>JAABUW010000982.1_pt1 | contig 51208 bp, 4 predicted proteins | sample 5560081 | NCBI WGS metagenome assembly JAABUW01 (sample SAMN10711882, study PRJNA513363) | rock metagenome | isolation source: Antarctica rocks | place: Antarctica: Victoria Land, Knobhead sud | reverse complement strand
TCTTAACTTAATATATATTAAATATAAATAAAACTACAATTATATATACAAATAATTAACAATTAAAAGCAATAAAAGTTACTTTATATAGTTGATTAGTTAATATTATTATACAATTATATTTATTAATATTTAATATATATAGAGTTGCAACTAAATTTATACAACTTATATATTTAAGTTAAAGAAGAAAATTTAAGTTTTAAAATTTAATACAATTAATAATATTTAATATATACTAAACTTAGATTAAATCTATATATAAATTGTTTATTATTCTTTGTAATTTTAACAATAAGTACTGCTAATACTTAGTATAAATTAAACTATAATTTTTTTTTTAATTAAATTCGTTATCTATTTAATTGTATTTTATATATATTAAGTATAGACTTAACATATATCTAATATAGAATTGTACTATAACTAAATACTTACGTTTAGTTACAAAATTAAAATTCAAATTAAAAAAAGATTTTTTAAGTATATAATTAGTATATAATAGTATCTTAGAAAAGACAAATTTTGTATATTTGTTATATTAAAATTGTTGTAATATACTCTAAAATTAACAAATTAAATTGCAACAATATTTATATTAGATATATACTAAAATAATAGAAGCAATAAAATTAGAAGTATATATTACAATAATACAAATATTTAGAAAAGATAGAATTAAAAAACGCAACAATTGTATTTTAATTTTACAAAATATACTAGAAACTTAATACGCAATTTGCGCAATTTTATTTATTCTTAATATATACTATAGCAATATTAAATCTATATTTGAATTGTATTTTGTATAGACACGTCGAAATTATATATTTAAGATCGAGCTAATAGTTTTTCTTTTAACAATTATAAACTATATTGAGTATATACTTAGTTTATTTTAAGTTTTAGAAATTGAACAAAATTATAATTATTTAATATAATAAAATAATTAGTTTATATATTTAGTATATACTAGATATATACAACTTGTTTTTAATATATTTTTTTAAACTTTTAATCTTTTTGCTTAATTTTGTCGAAATATTGTAATAGATTTGATCTAGTATTAATACTATTCGGTCCAACACTATTTGATTTAATATTATATAATTGGTCCGAATAGCTTCGATCAATATATATAAATAGACAAAGTCTTAGCTTCTATATAGTAATCAAACGTTCTACTATCTATTATTTTGACAAATTATAAGTTCGAAACAAAGCAAGAAACTTATTTGTTTGTTAATTAAAATATTTGAAGCATAGCTAATAGATCGAACTAACAATAGACTTACAATTACTACTATTAGCTAAGTTTTTGTTAATTTCGAGTATACAAAAATTAACAATTAATTATCTAAATATTTAAATTAGTCTCTAAGAATCAAAATATTAATATTATAATATTGTCGAAATAATAATTAAAAGACTGTCGAAACTTGTTAAACAATTGATCTCTTAACTATTCGAACAACTAATATTTTTAACTATTAACAATTAAATAGCTAATATCTAGTTAAAGATTCTAGACACAAATATTTTACTAAAAGAACTAATATAAGTTGTAAAAACAACTAAGTTTATCTTATTTGCAACTTGTTGTTTTTGTCGAAGAACGCTAATTATCTTTAACAAATATTTATTAATAATAAATTCTAAAAGATTGAAAAATCAACTATATAACAATTATACAATTGAAGATCGATAATTAGATAATTGATATTTAGTCGAAAATACGTTATCAAAACGAAATAAGATTCTGCTTCGACACATTAATAAGAAAACTAAATTATTTAATTTTTTCAATCTTTGTTTTTCTATCTATTGCAAAATTTTCTTATTAATAATCAAATAAGTTAACTTGTTAGCTCAATAGCTAAAACAAGTGCTAATTAATTTCTCTTACTACAATATACAAACAAATTAATAAATTAAATCGCAAACATACTTCGAAAATTAAAATAATTTTATTAATTATTTTGAAAGCAATATCTAGACGCAAATTTCGATCAAATAACAATTAATTTTGTTTAAATAGAATTAAAAAGCTCTAACTATTGCGAAAATACAAAAAATTAGATTAAAAAAATTGATACTTAATTTTATTAAAATAAGAAAATTGAAAAGATCGATTTAACAATTGCAAAAATGCAAATTAATATAGCTATCTTTATAATTGTTAAAATTAAGAAAAAGAATAAAAAGATTAAGTAATTTAGTTAGATTTTAAATAGTTAACAAGTTTTATCTACAATTAAGCAAAAATAACAATTTGATTAAAAATTATCTATTAATACTCTACTTTTTAAACAAATTAAATCTATTAAATTGATTTAAATCTATGTTTGTTATAATTTTAAAATAGAATAACAAAAATATAAAACTTATTTAAGAACTTATTAATTGTTTATTTATTAAAATTTTGCTTAATTTATAATTAACAAAATCGATCAAATTAATACTATTAACAAAAAGAAATATATTTAGCTATCTTTTTTATCTAATTTTTTTGAAAAGTATTTATTAAATTAAATATCTAATTTAGATTTTGTTAACTTACTTAATTTTTGTAATCTAATAGCTAGAATATATTTATTAAGATTGTTATCGCGCAATTGCGCTTTTTTACTATATTTATTAATATTATTGTCTATTGCTTACAAGCTATTAGTAGAACTCTAAAAAATAGCAAATTATATCGATACTATTATAGCTATTAGTATTTTTGTATTATCTTTTGAAATTCTAAAACAAATTGCTAAAATTAGCAATAGTATAAACTTTTTTGTCTAGAAACAAAATTGATTTAAAATTCTTAAATAAATTAAGTTCTAAAAATAAAATAAATTAAATATTTGATTTGTCGATTTATTTAATATAATTATTGAAGATTAAATTAAATAGAATACTAACAACAAGAAGTGTATAAATGCGCTTTAAAATATTGTTAATAAAAATTTGTATTACAATATAAAGAAAATCGATCTAATTAAAGAAATTTATTAAAAAATTGTTAAAATATACAAGTCTAAAAAGTTAAATATATTAATAAGAATCTTTGTTAAATTCGAGTTTTTTAAAATTTTTAACTATTAAAATATTAACAAATTCGAAATTAAGTTTTGCAATATTATTAATAAACTATCTATTTATTTAAATAATTTAGTTATAAATAAGAACTAATTGATTTTTAAATATTTAATTAATTTTAACAATATTGTTTGCTTCTTTATTAATTAATAAATATTTAAATATAAGTTTTTCTACAATAATAATATTCGAAAGCAAAAGTTGTTTGCTATTATTTACAATTACAAGACTTAATATATTAATTTAATAAACATCTTAACTATTAATACTATTTTAATCTTAATAATAGCTATTGAACTAATTGTTATTACAAAAGATTTTTTTTTGTTATTGACAATTTTAGCTCTATGTATATTAAACAAAAGAAGTATATAGATTGCGAAAAAATCGATTATTAAGAATTAGATTGTTAAAATTTATATTTAAAGAGCAATAGCTTTAAAAACAATTAAAAAAATAGCAAAAACAAATATTGTCGAAATTACAATAATTAAAAAAAAAATTAAAAGAAATTTAAATTTAAAAAAAATAAAAATAAGTTTAAGTTTAAGTTTAACAAAAATAAGAATAAAAATAGCAATAACAAAAATTAAAAAACTATTAAAATAATAGTTTATAAACGTTATTTTATTTTTGTTGTTATAGCAATTTTATTTGCAATTTTTAAATTGTTTATTTCTATAACTATAATATTAACTTTTGTTGTTAATTTTTTTTTGCGCAAATAAATTTTCGATACAAAATGCTCGCAATATATATTTGAAAACTCTAATATCTTTGTATTCTATTCGAAAATATTTTAACAATTAGTCGAAAATATAGAAAATAATTTATTTGCTATAGATATTAAAAGTATTTGTCTATTTGTTAAATATAAAGACAAAAAAATCTATTATATTACAATTTACAATATATAATATATATTTAACTCTCTTTACAATTTGATTTTTTATAGTTAGTTAAAAGATATTAATATTGTTTAAAGAATTATTAGTTATAGCTTTTCTATTAATGTTTAACAAGTTTAAGCAATTAAAAACTTCGATTTTTATTTTCTAAATTTAGAAATATTTACTATACTCTTTATTGTTGCTATTGCTCTATCGATAATTAGCAAAAATGCAATAACTATATAGTATAAACAATTCGATTATTTAGATCAACAAAATATCTATTAGTTGATTTATAGAGATACTTTCAATTTTATTAAGCTATTTTCGAATAATATTTATGTTTCTTGCATATACGCAAAAAACAAAGCAATATTTTATTAAGTTTCTATTAGATTTAATTGCTAAAAAACAATTTTATTGATATTAATATTATAGAATCTATATTTTTAAATAGTTTCGATAGCATCTACTATATTTGTATTTAACTAAATAATAAGATTAAGCGCTTGCAAATAAAATATCTTAAAAACAAAAATTAAATTAATTTGTTAATTTTCTTTAAATACTATATTGACAAATTTAAGTATAGAAACAACAAATATATTTGTATTTGTATTAACAATAGCAATAAATATATAAATAAAATCTTTTAAATCTAGTGCAAAAAGTGCAAAATATATATCGAATTAACAATTGTTGTCTTTTCTAAAATAAACAAATATATTAAATATTTTAATCAAATTTTAATGCAAAAAATTAATATTATAATTAAAAATATTAACTTAATTGTAAATCTCTAATTAGAGATTATTTAAACAATTAATTTATATTGCAATATCTTTTCTATTGTTAAGTATTCTATTAGTTCTTTCGAAGCAAACACGAGATATCTTTATAACTATAGATATATTCGATATATTAGTTAGCAAAGAGAAATGTTAAGAATTTAATTAAATATTAATTAATAGAAATTTTAGAATTGTACTTAATTCTTAGTTTTAGTAAAATATAAAAGAGAGTATATCTATCGTATAATAAATAATAAAAACAAGATTTAACAAATATTAGAAATTTATTAACTAGACAATAAGTAGATATTATTTAGCTCTAATATTAATTAGAACAAGATTAGTTGTTAAAACAACAATATATATTTATTTATAGCTCTATTTACGTAGTCTAATATTGCAAATGTTATTAATAAATTTCTAAATTCTATAAAAGCTAAATTGAACAAACTTTTTGTAACAATACTATAATAATAGCAAAGAATTGTTTTGCTCTCAAATTATATTAAGAACTCTACTAAACTAGATTTATCTATTTTATTTAAAATTCTATCTTTTTTAGATTTTAAAGATACTACCTTTTTCGAATTATTTTTCGATTTTAAAAACAATATTTTTTTCGACTCTATTAACTTCAATAAATTCTTTAAAGTTACTAAATTATTAAATATATTTTAAAATTTATTGTTTTTAAGTTTCGATTTAATACTATAAAAATATTTGAAATTTCGATTGTATTAAAACAAATTTATAGATTCTTTTATTTTGTTGTTTAAAATTGTATTATTAGAGCTATATAAATCTAAAATCTATATTAAAACTATAGCAAATATTTATTACAAAATAAATAAATAACTAATAAAACAAAACAAGATTAAGTTCTTAAAAAAAACAATATTTATATTGTTTATTTAGTATCTAACAAACGTTATATATTTTATAAAAGATAAATTTACAAAATTAAACAAAAAATTAATAACAAATTTTTTTGCTATAAAATTTGTTAAATTGTTCGAAATTTTAAACAACGCAAAAATTTAAATTATATTAAGATCTAGATTGTAGCTTATCCCAAATATAGAAATTGCACTCGGGACAAGCTTATTCTAAGTAGAAATTTCTACTTGAGATAAACTTTGTCGATGCTTAGCTTATGCTTAGTATAATTATTTTAAACTATAGAAATTAATTGCAATCTTTGTTCGCAATCGAGATACAAACTTAATATATATATAGCTTATATAAAGTATAAACCTTTTTATTTAGTATTAACTAAAAATTAACTCTTAGAATTTTGCTTCTTTCTAATATATGCTAGATATAAATTTAATTTTTTATATTTATAACATTTTTAAAGTTGTGTAAGATTTGTAACACGCAATTAACTAAGTTTAAAAACAAGATTTATATATTGCAAGATTATATTTTGTTATAATATAAATTACTTCTAGATATAGTATAAGTTTAATATAGTTTTATATTTGCGCAATTTAATTACTTGTTTTGTATATATATTATATTTAAGTTTAGTCTATATTTAATTTAAATCTTAATAACAATATATTTTTTAATAGTATTATTAATTTCTTTGTCTTCGAAGTCTTTATATCTTTTAATAAAAAGAATTCTTTTATATTTAAAATTTTTGCAAATTAAGATTAACAAACAATTTCGCAATAGATAAATAAAATTAAGATTTATTTTATACTTATTATATATTAAATATTTGCTAAATATATAAGCAAACTTCGAATCTTAATAATATTAATAATATTAAGTTAAATACAATATTAAATAATTAAGATATTAACAAAAATACTTCTATAAACAATCAAAAAAATTAAAATATATTAAACAATTAAGATTTTAATAGTTTTAACAAACTATTGTTTATAAAACTTAAAAAAATAGATTCTTTTTTACGCTTTATATTTATTATATATTAAGTTAATATTTATTATATATAGAGCTTTATTAATATTAATAAAATTGCGATTATTTTTAAAGAACGCAATTAAGTAGTTGTATTAAAAGTATAAAATTATTACAATATTTTAGTATATTTATATATATATTTAAAGAAGATTCTTTATTTTGTATACAAAAAAAGTACAATATTAATCGAAATCTTAATTAATATTTCTATTAGAACATTAATTAACAAATATATATTTAATATATATTTAATTTAAGTAAGATATAATTTTAACTTATATTAAGACTAGATTTAATTCTTTGTTATCGCAATTAACTTTAAAATTACTTAGATTACTTTTTTATTTTTAGAAATAAAAAAAAAAGATAAAGTAAACAAGATTTAATATTAAAGTTTTAAATATTTCGAAATTAAGTATTGCAAACACGCGTATTTAGATATACTATATATATATTTAATATATAATAGAGTTAAACTTAAGAATATTAATAATTTTTAATAATACTTTATTTAATTAATATATACAATAAATATCAATGCGCAATTAAAGTATCGCATAGAGATCTAGTATTATAGATTTCTTAAAAAATAGCAAAATTAATGTATACGCTATATATATCTTGAATCTATAACTCGCGTATATAAGAATTAAGAGTCTACTATATAAGAAATTTATAAAATAAACTCTTACTTTATCTATATTATTTGTAAGCTAATTTTATAAATTTATTAAATTAGATACTTTTTATTTTTTAATATAAAATTATAGTATATAAATCGAATTGTTAACGCAAACTTAGTATATATTAATATTAATTATTTTCGCATTTTAATAGACTACAAGTTATAATAACGCACAAAAAACTATATTTTTATTAAATATTTAGTTTCTAGAAATTCTATTTGCAATTAATTCTATTTTAATACAAGTTTAATATATACTAAATATATATAAGATTTAATTATTCTTAGAAAAGTAATAAAATTAAGACTAGTATATATAATATGCAATTAAATATCTATATTTTTGTTAATTAAGAACAATTTCTATTCTTTATACTAATTGCACGCAAAAATTATACTTATTATTTATTATATTTTATTAAAATATTTTAAGAAATTGTTAATAACATAATTGCAATAATCAAATAACAAAATCTACTATCTTTAACAACATATAAGCTAAGTTTATATCTAATATATACGTTGTTTGCGCTAAATATTTTGTAAAACACTTTGTTATCTTTTCTATTATATTTAATTTATACGCAAAATATAGCAAGATTGTTTTGTATTATATATACAATAGTTTTAATATAAAAAATTGTATAGCAATATTAATTTGCAAACAAAAATTTAAAAAATTTCTTATTAAAATAGTTTTAAAAGATTAGTTTATATTTAATTTAAATATTGTATAAATCTAGCTTATAATTTATAGAAGCTAAACAAAAATTTATTTTTAATCAATTGTATTTTTTAGAAAAGCAATAAATTAGAAGTATTATTTATTTTAACAAAAATTCTTAACAATATATTGTTATATATTGTATTTATATTTAGATTAAAATCTTTATAAATTAATTATATTTTAAAATAAATTTTATATTTAAATAAATTTAAAACAAAACAAATTTATACAATATTTTAAATTAAAACAAGAATTATTATTGTAAATTTAATATATATACAATATATATTAAATATACGCTCAAATTATAATAAAAATTAATATCTATTATTATATATAAATTAATATAGAGATTATCGAAGATTATTATACAATATTTATTAATATATTTAAAATATTAAAAGAAATTGCTTGTTAAACTATTTAAATTTCTTATATTAATTATAAAAATAAAAAATTGCAAACTTTTACAATAAATATAAACAAAAAACAAGTTTAAAATATATTTAATATATATTAGAATTACACAAATATTACTAATATTTTGTTTAAAATTTAAAAAATATTTTTATAATTTTAATAACTTTTAAAAGTAATTTAAATATTTTAAGTATATACTAATCTTTTATTAAGTATATTCTAAATATAATTTTCGAAAACGTTATTTTAATTATTTAGCAACTTATTTTATTAATTAATTTTAAAAGATTAAGATTGTTAACAAATTATTATAGTATATAGACAATATAAATATATTATATTTTAAACTTAAAATATAAATTAAATATCAAAAAACAAAATAAATTTTTGTTAAATTATATAAAAAGAAATTAAAGATTTCTTTGTATTAATAGATGCTAGCTTGCAATTATATTAATATAAAAAAAAGCAATTACTTTTAAAACAATAAATTTGCAAAACAAAAACTATTATTACTTGCTTCTATATTTAGATAAAATCTATATTTGTTTTAAGTTGTATTTATACTAATTATATACTAAAATAAAAAAATATACTATTAAGATATTTAAAAAGAACAATTTTAAGATAGAAAAAAATATTCTATTTATTTAGTGCAATTGCAATAAATTTAATTGTATTGTTGTTTAACTAGTTAAAAAAGATATATACAATTAGTTTATATTTAATTTGACTTAATAGTTAATCAAATTATAGATAAAAAAGATCGAAAAATTACAAAGCGTTGTTAACAATATCTATATCTTTCTTTTAATTTAGAAAATTCTTATATAATATTTTTTCTTAATAGACTTAATTCTAAATATAAATCTAGCACAAATATAATATCTAAATTTGATAGCAAAATTTTTTACATATTTTAAAGTTGTAATCTAAGAATTACTTACTTAATAAAAAATCGATATTAAATATTAATTCGACATATATTAAATAAAGATTTTAAAACGTTTTCTTTAATACAACAATATACAAAAACATTATTTAGAAAAGATAAACGTCAAGCATCGACTCGACATATATTAAATAAAAATTCTAAAATATCTTCTTTAATACAACAATATATAAAAATATTATTTAGAAAAGACAAATATTAAATATCGATTCGATATATATTAAATAAAGATTCTAAAATATCTTTTTTAATATAACAATATACAAAGACATTATTTAGAAAAAATAGACGCTAAGCATTAACTCAATATATATTAGATAAAGATTCTAAAATATCTTCTTTAATACAACAACATATAGAGATATTATCTAGAAAAAATAGATATTAAATATCGACTCAATATATATTTAATAAAAATTCTAAAACGTTCTTTTTAATACAACAACATATAGAGACATTATCTAAAAAAGATAGATATTAAATATCAACTCAATATATATTGTTGTTTAGCTCGAATAAGCATAAATTAAACTCAAATTTTATAAATAATATATCAAAATTAAACAAAGAACACAAAACAATATTATCGAAACATTAAATTTAGACTGATCGTCGAGTCGAGTTTTAGTTCCAACTTTTAGAATCGACCCGACTCGACGATTTTAACCCTAGGAATCGACTCGAAACTCGAGTCGATTTCTAATATTTTGAACACAAATCGATACGACTCGAGTCGATTTTCAATTCCAATATTAGGAATCGAATCGAATTGCCAAGAAATCGAAAAATTGCGTTATTATGCCAAGAATTACTATTTTTAGAATTAAACTTTACTTTTTAGTTTTCTAGACAAATTCTATAAATTTAAAATAATTATTAATTAATTGTAGAAAATAATAATGCATTACTATAATGTATTATCTATATCTATAAGTGTTATAAATACTATTTAAATTTTTAAATATTAAAAAATCAATATTAATGCATAATTTGCATCTATAGGCCTATAGATGCTATTTAAATTTTTAAATATTAAAAAATCAATATTAATGCATAATTTGCATCTATAGACCTATAGATGCTATTTAAATTTTGAAATATTAAAAAAATAATATTAATGCATAATTTGCATCTATAGGCGTTATAGATACTATTTATCAATTATTTAATTATTTAATTAAAAGTCTTGGCGATTCGGGTCGATTTTTCGGGTCGGGTTTCGATTCCAACTCTAGAAATCGAACAAAATGGTCGATTTCGACCCTAGAAATCGAACCAACTTTTCGATTCCAACTTTTGGAATCGACTCGACCCAATTTGGGTCGAGTACTCGACCCAAACTCGATAATCCGATCCGACGCAATTAATCTAATTAAATTAAAAATTAAGTGCAAGAACAACGCATACAATATATGCGTTAAAAATATAACAAACTTCTACAAAAGAAAGAGAAAAAACTAACAAAGAAAGTTGTTAAATTAAAGAAATTCGACATTACTAGCAATACAAAGAATATTTTAAATGTAATTTTATTATAAACAAATTCACAACATTTATTAAGCAATTAAAACAACAACAAAAATAAACTAACTTATAAATTTATATCTTTGTTTTACAAATATTATATAATATTAATAGTTTAAGACTTTTTGTTTAAACTTAAAAGACTACGCATAAATCTAATATATATTAAGTTTATATTAAGTATTAATTTAAAAAAAGATTTACTACTTTATTAAAAAATTCGAAATTAAAAAGAAACAATTGAAAACAAAATTATATATAAGATATTTGTATTATTTGTAAAACTAACAAGTACAACAACGCAACAAACTATTATAGTTATTTATTTAACTTTATCTTATAAAGAATAATATTTAAAATAAAAAAAGTAAGTACAAGATTAAAATAGTAAATAAAATAAGTATATAGCAAACGTAGACAAAATATAGACTTAATATATATGTAAATATAGTTAAAAGAAAAATCTTAATTTAAGATTAAAAAAAATATAGAGAAATTTTATATTAAATATAAATTGTACTTTATTTTAAATTAGTTTATAAAAGAATTTTTTTTATTAAGATATAATTGTTGCAACAATTATGTAGAAACAAAGCATATAATAGATATTAATCTACTTTGCTAGATCGAAGTTAAAAAGACAAGTATTTAATTATTTATATTGCATATACTAGACACAATCGAAAGCATACAATTAATCGAGATAAATCAAAGTATTATATATAGTATATGTTGAGTCTAAAACTTAATTAAACAATCTTAAAAGCTTTTTGTTATTAATTTATTCTAATTTATGCTTAATATATATCTAATATATACAATAAAAAGCAATCTAATTTTTGTCTTTTTTAGTTGTAGACATAACAATAGTTTTTGCAATAATTGTATTAGCTAAGTATAAATTTAGCATAATTTTAGTATAAATAAAAAGATAATTATACTAACTTTTGTTGTTAATAGAAATAAATTTATCTAGAAAAGAATTAACTATATATAAACTTAATATAGATATATTATAGAAATAATATAAAATTGCAAATAGTATTTTACTTTTCTTTGTTACAAGAATATTAATTAAAATACAAGCATTTATTAAGTATAAAATTAGTATAGTTTTAATATAATAAATTAGCAAATAAAATCCGTTTTTTTTCAAATTAAAAGAAGCATTGTAATTCTTTTTTGTATATATAATAAATATAAATATAATATATATAAGTCTTAGACTCTTTTATTAGAATTGACTATTGTATTTGACTTCTTATTATTACAAGCAACTTTTTTTTGTTAACTATATATATATTAAACATAAATAAAATATAAATCTTTAAAAAATTTCAAAATTTTAGACGCACTATTATTACGAAATTTTTTTGCTTTTTTATGTTTCTTTAATACTAGCATATACTTAGTATAGACTAAATCTAAAATATAATTAAATAATTTACTCGAAGATTTAATATTTGTAATAGATATATTAATTTGCGTATAGTTTAAATATATACTAAGTACAAACTAATATAATAAGATATACAAAAAAAAGCTTTTTAATCGAAATACTAATATAACGCTAAAAATAAATTAGCGTAAATTTAGCATATTTTAAAACTAAGTTAAAAGTATACTTTCTGCAAGCATTCTTTAAGTCGAGAGACAAATACTTAAGAAAAAACAACAAACAATAATTAATTAATAACTCTAAAAGTTGTATTAATATAGATTTAATATTAATCGAGTCTATATATAATTAATACGTTGTCAAAGTCTTAAATTTAGACTGATTGCGTCGGGTCGAATTATCGAGTTCGGATCGAATATTCGACTCGAATCGAATCGAGTCGATTTCAAAAGTTGGAATCGAAAAATCGATTCAATTTCTAGAGTCGAAATCGATTATTCGATTTGATTTCTAGAATTGAAATCGAAACTCGACTCGAAAAATCGACCCAAATTGCCAAGACTTTTAATCAAATAATTAAATAATTAAATAATAGTATCTATAACGTCTATAGATGCAAATTATGCATTAATATAATTTTTTTAATATTTCAAAATTTAAATAGCATCTATAGATCTATAGATGCAAATTATGCATTAATATTATTTTTTTAATATTTCAAAATTTAAATAGCATCTATAGGCCTATAGATACAAATTATGCATTAATATTAATTTTTTAATATTTAAAAATTTAAATAGCATCTATAGGCCTATAGATGCAAATTATGCATTAATATTAATTTTTTAATATTTAAAAATTTAAATAGCATTTATAACACTTATAGATATAGGTAATGCATTATAGTAATGCATTATTATTTTCTACAATTAATTAATAATTATTTTGAATTTATAGAATTTGTCTAAAAAACTAAAAATTAAAGTTTGTTTCTAAAAATAGTAATTCTTGATATAATAACGCAATTTTTCGGTTTCTTGACAATTCGATTCGATTTCTAATATTGAAATCGAAAATCGACTCGAGTCGTGTTAATTCGTGTCCAAAATATTAGGAATCAACTCAGATTTCGAGTCGATTTCTAGAGTTGAAATTGTCGAGTCGGGTCGATTCCAAAAGTTGGAATCGAAACCCGACCCGACGGTCAGTCTACTTAAATTACAAAATAAGCATTTATATATATAGTATAAAAATAAGAAAGATAAGAGATAAATCAAATATATAACAAGTATAAAATAAACTTATTTTGCAATAAAAATATATATTGAAAACAATTGTAAATTCTTGATTATAACAACTATTTTATATAAGTTTAATATATACTTAATATTAATCTAGCTTATACAATATACTTTATATTGTTTGTATATTAATAGATAATTGTATTAATTATATGCTTGTATCTATACAAAATATAAACTTAATTTAAACAAAATATATAGAAGTTATACTTTAACTTTGTAAAGTAGTTTGCATTTTGCTATTCTTCGAATCTAACTTAAAGCTTTATAGTATTAAATTAATATAAACTAAATATATATTAAATATAAAAGAGACATATACTTCTTCTTAAGATAATATATATTTAAAAAAATATTTTTTGTATCTAGATTTGTAGTTGCATATGCTTAGCGTATATATTGTATATAATTAATTAAGATATTTGTTTATTTGCTTTAGCATAATACGTTTTTTAGTAATAATATAGCTTAATTTTAATTTTAACTTAATATATATTAAGTATAAATAAAACTACAACTATATATATAGATAATTAACAATTAAAAGCAATAAAAGTTATTCTATATATTTAATTAATTAATACTATTGTACAATTATATTTGCTAATATTTAGTATATATAGAGTTGCAACTAGATTTATGCAACTTATATATTTATATTAAAGAAAACAATTCAAGTTCTAGAATTTAACGCAACTAATAATATTTAATATATGCTAAACTTAGATCAAATCTATATATAGATTGTCTATTATTTTTCGAGAATTTAATAATAGATATTGTTAATACTTAGTATAAGTTAAATTGCAACAAAAAATGTTTTTTTATCAAATCTATTATCTATTTAGTTAAATTTTATATGCGCTAAACATAGACTTAGTATATATCTAATATAGAATTGTGCTATAACTAAACGCTTACGTTTAATTACAAAATTAAGATTTGAATTAGAAAAAGATTCTTAAGTATATAATCAATATATGCTAGACAAAAGTGTTGTATATACTATGCTTATTATAATAATATTCTAGAGAAAACAAATTTTGTGCGTTTGTTATATTAGAATTGTTGTAATATACTCTAATGTTAACAAACTAGATTGCGACAACACTTATGCAAATATATATTAAGATAATAGAAATAATAAAATTAGAGAATATGCTAGACTTATACTATAAATTTGTTAATAAAATCAAAAGCATATACTACAATAATACAAATAATTAGGAAAGATAAAGATAGAAGACGCGACAATTGTACTTCAATTTTACAAAATACGCTAAAAACTTAACGCGCAATTTGCGCGACTCTATTTATTTTTAATATATACTATAGCAATGCTAAATTTATATTTGAATCGCATTTTGTATAGACGCGTTAAAATTGCGTATTTAAGATTAAAATAATAGTTTTTCTTTTAATAGTTATAAACTATGTTAAGTATATATCTAGTTTATTTTAAGTTTTAGAAATCGAACAAAATTATAATTACTCAATATATTAGAATAATCAATTTTTATACTTAGCATATGCTAAATATATATATTTTCTCTTTGACGCGTCTTTAAACTTTCAATCTCTTTGCTTAATTTAGTACAATATACGTAAAGTATAGATTCGACATAAACAAAGTTTATTTTAAGTACAAATTTTCTATTTAAAATAAGCTCTAGAATAACAATATTATAGATTTAGCATATATTTAATATATACAACTTGCAATAGAAGCGTCTTTTTAAACTTATAATCTTCGCTTTATTTAGTACGCCCTATATTGAGCATAGACTAAACATAAATAGAGCTTATTCCAAGTAAGAATTTCTACCCAAAATAAGCTCGTCTCGAGTGGGAAATTTGCACCCAGGATAAGCTATATGTCCATTAAGATCTTTGCAATTGTAATTAAGTCTATAAATTACAAAATTATTTTTATTTTTATTGTTGTTAACAATTGAAATTTAGAACAAATAAATATTGTTATTGTTCTTTTTTATAAAAATATTAATAAAGAGATCTATATAAAATTGCTTTACAACTTTAAACAAAGCAAAAAAATTTGTTAATTTAGAAAAACTCTTTATAAGTTTAAACAATTATTTCGAATATAATATAATACTTTTGTAGTATTTTTCAAAAAATATTACTTTTATTTATTAAATTTCGATTTAAATATCTTTATTAATAGTTTTATTATTATTGTTATTTATATAGACAATCTTTTAATTGTCAATATTAATAGAAAGTTTATTAATATTATTAAAAAAACTTTTGTTAATTAATTTAAAATAATTAACTTAAACTTTGTTTAATAATATTTAGAAATCAAAATTAAATATAAATTTGCAATTCGAATTCTCTATTTAAATTAAAAAATATATTTGAAAAAAATATTAAAAAATTACAAAATATAAAAGTATAAATTAGTTGTTATTTTTATAGATATATTTAAAATATATATTGTTAACTCAAACTATATTGTAGATTCGAATTATTATTATATCTATTAATTGACAATTAATTCTCTTATATATATAATATTAGATATTTAATTAAATATTGTTTTTGTTGTTTTAATAATAAACAAATATATTTTTAATTTTATCAATATTTACTAAAAGATTGTTAAACAAATATTTTATTATTTTCGAAATACTTTTAATCTTTGTTTTGTTTTTTATAAAAATATTTGTTTTTTGTTAAACTATATTAATATTAACTAAGACAAGAATTAAAATATTTGTTATTCTATTTTTAAATATATTTTTAATCTAGAAAGTATTGCTATTAATTAATTATTTAAATATTAATTAATTATTGCTTTTTCTATTTGCGAAGTCGAATATATTGAACAAATATAAATTGTTAAGAAAACTATTTAATTTCAAGTATTGTTAAAGCAATTACAATTGTTTTATTTATTTTTATTGTTGTTGCTTATGTCTAGAGTTCTTGTTATTATTGAATTTTTTCTTTCGATATTCTTAATATTGTATCTAGTTGCTATTGTTATCTATTGTAATAATTAAAAAATTGTAGTGTTTATTAAAAATTTTGCGCAATATATTTGAACAAAATATATAGATATTTAAATTTAGTTTGTTTGCAAAAAGATTGCAAATAGTTAAATTAAACTAAAATATATTTTTATTAAAAAACAAATAGCTAACAAACTAATTAAAGCTCTTCTCTATAATATATTTAAAATATTTTAACAAGTTTTTAGATTAATTTAATAACTAAATTATTTGTAATCTTAAATATAGATATTAAATTTAATTATTTAAACAATTTGCAACTAGATAGTTGCTATTTCTATTGCTATTAATTTTTGTACTATTTATTTAAATTTATATTTATTGTTCTTTTTGTTTTACTAATAAAGTTATCGAATATTAATTAATATATATAAACTATTTAATATTTATATAATAAACAGATTACAACTATTATAGTCTCTCGATAAACTTCGATTTTATATCTTATTAAAAAGTGCATAATAATATATTTAGATAATATACTTAAAGTTATTAATACTAATAACTAGTTCGAGATCTTTACAATCTTGTAATTAACTTTATTTTTAGTATTATTATTATTGTCTTTGCTCTTGTTATTATTATTATTGTCTTTGTACTTTGTATCTTTATACTTGTTATTTATTATTTTTGTATTATTTTTTGTCTTTTTTTATTTTATTTTTACTTTATTATTATTAATTTTAATTAAGTCTTTAGAATTGTTATTTATTAGTTTTAAAGAATTAGATATTTTGCAATTTGTAGCATTTTTATTGTTTGTAAAAGTATTTTTGTATTTTTCAAATTTGTTAATTGCATTTGAATTGTGCACTTTCTTTAACTTATTAAACTCTCTATAATATAAAATACGTTATTAAATTATTTCGATAATTAATATTATATATTTAATTATATTTTTGCTCAATTTGAACTAATTAGAATTAGATTAACATATTTATTAGTTATTTTATTTATATTAAACTTTATATATACTTGAATATTAAGAAATTATATTGTGTTTATATTTTTACTTTTTAAAACTATTTGTGTAGCAATTGTATTAACTTTAGTTTGTTTTGCAATATTTTTGTCTTTAATTTTCTTTATTAGTTTGATCTCAAAATATTGCGCTACAATATAATTAACTCTTTAAATATATATATATTATTCAAATATATTATTATACAATCTCTTTTCTACTTTTTTATTAGTTATTATATTTTTGACGTTTTTTTCTATATTAATTTAAATTTGTTCAAAAAATATCTTAAAAACAATTGTTGTTTGCAACTTAATTAGACGATTGTAAAATATTATATAATTAATATTCTATTTTTTGTAAAATAGTTTTTTATTTTTAATTTATATTGTAGTACAATTTTCACTAGCAATAGTTTGCAAAAAAGTTAATAAAATAGATATTTTGCGTTTTAAATTAGTTTTAAAAATAATATATATAAATAATATAAAGCAAGTCTTTTACTTAATAATATAATATTAGCTATTTAGCAATATTCGAATTTCTAAGTGAAAAAAAATTCGATTTTAAGAAATCTATTCTTTTAATTAGTTTTAATAATAATATATGCAAGTAATATAAAACAAACTTGTATATCAACTATATAAATTAAGACAATAAATAGTATTAAACATATTAATTAATATATAATATTTAAATAAAAAAGTTGTTGCAATTATAAAATAAACTTATATATTTAATATTAAAATTAGAGTTTAAATATTACTTTTATTTAATATTATTATAACTAAAAATTATTATATTTATTATATTTATTATTGTATAATATATACTCTTTAACTATTGAAATCGAATACAAATACACGTATTTGTTACGCATTACTCTATTATATTATCTATTAAATACTTAATTGCAAAATTTGTTAATTTTTGCATTCTATATTATTAATTTTTTTATTTAGTATTGAGAACTTTTAATTTAATAACACGTTTTGTTCTAAAACTCTAATAACTCGAATTAAATAAATTAATAATATATTTAAATAATGCATTTAATATATTATATATTGCTAATATACTTAATTTAGTTTATAAAATAGAGAGCAAGAAATTGCGAGAAAATATAGCAACGCAAATTAATTGTAACAAAGAAAAAAAATCGATTAGAATAGTTTTTAATATGCAAAAAATAATGCAAAGAAATAATATATTAAACTATTATTAGCTAAGTATTTGTAATATAGAAGAAATATAAATACAAATCTAGAACAATAGTTTTACGTAAAATTTGCAAATACTAAAAGACTAATAATTTGTTAATTTTGAAAATATTTTTTGCAAAATTAATTTAAGAAATCTTGCAAAATAGAGTTGTTAACAAAAAAAATAATAAAAAATATTAAATTTAAGTATTAATCTTATTAGCTCTTTAAAAAATTATTAAGAGTTTTATAATTAATTTTTTCTCTAATAAATATATTATTTATTTGTATTATTATTGTTTCTATACAAAATATACTAATATCTTGCTTTATATATTTAGATAACAATTTTTTTGTTATTTATATTAATTGCAAGATTATTAAGCTTAGAAATTTGCAATTGTTAAAGCAATTAATATAGAATTTAGAACTTTACTATAATAAGTAGTAATAAAATTAATATTTAAATATCTTTGTTATATTAAAATTTGAAATAATTAGCATAAAATTTAGAATTTAAACTATTCTATTTATTGTACTTTATTATTTGTATTATCTTGTTATATTATTTATTAAATATATTGTTTTGCTATATATATTTTTAATATTCTTTTTTATTAAATATAATAATTAAAAAGTATATTATAATTATATATTTAAATTATCTAAATAATTAGAGTTAAATTATTAATTTGACGTTTCTAATTAAAGAGCTTAACAATTTTGTTCTATATAATTTTATAAAAGATTGCACAAAAAGAAAATTATTGTATTTTAAAAGAAATTCGAACTTTTGTTTTTTTAATTTTTTATACTAATAATATACAATCTACAATATAATTTTAAATAGTATTATAATACTATCTTAAACAATATTATAAATTGTATATTATTATTATAAGAAACTAAACGCGTTATTACTAAGCTATCGAGACTTGATTATTTAATTTTATTATATTTAAATATATATTAAAATTAGAGATAATATAATTTTTAAAAAGTTAAAAATATTAATTTAATACAATATTAAGTATTTAGTTATTTTAAATATATTATTTATTTGTATTATTACTAATAATATTTGTTTATTTATAACAATATTATAAATATAAAATCTTTTGTACAATAATTTAGCTATAAATAAATTTTACTCAAAACAATTTCGAACTTTATTTGAAAAAAAAAATTTACTTTTATTAATTTGCTAATTATTATTTTGTACTTTATAATATATATTTTACAATTTAATAATAGTTTTCTTTAAATTTAAATTTATAGTATAATTATAGTATTTAATAATTATAATTTGTTTAATTGTTTACAAACTTATTTAAAATCGATTTTATTAATATATTTTTTGAACAAAACTAAAAATATGTTTAATATCTATTAATAATATTAAACAAAAAAAATATCTTTAATTATTTGTGTTAACTTAAGATAGTTTAAAGTATTATTTTTTTAATATCCTTATATTAAATATTTATTCTCTATACTTTATTGTCAACTCGATTAAATTAGCTACGATAAAATCTCGGTTGCAATCTAGTAGTACTACAATAGAGAGCTAGTTATACAATCGTGAAATTACGATTATATTATAGTGGTGCGACGATATTGCTACGATAATGCTATAATATAACTTGTTTTTTAAATATCAAATCGATAAGATAATTGTTGTGCAACGATATTACAATTGTGGCGATATTGTTTTATATTAATAGTAAGCTAGTAATAACACCAACTTACTACAATAGAGAGGAAATAATATCAAATATTGTTGTGCAACGATAGTTGAAATAGTAAGTTAATTGAATAGCGAATTTGATAGTTATTATCAAATTCGTGCTCTTATTGTAATCTTATTGTAATCTTATTGTAATTTTATTGTAATTTTATTGTTGTTTCGCGATAATCTTATTGTTGTTTCGCGATAGTCTTATTGTTGTTTCGCAATAGTTTTATCGTTATTTCGCGATAGTTTTATTGTTGTTTCGCGATTGTCAAATAGTAGTATTATAGTCAAAATATTGTATAGAGATAGCAATATTACTATTGTTGTTATATAAAAGTTTTCTTTATATTATAATATTATAGTTGTTATTGTTTAGAGATATATTACTTCCTAATTATATTCTAGTAAATATTTCTTATTTTTCTTTTGCTAGTTTAGCTTATTGAGTGCAAACAAAAGATAGAGAAGATTGTAATAAAGAGCTAACAATTTGTAGATAGCTTGCGTATTGATTTTCTTAAATACTAGAAATTTCAAAACGAAATTTATTATTAGTATTATATATTTTTTATTTTAATTTATTGCTTTCTTTATTGTCTTCAATATTTAAATAACAAAAAAATTGTAAATTTTGCGTTAATAGAAGTAAGAAAAGTATTAAGCAATGCGACTCTTAATGTTGTTAACTCTTACAATATCTTTAATATTGTATATATATTGTTAATTGTTTTTGCGAAAGACTTTTTTAGTTTATAATACAATAAAAAGTAATTAAAATTTACTAATTAATATAAGCTAATTTACAATATTATTTAATATGTTTTACGTCGAAATTCAAGACTCTTAAGCTATATTCTTTATTATATGTTAACAAAAGTTATTGTAAAAATAAGTATTAAGAATTAAGTTTGTTTAATTTTAAATGCTATTTTATTTGTAGATAATTGTTTAGTACAAATCTAGAAAAAAAAAGTATCGCAAGTTAATAAAAAGAATCTTCTTATATATTGTGTAATTGTAACTTTTCTATATTTATTTTGCGTTTGTTACTAAACAAAAAGCTTTTTACAAAATTCAAACAATTGCTTTTAACAATTTTTAATATCTTTAATAAAGTAAGATATACAAAATTTTAAGTTTTTGCAAACTTAAGTTTTATTAATTGCGTTATTATATTTTTAGCAAAAAGATATTTTATAAAATTAAAAAAAGCTACGTTATCAATTATTGCTTTAAACAATTTATAATTTTTTTGTTAATATTAATCTTAATAAGAAGTCAAGTTAAAATTAATATATGTTTTATTTTTTTTGCTAGAATGTTGACATTTATAATAGTAAAATAGATTTGAACAAGATTTGCAAAATAAAAATTAGTATAAATATTAAAAAGAGAAAGAAGATTTTAAAATTTGTTTTTTTTAATTTTGCAATCTTGTTTTTTTTTTGATACTTTCTTCGATGTCGATATAAATAAAATAGACAAAAATTTTAATTTTAATTTTGTTTCGAATTTTAAATTGACAACAACGAAAAGAACTTTAATTAATATATTTATTTTTTTCTTATTTTTTTCTATTTTTGTTGTAAAAGTCTTTCTTTTTGTTGATTTTAATTGTATTGTTTTTTATTTGTGCTTCTTTCTCTTTATTTAAGAAGTTGTAAATAACTTTTTTAGATATATTAAAAAGATTTTTCTTAGACGCTTTTTGTTTTGATAGAATAACGCATTTTATTAAATCTTAGTAGATTTTTCTAATATTTAAGATTATTGTATATAATTTATCTAAATTGATATAATATTAATTGTTAACTAAAATATTAAAGCGAGCAATAATATTTAACGTTTTAATAATAATTTAAAGTAAAAAGATATTATTCTTTATTATTTTTTTTACAAATTGTAAATAACTAAGTCGAAACTAACTTATTGTAGTATAAATATACAATATAAGTAAAACTAGAATCGATGTTCAACTAGATTTTAACAATAATTATAAATAAATATAGTAAATAAAACTTTAAATTCGAAATTATTTTAAAAAATATTAAAAGTTCTAAAAAACTTTAAAATATATAGAGTTGCTCTTTTTGTTAAATATAGTTATTATTAAAAAGCTCTACAATATTTGTTTTAAATTGCGTTATTTGCAATAAAATATATTGTATATTTTGTTATATATAAGATTTAAAATTAAACAAAGTTTAGCAATAGCAAATAATTGAAGCTTAATATTTTTGTTGCGCAAATAAATTTGTTAATACTTTTTTACAAGTTGTTTTATATATTCTTTTTGTCTTATTTTTTTTTGTAATATTTGTTTTTGTTTATTATGTTAAACTTTAAATTGTTTTTATCTAGTTTAAAACAAAAGTAAAATCGACATCTTATAGTAATATTGTATTGAACAAATTTATTATTGTTAATTTGCTAAGATATATCTTCAATTAATTTAATAGCAAAGACATATATAGAAATAGATTTTTTGTTAATTTTTAAATTTATTATATTGCGATTCAATTGTTTGATAAGTTTAAAAAAGATTTTTACAATAGTCTTTAACTTTGTTTTATAAGATTCTAAAATAAAAATAAATACGTTAGTTATTTTTTGTCGCTTTTTATAGAATAAGTACGCTAAAATTAGATAGAAAGCTTTTAATGTGCAATATATATTTTGATATATATCGAAATTGTTAATAAATAAAAGATACAATAAAGATATATGCAAGATTGTAAAGAATTGTTTAATATATTAACAATTAAAGTATATTATCTCTAGCTTAACTTAAGTAAAATATAGACAACGCAATAATTTAATTGTAGATAATATATTTATTACTTATTAAATAAAGTAGTTTTTCTTTATATATAATTTTAGTTTGTTATTTTTGTTGTAGTTATAATTAAGAAGATATTTGATATAATTGTTGATTTAATTTACGTTAACTTTAAGAAATATATTTTCGAAAATAAATAACTTATTTTCGATATAATTTAAGTCGAGATTTTGTAGTATTAAATATTAATTATTTATTACAATTTATACGATAACTACAATGTTATCTATTACATTTGTATTGTTGCAATAATTTCGATTTATAAAAATTATTTTACTTATAATATATAAGTCTAATTTAAGAGAATTTATAGCGATATATACAATATTCTTAAGTATAAGAAGATTATTTTTTTGACTATAGCAAACATCTTTAAATACTAATCGAATAAACAAATTTTATGTTTAAGAATATTAGAACTTTGTAGATTTGTCGACATATATAATTATTTTAAAGTGCATTTTCTCGCGAAGCTTAATCGCAAAAAATATATTGTATATTAAATTAATAAAATTATACTAAAATTGTTAAAAGATACAATAAATAACTTGTTGTTGCGTTTAACTTTTTTGTTAAACAACAAATAAAGATTGCTTTTTAATAATAATTAATAAAGCTTTTTTTATCAATTGCAATAAAGATATTTGTTGATATATTTAATACTTCAAAGTATCTAACTTCAATAATAATAAATATATAAAATTAGTGTTTTTTTTATCTAAAAAAGACTTTTTTTATCTTAACGAAAGTAAAAGTACTTCTCTTAATTCAAAGAAAATTGTTATTTTGTTAAAGTCTATAAAGTTGCATTGCGTTTATAGTATTTTTTTAAAAATCAACAATATTATAATTGCAATTAAGATAGTAAGTCTATAAAAGTCTTTCTTAGTAGACAAGAAAATTGTTAGTTGATAATTGTTAAATAAGTGCTAAATTAAAGCAAGAAAAATATATGTTCTATTATATAAAATAGTAAGAATATCTATAAATTAAATTCGATTAAAATCGATTAATTTAATTATCTAAAGTAAATAGCTAATTGTTAAGAAGTAATAATTGTAAAAGAAGAATTAAAGTTTTTCAAAATAATTTGACATAAAATAAGAATATTAATCAATTTATAAGTTAAATAATATAAATAGTATTACAAATATTAGATTGTAAAATAATAAAAAAGATATTACTTTGTTTTACTATAATATCTACGTAATATTTATATTATAAAAATAAGTTTCTTAATTATTATTTGCTTATTATGCGCTTAGATACTACAATTATTAATATATAAAATACTTATATCTATATATTAAGTAGATGTAAAATAAAGTAAGTACTCTATTAAGATAAAACAAGAGCTAAGAGATAATGCTACAATAGATTTAGTGTTAGACAATTTGTTGATTGTAAAAGCTTACTTCAATTAATATTAATTTAATTGTTCAACAAAATATATTATATCTTTTGTGTTCTAGTTTTAGAATTAAGATAATCGCAAAACAAACATATTAAACAAGAGAAATTAAATACAAAACAAACAACAATAGATATTGCGTTTTTCGACTAAATTTAATACAAAATAGCACTTAAAAACACGCAATATTTTTAATTATTAAAAACTAGCTTTTGCGAATACAATTCGAAATAAATTAATCAAAACAACGTCTAATTATAATGCGCGTTAACACAAATGTAAATTGAAGAATTTTAATATTAAAATAAATAAAGAGAAAAAGTTAATATCTTTTATACGCAACAAGATTAATTGATTAATTGTAAAAGATTTTCTTAATTAAAGTTAATAATAATCTAGACGCAAGCATTTAAAGTAATTAAACGTTTAAAATTAAATAGTTTTTCTTTACAAATAGCAACTCTTATTGAATTTTTTATTTTTTTTTAATTTTTTGTTAATAAATACAAATTAATCTTTTGTTACTCTTAAAACATATTATAGTTTATTAAAATTAACAAATAAAAAAACTTATTATAAGTTAGTTTTAAGTTTAATACTTAAATACTAATTAATATATATGCGAAAAATAACAAAAATATTTTGTATTTCGATATAAGAAAGCTAAGTAAAATTTCGAAAAACAAATTATTGTTTTAGAAAGTTAAAATATTAAATAATATTAAAAAAAATAAGAAAGATTTACAAAAAAATTCTTTTTAAAAATCTAATAAAGCGATTATATTAAAAAAAGATTTTGTTAAAGTTTCAAAGATACTCAAAACTAACAACAAGATAGCTTAAATATCTATAAGAAAGACGTTCTTAGTTAAGAAAGCTTCTATAATTAAAACAACTAAAATTTAGAAAAATATAACAAAAATTAATTTACAAATTGCAACAAACAAAAATTAACAAAAGAAAATATTATTTGTTCTAAAATTTGTTGAACAATTGTATTTTAATAAAGATAATAAATAATTTACAAATTTTATTTTACAAAGTTGTACAAATTTCTTTATTACGTTAATATTTAATAGTTATAAAAACAATTAAAGCAATTAATTTGCAATACTTAAAACTTAATTATAGATTAAACAAATATTTGTTGTAGTTAATATACAATTATTAAAGACTAAGTATTATTTTAATAGTTTCGCAAAAAATAAGTCTTAAATTATTAAGAAGCTTAAAATGTAAATTCGACGTTATTATATAATCTTTTTGTCGAATAAAATAATTGATAAATTTGTGCGTTAAATATTTTCAAATATAAAGCTATTGCACAATATATATAAGTTGCTTCGCAAACAAGTTCAAAATATATATAAAAATTAAAAAGATATTGTTTGTAGAGTTGTTAAAAAGTTAAAACAAATATAAATAAATATTGTTTAAAATAATCGAACAATTTATTTTTAAAATTTAACTATATACAATAAGCTTAAAAAAGAGTTTTTACGCAATTTTTAAATTTATTAACTTAAGATAATCTTTGCGTTTAATATTATTGTTGTAAATATAAATAAATTATTGTTTAAAATATTTAAGTTTTCGAAGTATATATTTATTTATAAAAGACTTTTTACATTTAATACTTTTTTATAATTTTAAAATTTTTTTTTTTTTTTTTTAGATACTTTAATGTAACTTGTTGTCGCAAATTAACTTTTGCAATTGTATTATCTTAATTAAGTTAATTTTTAATTAATAAAGTATATTAATAAGTATTTTATTAATTTGTACAATTAACTTTATAAACAACGCGAATTTAGATATTAAAATGTAGATATATATTTCGAATATTTCGAATCTTTTGTTGTGCGATTTTGTTAATACAATCTTAATATAAATATCAATTTAGACGTCTTTTTAAAAAACAATAACTTAAAGTTAAAATAATTTTTGTTTCTACAAATTAACGTTCTCGCAAATAAGAAAGAAACTAGAGTTTATAAGAAGAGCGTTAACGTTATTGTTAATTATAGCAATAAGAACAAAATTAATAATAAGTTTATTAATATTGATTTCAATACTATTATTAAGATGTTATCGAATGCTAATATTAAGAATAAGAATAAGAATAACAAGATGCGATTAGAGAACAAATTTAAAAATAACAAAATTAAGAAGTAAATAAATCTAAGCTATATAGACTATAACATTGTAAAAAACTTTTACAATTAACAAACTATTAGATAATATAACTTTATAATTTTATAATATAAAAGCATAGCTTTGTGCTAAGAAAGATATTTTTAATTACTTGTTTATTAGCTTTTTAAATTTGAAGACTTTTCTTATTGATATATTTTATATTGCATTGTTTCTATTGTTTGCTAGATACTTTAATATATATAAAGAGTTTCTAAATATATAAATAACTTATATAGAAAGAATTTAGCTAATTTCTAAACTTATATAATATTTTTATTATACAAATTATTAAAAACTAGTATATCGAAAATACTATTATTCTTTTATTGCTTTAGTTTCTTTTTTAACTTCTTGATCTTCTTCTTTACTATATTGATTTTTCTCTTTGTTTTTATTAATCTTGTCTTTGTCTTTTTTTTTCTTTTTTTTGTTTTCTTTCGTTTTTTTTTGTCTCTCTTAAATGTTGTTTAAACAATTGCTTGTTCTTCTTCTTCTTTTAAAGTCGAATTAAGATTGTAACAATAACAAAAACAAGAGCAAGTAATTGTATAACACAAGTTAATTTGAATATTTTATCTATAATTTCGAACTTAAAGATGTTGTTTAGAATCTTGCTTTTACGTAAATATTAAGTAATCGTAAAAGTCTTTTACAATTTATCTAATTAACTTCGATATAAATAAAGAGTTAATAGAGAGAAGTTTCAATTTGTTAGTTAAAATTAAGATAAGTAAGACAAACGTCTTAAAGATTGAAAAAGATAATATTGTAATACAACAACGTTTAGAAGTAATAAAATTAAGAATAAAAAAAGAATTTGACAACAAGAACAACAATCGCAATTGCTTTGATATTATAATTTTAATTACAATTAAATAAGACGAATAGATAAGTAATAAAGAAAGAAATTATTGTTGACTTTGATACGTTTCAATATTATTAAATTTAGTTTTATAATTAAGATCAACAATATTGCATAAATTGTAATAGGCTTTTTTACTACAAGTCTTTATATTTAGTTCTACTACAATATTACTATTGTTGAATTACTAGAACGTAGCGATATTAAATCGATCGAAAGTAGCACGACGATAGCACGACAATAGTACAATAATAGTACTACGATATAGAGCGAATTTAGAAGAATCTACTACAATAGAAGACAATATTTTATCGTAATATTACGATTGAACTACGATAGTATTATTAAATTGATAGTACTACGATAAAATTATCGTGATACTATCGGAGTATAAATATGCGAAGGGGTCTTAAAGTAATATTAACGCAAAAATATCGATTGTTTTTGTCTTAAATTAAACAAAAATATTAAGATTGTTAAAATAAGAATTTTACAATATTTGTGTTAAACTATAAAAAAAATTAATTAAAAATTAAATATATTACTATATTGTATTATCTTTTTAACAATATTTGCTTTTTGTACTTTTGTTTTTAAAATAGCAACTAAATTATAATAATATTAAAAATAGACTTTAAACTTTTTCTAATATTTTGTCTTGTAATTTATAGAATTATTATTATTATTATTGTTTTATATCTTGTAAAAACTTAATTTTTGCGTAAAATTCAAAATATTAATAAAATTGTATAATATTTTATTAAGCTTTTTTGTTTTCAAATAATATTTAGCAAGTTTTCTCGAATTTTTTTTATAAGCTTTTAATATAATTTCTTTTAAAAAACAACTATAATTTGTTATAGTTTTTTTTTAATAATTAAAATAATTAAATATTGTATCAAATATTCGAAATTTTAAATAAATATTAATATTAGTTGTTCGAGAAACTATAAGAGTATATTTATAGAAAAAATTTAATATATTGTTAAGTAGTTAAATCGATTATTATTTGTTTTTCTCTAATTAAATACGCTAGATTTTTTGATTTTTTAAATGTTTTTTGATTTAAAAATTAGTATAGTTGCGTAATTAATACGTATAACAAAATATTAAATAGATAGAATTTTAACAAATACAAATGTTTTGTATTAGTTTTCGAAATTTTTTACTTTTTTGCTCTTAAAAGACTCTGAAACAAATTAAGTACTAAAATAAGCTATTAATAGCAATAATAAAAGCGCAAATCTAAATAAGATTTAAAAAATATATTATTTTTTTGTATTATTATATATATAAATATCTTTTTAATTACAACAAATAAGTTTGTACTTTTTGCAATATTCTAAACTTGTTTATTCTCTAATTAAAAAACAATATTGTTAACAATTGTTTTTAATTCAAAAATTATAATAAAATTTTAAGCTATTAAATTAATAATATAAGTTAAACAAAAAATAGAATTTTGTTATTTATTTTATTAAGATTTTTATCGATTTAAAACTTTGTTAAGTTTGTTTTTAAAAATATTGTTATTGCTTATATTATTAGTAACAATTTTAAGAAATTTGTTTTTAATTTTAAAGAATTTTAATATCTTTATAAGTTTTAATATTAATTGTCGATTTATATATTTAATATTAAAAGAAATAAATTTAATAAAATATTTGCGATATTAAAATATAATATTGATTTAATATATTAATATTTTAAGATAAATAATTTTTTAAAAACTAAACTATATATTTAAAGCAATAAAAATATATTAAAACTTTTTTAGATTTAATTTAATTTTGTTACAAATTTAATTAAAGTCTATAAAAATCAATTTTAATAGTTTAATATAATTTAGAAATACTAAATTTAATTAAAATATTTCTAGTAGCTTTCGAAAATTTAAATTATTAATAATTCGAAAAAGTAGATTTAAATTAACAAATATTTTGTATAGTTGATTTTTTCAATTATTTTAATTAAAAAATAACAAATTAATATAGTTTTTCTTTTATTAATATATTAGTTTTGTATTATTTATTTGTATTATTAACAATAACTTATGCAAATAAAAATTAAATTAATTATTAATTATAATTAAGATCTTTTTTATTTTAAACAAAATGCAAATTAAAAATATTTCTTTATATTCGATATATTTAAATAATTGTTTACAATAAAATAATTTAATATTTTGTAACAACTTTTGCAAACAATTTTTAACAAGTTATTAATAGTTAAAACTATTTAAATATATTTGTTTTAAAATTTAGATTGTATTTTAATATTAATCTTTTTAATTTAATATAAATAAACAAGTCTATTTTAAGTCTTGTGCAAAATACTTTTATTAACTATAGTATATAATTATTATTCTTTAAACTAAATCTTAGTATTTGTATTTAATTTAATATATTTGTTTTTGTTTTTTAATTTAAGTAATAAAAATTTATTTAAAAATTTATTTAATATTTTTTAAAACTCTTTTTTTTTAATATTAAATATATAATAAAAAATTTAATTAAATTAATTTGCAAATTAATTAAAATATAAAGTACTAAATAACAAATTGCAAAAAATAAATTTACTAAAATTATCTTCCAATAAAGACAACTATTAATTAGAAGTTTTTAAAAAATTAGATATTTTGTAATCGAAAATAATATAAACAATATTTTTAAGTAGTTTAAAAAAGAATTCTAAAGTAAAACAATAATACAAAAGAAAAAGATAAATATAAGATAAATTAAACAAAATTTTATATTAACAAATAATTATAATTTAATAATATAGCAAATTGTAATCTTAATAATATATTATAATTATACAAATTTTAAAATAGTAATTCTTAATATAATAACGTAATTTTTGATTTCTTAGTAATTTAATTTGATTTCTAATATTAAAATCGAAAATTAACTCGAATTAATTTAAATTTTAATTCGATTTCTAATATTACAATTGTTAAATCGAATTAATTTTAATAGTTAAAATCGAAATTTAATTCGATAATTAATCTAAAATATAGCAACTATTTATAGACAGATTGTTCGGTTTCAATAGTTGGAACCGAATTGCATAAATTATGAAAATACTAACTATATTAGGTTAAAACTTGGCCTAATTAGATATAACTTTCGGGGAAAAATCGACCCGAACGGTTAGTCTAACTATTTAGTTGCAAATTGTTTAAATAATTAAGTTTAAAATTTATATTTAAAATTATAAATAGTTTAGTTATTAATTTAATTTAAAAACTTATTAAAATACCTAAATATATTACAAAAAAGAATTTTAATTAGTTTGTTAACTATTTATTTTTTAATAAAAATATATTCTAGTTTAATTTAATTATTTTCAATTTTTTTGCAAACAAATTAAATTTAAATATCTATATACTTTGTTTAAATATCTTGCGCAAAATTTTTAGCAAATATTATAACTTTTTAGTTGTTATAATAGATAACAATGGCAATTAGATATAATATCGAAAGTATTAAAGAAAAAATCTTAATAGCAATAAAAACTTTAGATATAAGTAATAATAATAAAAATAAGTAAAATAATTGCAATTGCTTTAATAGTATTTAGAGTTAAATAGTTTTCTTAACAATTTGTATTTGTTTAATGTATTTAACTTTGCAAATAAAGAGTATAACAATTAATTAATATTTAAATAAATAATTAATAATAATATTTTCTAGATTTAGACTGACCGTTCGGGTCGGTTTTTCCCCGAAATCTATAACCCGACCCGAAAGTTATATCTAATTAGGCCAAGTTTTAACCTAATATAGTTAGTATTTTCATAATTTATGCAATTCGGTTCCAATTGTTAGAATCGAACGATTAGTCTATCTAGATTAAAAATATATTTAAAAATAGAACAATAAATTATTTTATTTTTATTTTAATTAATATCGATATAATTTAACAAAAAACAAATATTTTTATAAAAAATAAAAAATAAATTAAAAGTATTTCGAGAATAACAAAACATTTGTTTAATAATTTTTTAATAAGTATTAATAAAGTTGAAAATATATTTGCTTATTATAAAATAACAAAAACAATATTTAATTAAATATTTAATATTGTATATTAGAAAATTAATTACTAATTAATAGATATAATAATAATCTAAATCTACAATATAATTTAAATTAACAATAAATATTTTAAATATATTTATAAAAATAGCAACTAATTTATACTTTTATATTTTGTAATTTTTTAATTTTTTTTTAAATATATTTTTTAACTTAAATAGAGAGTTCGAATTGCAAAATTATATTTAATTTTCATTTTAAAATATTATTAAATAAAATCTAAATTAACTATTTTAAATTAATTAACAAAAATTCTTTTAATAATATTAATAAATTTTTTATTAATATTAATAATTAAAAGATTATTTATATAAATAACAATAATAATAAAATTATTAATATAGATACTTAAATCGAAATTTAATAAACAAAAGTAGTATTTTTTAAAAAATATTACAAAAATTTTATATTATATTTAAAATAATTATTTAAGTTTATAAAAAGAAATTCTAAATTAATAAATCTTTTTGTTTTATTTAAAATTATAGAATAGTTTTATATAGATTTCTTTATTAATATTAGACTGACCGTTCGGGTCGGTTTTTCCCCGAAATCTATAACCCGACCCAAAAGTTATACCTAATTAGGCCAAGTTTTAACCTAATATAGTTAGTATTTTCATAATTTATGCAATTCGGTTCCAACTGTTGGAACCGAACGGTCAGTCTAATTAATATTTTTGTAAAAAAAACGATAATAATATTTATTTGCTTTAAATTTTAATTATTAATAACAACAAAAATAAAGATAATTTATAAATTTATAAATTTAATTACAATTGCAAAAATTTTAATATAATTTAGATTTTTGCGTTATTTAAAGTTTCTAACAATTTAATAAATTTTATAGCAAAGATTTTTACTATTAATTTCTTGTTTAAATTTGTAGATTTATTTTTTATAAAATATAAAATATTTATTAGATATTAAATAAACAATATAGATTTTTTTTTTAAATTTCATTTTTTTTTGTTTAACTAGTTGTTAGTTTGTTTTATAGTAAATATTTGTTATAACTTTAATATAAGTTTTAGATTTATATAACTCTAATAATATAATTTTGAACAATAAAGTAAAAGAATTTGTAAACTTATTTTAATATAATTAAAACTTTAAATATTTTTGCAATATTAAATTGAAATTTAAGAACAATAGATTTTAAAATATATTTAATGATTTAATAATTTTAAAGAACTTATTAAAATTAATAAAGTTAAAAAAGATACTATTTTTAAAATCGAAAAATAATTTGAGAAAAATAAAGTTTTTAAAATTTGAAAAAAATAAAATTTTAAATAAAATAAATAAATCTAATTTATTAAAATTCTTAATATAATTTAAAAACAAAATAATTTTTTTTTGTTATTATAATATTGTTACAAAGAGTTTGTTTAATTTAGTTTCTATAAAATTTAGAAATTTATTAATAGTATTTGCAATATTAGATTGCGTAAATAAAATTAAAATAAATATATATTATTGTTTTAACAATTAATTTCGTTATAATTAATTAATATTAAAGCTAAATAATACTTGCTTGTTATTTAGTTATTAAATTTTTAATATTTGTTAAATCTTATTTTTGTTATTTATTATACAATAAATATATTTTTTCTTATATTTTATTAAAACTAAGAATCGAGTACAATTTTAAAACTTTTGTTAATTAATATTTAAAATTATAAAGATATTTAATGCTTGCTTTAAAAAAAATAACAAAACACTTAATAATAGAAAAAATATTGCAATATAAGTTAATTATTCAAATAATTTTTAATTAAAGATTTATAGCAAAGTTAGTATTTTTAATTATAATATTAATTTTTTGTATTAAAATTTGATTAAAATATTCAATATATTTTTTTATTTTAAAAAAAATAACAATTGTTAATTCGATATATATTTCGCGTTTTTTGTACTAGATTTAAAATATTTCATCTATATATTTATTGTTGTTATTAACACAAATATAAATATATTTGTTATCTCTATATTTAAATTTGTTAATATAATATTTAAAGAAAATTAGTAGATTAATTTTATTTTTGTTTTTAAGATACTTTATTTGCAAATATTTAGTCTTATTATTTAATTAAATACAAATATAGCAAATACTATTAAAATTGTCTAGAAGTATTAATCTAATAATATTAATATAAATAAAATTGTTTTTTTAACAATTAAATTTAATTAAAATTCGATAAAATATTGTTTTTCTTTTTGCGTATATACAAAAAATACAAATATTATTCGAATATAATTTAATAAAATCGAAAGTATTTTTGCAAATCAATTAATAAATATTTTGTTTATTTAGATAGTCAAGTTATTTGTATTATATAATTATTGTATTTTTGCTAATTGCTAATAAAACCATAGTAATTGCAAAAAATATAAAAAATCTTTTTAAATTTAAAAAGTAGAGATCGAAATCTTTAATTGCTTAAATTTGCTAAATATTAAAAAAAAAACTATAACTAATAATTTCTTAAATAATATTAGTATTTTTTAACTAATTATAAAAAATTAAATTATAAAAAAAGTTAAATATATATTATATATTGTAAATTGTAATATAACAAGCTTTTTTGTTTTTATACTTAATAAATAAACAAATACTTTTAGTATTTATAGCAAATAAATTATCTTCTATATTTTTAACTAATTATTAAAATATTTTTAAGTAAAATATAAAGATATTAGAATTTTCAAATATATATTGCAAGTATTTTATATCAAAAAATTATTTGCACAAAAAATAATTAATAACAAAAGTTAATATTATAATTGTAAAAACAAACAATTTAGAAATTGCAAATAGAATTATTATAATAGCAAAAATAAAATAATATATATAGATTATTACTTTAGTAATTTTTTACTTTTTATTATTATTGTTTTTCTTTTTGCTTTTATTAAATTTAAACTTAAATTTAATCTTATTTTTTTTAATTATTTTTTTAATTATTGTAATTTTATTAATATTTGTTTTTGCTATTATTTTAATTGTTTTCGAAATTATTGCTTTTTAAAACAAAATATAGTTCTAAATATAAATTTTAGCAATTTAATTTTTAATAATTTATTTTGTTATAACTTGTATATTTTTTTTGTTTAATATATATAGAGTTAAAATTGTTAACAATAGAAAGAATACTTTTTATAGTAGTAACTAGTCTAGTAATTGTTATTAAAATTAAAATAATATTAATATTTAAAATATTTATTAAATTAATATATTGAATTTTGTAATTATAAATAATAGCAAACAATTTTTGCTTTCAAATATTATTTTTGTTAAAAAAATTATATTTTAATATCTATTAATTAATAGAAAGACAAATAGTATTATTAAAATTAACTAAATATTTAAAAATAATTAATTTTTATTAATAATTAAATTACTTAAATAAATAGATAATTTATTAATAATAATGCGAAACTTAATTTTATATTTATTAATATTTTAACAATTAGAAGTTTTAAAAAACTTAAATTTAACAAAAATTGTTATTAATATATTTAATTTTTAGATTTGTATATTTTAACAATCTTTTAAAAAGTTTTTTTAATTAAATTAATTTTTTTTATATTATAATACAAATTTTTATTAATAATATTTTGAAGCGTATTTATATACTTCTTGTTATTAGTATTCTATTTAATTTGTTTTTTAATAACTATATTAAACAAACTAATAAATTTAATATTTAATTTAATATATTTTTAGAACTTAATTTGTTTAATAATTTCAAATAAGTCTTGTTCTTAAATAAGAAAAGTTATATTATTATAAATTTTAGCAATTTGTTTTAGAATTGCAAAAGATAATACAAAAATATCAATAGCTATAATAGTATTAATATAATCTATTATTTTTAAAACTTTACTAATAATTTGTAAACAATAGATAATAATATTAGTAAATATAGTAAAAAGACTTAATTGCGCAATAAAAATTCTAATAAAAAAAATTCTAACTATTAAATTATAAAGATTAGATAAATTAACAAAATTTAAATTAGATATTTAATTTAATAGATACTTTTTCAAAAATTTAAATAAAAAAGATAACTAAATATATTTCTTTTTATTAACAATATTAATTTAATCGATTTTGTTAATTATAAATTAAAGAAAATTTTAATAAATAAATAATTAATAAGTTCTTAAATAAGTTTTGTATTTTTGTTATTCTATCTTAAGATTATAAAAAATATAGATTTAAGCAAACTTAATAAACTTAATTTGTTTAAAAGATAAAATATTAATAAATAATTTCTAATTAGATTGTTGTTTTTGTTTAATTATAGATAAAGTTTATCAATTATTTAAAATCTAGTTAAGTTATTTTTTCTTTTTATTCTTTTTTTTAATCTTAATAGTTATAAAGATAACTATATTATTTTATATTTTTGCAATTGTTAAATCGATCTTTTTAGTTTTTTTATTTTAATAAGATTAAATATTAGTTTTTTTAATTTAGATTTTTTGTATCTTTGTAATAATTAAAAACCTTTTAATTTTATTTAAACAAAATTAATTTTTATTTAATTAAAAATTGCAATTAAATATTATTTTTAAAATAATTAATAAAATTGTTTTAATTTTTAAAATATATTTGCAATTTAATTTATTAATTTGTTTTGTATATTGTAATAAGAAAAATTAACTAATATTTGTTTTAGCTATTAAGCTAACAAGTTAACTTATTTAATTGTTAATAAAAAAAATTGCAATAAACAAAAAAATAAAGATTAAAAAAACTAAATAATTTAGTTTTTTTATTAATATATTAAAGCAAAATCTTGTTTTACTTTAATAATATATCTTCGATTAATTATTAATTATTTAATTATCGATTCTTAGTTAAGTAATTGTTATATAATTAATTCTTCGATTTTTAGAACTTCCTATTAATAAATATCTATTAAAGATAACTAGTATTTTTCGACAAAAACAACAAATTATAAATAAGATAAATTTAGTTATTTTTACAACTTATATTAGTTTTTTTAGTAAAATATTTTTATTTAGAATTTTTAACTAGATATTAACTATTTAATTGTTATTTGTTAATAATTAAAAATTCTAACTATTCGAATAATTAAAAAATTGATTGTTCGACAAGTTTTAACCATTTTTCAGCTATTGTTTTAACAATATTATAATTATAATTTTTTTAATTTTTAAAAATTAATTTAGATATTTAGATAATTAATTGTTAGCTTTTATATAGTAGAAATTAACAAAAACTTAATTAATAGTAATAATTGTAAATTTATTACTAGTTTGATTTATTAATTATACTTTAAATATTCTAATTAATAAGCAAATAAATTTTTTATCTTGTTTTGAGCTTATAATTTGTCAAAATAATAGATAGTAAAATACTTAGTTTTTATATAGAAGCTAGAACTTTGTCTATCTATATATATTGATTAAAGCTATTTAGATTAATTACGTAATATTAAATCGAATAGTATTAAATTAAATAGTGCTAATATTAAACTAGATTAATTATAGTATTTTAATATTATCAATTCGATTTAATTTCTAATATTAAAATTGAAAATTAAATCGAATTAAGTTAATTCGATTTTAAAATAATAGAAATCGAATTAAATTTTAAATGAATTTCTAGAATTAAAATTATTAAATTAAGTTAATTTTAAAAGTTAAAATCGAAATCTAATTTAACAATTAATTTATTTCTAATATTATTTAAATAAAAAATTAATAGCAATATAATTAATAAAAGTAGTATAAATAATAAAGTAAATTTTTATAGATACAAAAAATTTAAATCTAATAATAAAAGAATCTTTTTTAAAGATATATTTTATTTTAAAGAAATTAATATAACGATTGTTTAATTTGATTGCAAAATAAGCAATATTAAAACTTTTAATATTAAGCTAAACTTTATTATTTGCAAAATATTTAAAACAAAAATAAAAAAACAATTAATATTAAATTTGTAAATAGCTTAAATAACAATTATTTTATTGCGTAGATATTAAATAAGTTCTTTTATCTTTTAAATAAATTTTAAAATTAATTAGTTAAGTTTAAGTTTAAAAAATAAGAATTGAAAATAAAGAATTGAAAAACTTAAAATTTAAATATAGATTTTAGTTTAAATTAATTAAAAAAAGCAAAACAAAAGTTGTAAATAAAAAAGTATTATTAACAATAAACTTAATATTTAAAAGCTATTTAATTTAGTTATTTTAAATATAGTTAATATTATATAGATACAAAGATAGTATTTTATAATAATATTAATTTATTCAATTTACTTATTTGTTTTAAAATAATATACAATAGATAACTTAATATTAATTTTTAATATTTAACAAAGATATTTTTAAATATCGAAAATAAATTGTGTATTTTAATACAAGGAATTTATAATATTTCTAGATATAAATATAGAAACGATTAACAATTTTCTCTACTTTTATAGAAATAATAAAAACTAAATATCTTATTTTAATAAAACAATTAACAAAAACAAAAATATATCTATATATAATATTAAGTATTTATAAAGATATTAAACAATAAAAATTCTATATAGTTTATAAAGATTAAATTAATTGCGTCGAATTAAATTATTAAGTTCGAATTAAATATTAAACTTAAATTGAGTTAAATTAATTTTAAAAATTAAAATTGAAAAGTCGATTTAATTTTTAATATTAAAATTAATTATTTAGATTAAATTGCAAATTTAAAATCAAAAATTAATTTAAAAAATTAATTCAAATTGTCAAAACTATTATTTTTAGTATTTTAATTTATTTTTAGTAATAATTAGTTAATAATTTAATAGAAATAATTAATAATTTTATAGAAATAATTAATTGATTTAATTTAAGTAATAAATATAGTAAATTGTTTTTATATTATATATTACTATTGTATATTAATTAAAAAATAATAAAAAATTTAAATTTAAACTTATTTTATATTAATTTTAGTAATTTTAATATTCTTAATAATTCGATTTAATTTCTAATATTAAAATCGAAAATTAACTTAAATTAAATTAAGTTAATTTTAAAAAAATAGAAATTAATTTAAATTTTGATTCGATTTTTAATATTAAAATTGTCAAATTAAGTTAATTTTAATAGTTAAAATCGAAATTTAATTTAACAATTAATCTAATAAAGATATTATATTAATAATAAGAAAAAAATAAGAAAAAAATACAATTATTTTTATATCTTTTATTTAGAAAATTTAAAACAAATATATATATAATAGTTTTATATAAAATATTAAATATTTTTGTAAATATTAAATTATTAATAAATTTAGTTAATAAGTTTGTAGTATTTTGTTTTTTTTAAATAATTGTTAATAATACTATTGTAAACAAACTAAATTATATAAAAATAAAAACAATTTAAATTAAAAATATATTTCTTTTTTAAAAATATAAAAAGTTAAAATATTTTTTATATTAAATTAAAAAAATTCTATTGTAATAATATATTTTATTATAAAGTATTTTAAATATTTAAAATACAAATTAATTGTTAATTTTAACTTAATTTTATAAAAATTAAATAAAAATATTTTTTAAATTTTTGTTAAAATTTAAAGTTTTTTAATTTAATTAAAATTCAATATTATTAATATTAAATTTTTCTATATTTAGTTTTATTAAAACTAATATAAAAGAAAAAATTAAAATAACCAAAAAATATATAATTAAATAAAATCTAAAATAAAAGTTTAAAAAATAATAATTTAATATTAAAAAATCTTAACAATTTTAAAATCTAGAACATAAATTTTTAGAATTGTTTAATTTTAATACAAATATTAAAAATTAAAAATATTTTTTTTCTTAAAAAAATATTTTAAATAATATATAAAAATATTTAATTTTTTATTAATTTTGTTAAAGCAATACGTAATTTAATAGTTAAATTTAAACAAAAATTTATTTTATTAAATTTTAACAACAACTTAATTGTTTAATTAATATAAAATATTTTTGATTTTTATAATTTATAATTAAAAAAATTAAAAAAAATTAAATTTTTAAATTTAGAATATTATTTTTTGAATATGTAAACAATAGTTATAAGTTTTTTGTTATAAATTTTATAATTTTACTTAATTAAATTATATTTCTTAAAAAAGTAAATAATTAAATAAAAAAACTTTTTTTATTGTATTAAGAAAAAGTATCTTTAAATATATAGATTAAAATATTAATTTTTATTATAATTTTGTAATTTAAATTATAATAACAAAATATTATATTTAAGAAAAAGATTTTTTTTAAAATTATAAATATTAATTAATATTTTTTAAATTAGATAAAGATTTAATTCTTTTTAGTAAAATAAATTAATAATATAGTTATTTTATTATAGTTATAGATATATTTTTTATAAAAGTTTGCAAATCTTAGAAATCTTTAAATATCTTTAATATTAATTAAAATAAATAAAATTAACAATAGTATCTATTTTAATTGAATTTATTATAATTTTTTTAATAATAATTATTAATTCTAGATACAAGACTTAAATAATATAAGACTTGTATTTAATTATATTAGCTTATAAGTTTGCTTTATACAATTTTTGAAAAATAAATTTTATATAAGTTTTATATTTGAATTTATTATTTAAATAAATAATATAAAATTTATTTAAAAACACTTAAAAAGTATTGTTAAAACAAAACAAGTTTATTATATACATAAAAAAATATAATAAAATACTTAAAAAGTTTAAAACAAATACAAAAAATAATAAAAACTTTTTTTTTTAAATATATAGTTAATTAAATACAAAAATAATATTAAGTTTGACAAAGATTTTTATTTAATTAAAACAATTTAATATTTTAAAAATTAAAAACAAAAAATATTTATTTTTAATTATAATAATATTTAGATTTTTATAATTTATATAGAATTTAAGTTCTTTTTTAAAAATTTTAATAAAAAAAATAGAAATTACTATTTAGAACTTAGAAGCAATTAATTTAAATAAATTTTTTACTAAATTTTTTATCTAAATAGCAATAAAGTTCTAAAGTTTTATTATAATTTATATTAATAAGTAATTATAATCTAATAATATAGCAAACTATAATTTCAAAAATATATTATAATTATACAAATCTTAAAATAGTAATTCTTGATATAATAACATAATTTTCGATTTTTTAACAATTCGATTCGATTTCTAATATTAAAATCGAAAATCGACTTAAATTAAATCGAATCAATTTTAAAAAAGCAGAAATTAAATTAAGTTTCGATTTGATTTCTAATGTTAAAATTGTTGAGTTAGAACAATTTTAATAGTTGGAATCGAAATTTGATCTAACAATTAATCTATATTTATATTAATATATTTTAATTTCAAGAATTATATTTAAGTCGAAACAAATATCTTAAGATTTGTTATTATTGTTATTTTCTTTTAATTAATATATTTTGTAAATAAAGTTAAACAAAGAATGTAATATTTAATTGTATTTTACTTGAGAAAAATAATTTTCGCAAAAATATAATATAAAATTTACAATTAAGAGTTGCTTACAATTGTTATAGAATTTAAATAATAAAAATATTATTTTAAAGAAAGCTATTATTTAATTATTGTGTTAATAAATTATAACAATTCGCGCTATTTTATAAAAATAACAATACTAAATTATTGTTAAATGCAATAAACTCTCTCTCTAGCAAAATACAATTTCGAAATTGTGTATTATACAAAAAAAAAATTGTTTATCTACTTTTTAGAATAAGCTAAGAAATATTACAATTGCAATTATTTAAATAATTTTTGTATTAACTTAATATATTGTCGAAGCACAATCTTTATATATTTAAAACAAAATTAAAACTTCTAGAATTAAGAAGCTTAATAATAAATTATTTAAAAAACTCTTTTACAATATATCTACAAATAAGAAAATTACAAATATTAAAATAACAAAAAATAAAATTACAGAAATTGTTCAAAGTACTATAATATAACAATAATATTAATATAACGTTTGTTTAGTATATAAAGAGAAAAACTATTTAGAAAGTCTTTTCTTCTTATTGTTGTTTAAAATTAAGAAATTTTAAAACAAGAATTTAATAATTTCTATATTTAAAGAGCAGTTAACTTTGAATATTATACATAATATTTGTGCTAAATAAAAATAATTTATTTATAAAGATTAAAGAAGTTTTGTTCTTTTTTTATATTGTTTTTGTTTTAAATAAAGTATTTCTTAAGATCGAATTGCTTAAATTATATTATAACAATTCTCTAATAAAGTATTTTAAAACTAAGAAAACAAAAACTTTAATAAATAAAAAGTTCTATTAATTTAAAATAATATTAAATATTAATATATATATTAAAGAATATAATATTTGTTAACGTAATAAAATATTATATTATTGCTTATATAATAAGCTAGCGTTGCTATTAGTTTCTATTTCAATTTAAACAAAAATATTTATAAATTTTATAATTAAGTTGTTTGTTAATTGTTGCAAAAGCAATATATACAATACAATCTTAATAATTGTTGATTACTATTTAAAAATATTATTATATATATTTGCAAAATCGATATAAATTGCGAAAGATTTAGCAAATATATTGTTTGAAAAAATACTACTTATATATCTTGAAATTTAAGAAATTGTTTTTAATCGAAAATTAGTCTTTACTAGTAACTATTAGTTCGCGATATATTATTGTATTTATATTAAGCAAAAGTTAAGTACAATATTTATTCTTAAATAAATAATTAAATCGAACAATAAAATTAAATATTAAAATATTATTTATAATATTATTTTAATTATAAACAAGACAATTAAGACTTATTTTTAACTTTAGCTTAATATATATACAATAGTATATTGTATATATTAATTAAATTGTTACTCTTTAAAACAATATCTAAGATTGTCGCTAATTTTAGGTTTAACTAAAATAACAAAAATTGTTTAAATATACTTGTTATTTAAAAACAAATTTAATTTCTTTAAAATAAACAAAATTAATTTGTAAATTGTTTATACTTTATATAGTAAATATAAATTTAAAATTACAATAACAAAATTATTTCGAAAAAATATTAAATGAATAATAAAATTATATTTTTAACAGAAAATCTTTTAAATATTTGTTTTAAAAAGAATTTATTTTACAAATTTACAAAATTGTTTAAAATTATAAATATTATTAAAAAGCAAATATATTGCTTGTGTTTTCTTAAAAAGTAATAAATTTATTTTCTTTTTTATATCTTATTATTAAAATTATATTATTAAAATACAAATATAATTGTTTTAAAAAATATAATATTTGTTAACAAAAATAAAAAATAAAAAATAAAAAATAAAAAATAAAAAATAAAAAATAAAAAATAAAAAATAAAAAATAAAAAATAAAAAATAAAAAATAAAAAATAAAAAATATTTTTAATAACAAACAAAAATAATATAAATTATAATATCTTGTTTAATAAAAAGAATTTTTATTGTATAAAAATAGTTAAATTTCAAAAAATTACTTAATATAGATATAGCAAAAATCTAAAAAATAGTATATAAAAAAATCTTTTAATAAAAAAATATTAAAGATAAAAAAACTAAAATTTTATATTTGCAAAAAAAAAATCGACAAAAATTAGTATATAAACAATATTAAATTACGCAATTAAAGCAAAGAGATAGCGCAAATAATATATATAAATTAGATTAATACTTTTTTAATAAATATATTAAAGTATTAAAAAATAACAAAAAAGTTATATATATTGTACTTAGATCTAATTGCTTTTCTTACTTTTATTTAATTGTTTTTCTTACTTTTATTTTATTAATAAAAATCTTTATATATATATTGTTTAATATAGATAAATTGCATTAATTAATTGCGTTATTTCTCTTTAATAATCTATTGTTTTTTAATTTATTTTTTGTTTATTATTGTTTATAAAAGACTCGAAGAAATAGTATTAATAAAATACAAAATTAAATTGATATTTGTTATTTAGAAAGAATTAAAACAGCTTAATAGCTTAGAGAAGTTATATATTTAAAAACTTGTAATAGAATTATATATTTTAGTAAATTGTAAACACTAGCAATACAACAAAGTATTAAAAAAGCAAAATATATAAAATAATAAACTTAATATTTTCTAGAAATTAGCAATTTTATTTCTTATTTTAAAGATAACTCGTTTTAATTGTTAATTCTGTTAATATATAATTTGCATTATTTAAAAGTTTAAGTTGTATAAATTATAAAAACAACTTATAGTATACAAAAAAGTTTTTATTTAAATATTTATATTGCTCTTTTTTATAGAAGTTCGACTCAAAAATTAAAAACAAAACAAATAATATTATTCTTAGCAAGTTCTCTAAATTGCAAAATTTATAATATCTTTTTATTAAAAGAAGTATTGTCTTTTGCAATAACTAAATTAGATTTAAACTTTTTATTTTAATTTAATTCTTTTAAAGAATAAGTATTAAAATTAATATAATAGTATATTATATTTAGTATTTCTTGTTAAACTTTGCAAAAATATTGCAAATTCGTATTAATACAAATTAGCAAACTCTTTTAACTTAAATACAAAGTTAAGTTGTTTTATCTAATTTATATATATATATATTATAAATAATATTAAATTTGCAAAGCAAACTTAAATTGTTTAACTTTAATATTTTTGGTATTAAGAATATATACGCAAAAGATTAATAAAGTATTAATTTGTTTAACAAATTATTAAAAATTTGCAATGCACTAAAATATAAATCAAGTATATAATAAAAAAATAGAACTTATAGTTTTGTGCTTTTTAACGCATTAATTGTAACAACAATTCTTTGTCTTATAGTATTGCAAATATAAATAATTGTAAAAATTTAGAATTAAATATTTACAATATAGTTAAATTTCTTTTCGAAATAAAAAAGATAATAAAGATAAAAAAACAAAAAAGCTTGCAAAAAGTAACAAAAATACAAACAAAAAAACTTAACAAAAATATATTTATAATAAAATACTATATTGTTAGTTTTATACGCAATAGAATTAAAGTATATATATATAGTAGTACTTATACTAGTTAAATTGCAATTTGCAAAGCGTCAAATATAGTAATATTATCTTAAGTTAATAAGAAATGCAAAGAAAAGTTTAAAGATACTTATTAGAATTCGTCTTATTATATTTATTATTATTATTAGTAATATAAATAACAAAAGAGAAATTGCAATTATTTATTGCTTTGTTATAGAAAATAATATGCGAAAAAAAAAATTAATAATTGTAAATAAATATTATTAAGATGCTAACAATACTAATTAAATTAAATAAAACAAAGAAATTTTAATTGATTTAGTACAAAGTAAACAACACAAAAAAACGAAATTCTAGATTAATAGTATAAAATATAGTAGTATTGTTATAATACAAAAGTAACAATATTGTAAAATAAATAAGATTAAATATTTTTCCAAAAAACTTAAATATCTTTTTGTTTGTTAAGATATAGTTAATTTATAATAAAATTATATTAAGAAAAACACAAGACTTTACAATAATATATAAGAGAAGTTAAGATTATTGTTTAATCTTTTTTATATTAAATATTAAAAAAATAGAATACAAAGAATACAAAAATTCTTTTTATAAATATAATCGACAACTAAAATAAACGCGCAAATTCTATATAATAACAATATTTATTAAAAGAATAAAAAATATATAAAAAGATTTTTTAACAATTTAAACTTTTTTTATCTTTTATATAATAATAGATAAAACAAATTATTGTTGTATACTTTGCAAAAGTAAATATTTATAAAAAGTAAAAAAGCAAAGTATCTTTATTGTAATAATTATAAATATCGCAAAGATAGCAATATTGTAGTACAATTGCAACATTGTATATATATTCTAGAAATTAGAATTCTAAAGAGAAAAACAATTGTAATATTAATATTTAATAATTTTAGACTAATTGCGTCGGGTCGGGTTATCGAGTTCAAGTCAAGTACTTAACTTAAATTGAGTTAAATCAATTTCAAAAGTTAGAATTAAAAAGTCGATTTAATTTCTAACATTAAAATTGTCGAATCAAATTAATTCCTAATATTGAAATCGAAAATCGAATTATATAAATAGTAATTTCTTAAAAACGCAATATTTTGATAAAAGTAATATATATATATAATGCATATTAGTAGTTATTATAATAAATAACTAAAATAGTTTAAAATATATTAAAATTAGTGAATTTAAATTAATTTTTGATATTTCTTAACATCGATTCGATTCTAAAAGTTGATATCAAAAATCGAGTTAATTCAATTTGATTTAATTTCAAAAAAATCAATATTCGAGTCGATTTCTAATATTGAAATTGTCGAATCGAATCGATTCCAAAAGTTGAAATCGAAACCCGATCCAATAATTGGTCTAAATAATTTAATAAACACATTAATATTAAGTTCTTGTAGTAATAGCTTAACGTTGTATAAAGTCTTCTCTTTAAGAATTCTCTTCTAGAATTCTTACAAATTAATGTCTCTCTAAACTATAGTTCTATATATTATATAGTCTTGTCTTGTAAATGTTTGTATAGCAACGTCTTATTATATATCTATATACAGTCTTACAAAGCTTTATATCTAGCAAGAATAAATTTAGATTTACTCTAGTTTAATTCAAATCTAATATAAATCTAGTTAAGAATATTAAGCAAGATAGAAACAAAGATTGATTCGATCGACAAACTTAGCTAATAGATTTCTAATCTAATATTATAATATTAATAAAAACGTTTAAATATCAATAAATAACTTATTATAGCAAAAATTAAAGAACGCAATACAAGAAATTAATTAAAACAAGAAACTAAAAACTTAAAATAATTAAATTTAACTTTACAAATTATAATTATTGAAGATTGCAAATTTGTTATCTAGAATAATATATTAAACAATTATTAAAACGATATTATAAATAAGAATTTGCAAAGAATTTTAAAGAAATTGAATCAAACTATATAGAATTAACTTAAATTTTGCACTATAAAATCGAAACATATTGCTTACTATATAATCTACAACTATAACAAATAAATATTAAAATATTTAAAAACACGATAGCATCTATTAAGCAAAAACTTTTGAAAATTAAAATAAGAATTATTTTCGAAGATTTAATTTAATTAGAATTTTAGACACAAAGTTGAAAGAGACTTGTTAAATAAAGATTTAAATAATCTTATTTTTTTTTGCAAAAAATACAAGAGAGACGCAAACTTAAAATAACAAATAAAAAAAATCTAAATTGTTAGCTTCTTAATTAAAATTAATGTCGAAGTCTAAAAATAACAAAACTTATAAAAAATAAAACAAAAATTTAGAGTCTTTTAAAGAAACTTTTTCTTTGTTATTACAATTTCGAGATTTAATATTAAGATTATCTTTATTAGATCTTAAATTACTCAAAGTTATTAATACAACAAATTATATACTTTAATTATTAAAATTGCAAAAATCTTTTTAAAAACAATAGTTATTTTTATTTTAACAAATAAGAAGAACAATATAAAGAACTATTTATATATAAAAGTGAATATAAATTTGCAATATTAAACTAATTATTATCTTGCAATATTAATCAAAAAAAATTAACTAATTAAAATAACTATATTAACAAAAAAGTAAAAAGAGAATTTAATTACAATTATATTAAAATCGATTATTTGTATAGGCTATTAAAGAAAGTTAGAATTTCTTTTAAATATAAATTAAATTCTTTAATAATTAAATTAAAAAATAAGTAATTTAGTATTATAAGAAACAAAACAATTTTCTAGCATTAATAAAACAAAATTTAAATCTAGTATTTACTTGTTTATCTTTAAAGATTTCTTAAATCAATATATTTATAAGAGAGAAAAACTAATTTTTCTATTTAACAACTTTTAATAAATTGATGTTTAACTTTAAGTAATAAATAATATTGATTTAACTAAATAAAATTAATATAGAGTTATTGTTTGTAAAAATTAATTTAACTATCTAATTATAAATTTAAAGTATTAAAAATAATTACAATTTTAAGACAAACTACAAATAATATTGTATTATTTATAAAAAAATATTAATTAACAAAAAGAATAACTTCTTAATTGTTTGTTTTCTATGTTGCAAATAATAAGACAAATAAATTTAGATTTTTATATAATATACGTATTTCTATAAGACAATTACAAGCATAAATTATTAACAATATTGTATTTATTAATTTTTAAAAAATATAAAAATTAAATATCGAAACGTTATTTTAATCTTAACATAACTTAAAATATTTATTAAGATTCTTAATAATTGCAATTAAATTTTTTTTTTCGTACAAAATAATTTATGTTGCGAAAAATATTTAATAAATAGATTTTATATATAAATTAATATATAATTGCAAAAAGCAATAAGAAAAAAACTGTACTGGCTTTTGTAGAAGTAATTTTACCGGAAGTTCCTAGTGCTTCCACCAAATAGCCACGGTTTTTGGTTATTCCTAGAGGATTCACCAAGGGTTCACCGAGGGTTCGTCAAGAATTCACCAAGTTTTCACCGATCCTGAACCTCTCACTAGATTCGCACCGGTTTTCCACCCTATAGACCCTATAGGTGCTATTTTATTCAATTTTGAAATTTTGAAAATATTATCTAAGTCTCGACGCTAGCCTAATCGGGGTTTTAATTTTTAGAATATTAAATATTAAAGTATCTAAATTGTTGATTCGTCAAAGCGTGAAGTCGTTAAAGTATTTTTCTATTTTTAAATTTAAAGTTTTAACCTTAAATTTAAAGTCTAAAATACTCGGGAAAGCTCTAGCTCTATAATTATTACCACTAGTAGAATTTTAATTAGATAATTAGACGTTTTGCTTAAAATATATACGCGCGAAAGAGCCTCCCTACTAGTGCTTGCAAATTTAAATTAATTATTATTAATATTAGATAGTATAAGTACTTACTTAATTAAATTGTTTATTTTTTGATACTTTAGTGCAATAACGGTGAGCCCACCTACTAATCGTAGGGCGTGTTATGGGATATTAAACGGAGTATAACGAGTGATTTACTAGGAAATTACTAGGAAATTACTAGGAAAAAACTAGGAAAAAACTGTTTTCTTACCGGATGTCCACCGGGAGTTCACCGGCAATTTACCGATTTTCCGCAGAGAAATCACTCTATAGAGAGGCTATACAGAATAACAAAAAGAAGAAATGCTAAATATTAAGTTAACAAAGAAGAGTTTGCTAAAATAAGAATTGCGTTAAGTAAATGTATTTGATTAATTTAAAGATTTGCGAATTGTACAATTTTAAATGTTTTATTGCAAGCTAGAAATCGAAATTAATATAAAAATTAAAATGTTTTTTTTATCTATATAACTTTATTAAATAATAATAAAAATTCTTAAAAATTGTTAAATAAGTATTAGAAACAATATTGTTACAGTTTATTAAAACTTAATTCTGTTAAATTTATTTTTAACTAATATATCTTATTGTTTTAAAGCAATTAATAACTTCCCTTTTAAATTTAATATTAGAAATACTGTTTTAAAATGTGCGTTCTAGAACTTGGCGAAAGTAATAAAAAAGTTAAGAATACTATTTAATAATACAAAGAAATCTAATTGTTTAATAAAAAAATCGAAAACATATAATATATTATATAAAATTAATCTAAAGAGAGATTTAAAAAACAAAAAATAAAAAATAAAGTATTTAAATTGTATTTGTAAATACAACTTATAAAGCTTAAAAGCTTTAAGACACTTAATATATATTTACTTAATATTAAAAAGAATTTAGATCTTTATTTAATTAACTATAAAAAAATAACAAAATTTAAGTCTTCGATTATTTATCTTAACAAAGAAAAGAAGATTTCGCTATTTTAATTCGAAATTAGAAAGAAATATTATAAATCAAAATTAAATTAAATATTTTAAAACTAAAAATAACTTTTAGAACTATATGTTTATTTTTTATTTTAAAGAATTTAACGCAAGTACAATAGTAATAGCTTACTTTATAATTGTTACTTGTATCTTAAATAAATTTTTTAAATTTACGTTAAAGAAGCTTATTATTATTGTTACTATCTCTAGAAAGTAAGCAAAATTTACAACAATTAGCTTTTCCAAATACTTAATTTTTATTCAATAAATTTTTCAACTCTTTAAATGTTTTATGTAAATTAATTTATTATATTCTTTATGCAATTAATTCAAATAACAAAAGAAACAAAAAATCTAACTTAATAATCTAGAATAAATAAGAGCAATTTTTTTATTTTCTTATTACAACTTTTGTACAAACAGGAACAAAATTTTCTTTATTAAGTAATTAAGAGACAATTATTAAAAAGAAGAGAATTTTATATAATTAAGTAATTAGATAACATTAGACTATAAATTTAAGAATGCTTGTTATTAATATTAGCAATCTATCTACAATATATATGCAATCTCTTTTACTTAAATCTTAGAATCTTAGCTACTTTATATTATTAGATTGTATAGTATAATTAATGCATATATTACAATAAGTCTTTATTGTTATAGTTGTCTATTAATTAAGATTCTATTTCTATCTTCTTACAATATATCTTAATAAAGATATTAAATATTAAAGATTTAAATATTTCTTATATTGCTTAAAACAATATACAAAGAATATATTATTCTTCAAATTTAAAATTTAAAATATATATTATAGAATTTGTATCTAGTATTCTTGTTAAATAACAAAAGAGCTTTTAATATTTATCAATAATATTTGCTCTTAAATAATTAAGTATAACTTAATTCTTAACTTAATTCTTAGATAATTACTTTTACAATTATTATAGATATTTGTTTTATTTGTGTGTGTAACTTTTTTTTTGTTTAGTTATTTAGCTGTTTGATTATCTTACTTAGACTGACCGTTCGGGTCGGTTTTTCCCCGAAATTTATAACCCGACCCGAAAGTTATATCTAATTAGGCCAAGTTTTAACCTAATATAGTTAGTATTTTCATAATTTATGCAATTCGGTTCCAACT
>JAABUW010000978.1_pt1 | contig 51310 bp, 46 predicted proteins | sample 5560081 | NCBI WGS metagenome assembly JAABUW01 (sample SAMN10711882, study PRJNA513363) | rock metagenome | isolation source: Antarctica rocks | place: Antarctica: Victoria Land, Knobhead sud | reverse complement strand
TTAGGTATCGTCCCTTCACACGTCCATTGTGTCATTCTGATCTTGACGGACGAGACACCTTCCTAGGCTACCCGGGGCGGGAGGCGCACATGGCCGAGCTGCTGTTCACCACCGACGCGTTCCGCCCGTTGGACCGGTCCGTGCCGGGCGTGCCCATGCTGCTGGACAGCAGCATGCGGCTGGTCGAACCGGCCTGCGCCTGGCTGATGCACGTCGCCCTCATACGCGGCCGCACCCGCAGCCCGCAGACCTGGCGCGCCTACGGTGAGGCGCTCTACGACTGGTGGCAGACGCTGGAGGCCAATGGCTGGGCCTGGGACCGGGTGAGCTACCACGAGGCAGCCGCCTACCGCGACCGCATGCTGACCGGCCCCAGCGACCACACCGGCCGGCCCTACGCCCGGGCCACGATCAACTTCCGCCTACGTGTTGTCGCCCTGTTCTACCGCTGGTGCGTCGCCCGCGGCCTGATCGAGGCCGCGCCGTTCACCACGCAGGAAGTTTCCGTGGCCCGGTGGCGCCCGGCGCCGTTCCTGGTCCACGTGGACGCGAGCGGAGGCGTGCGCTCCGCCAACGAGCTGGTCTTGCGCGAGGTCGCCACCCTGCCGCGCCCCCTCGCGCCCAAGGCGATCTGCCGCATCCTAACCTCGCTCGGGGCGCGGGACCGCCTCATCGTGGAGTGGGCCGCTCTTACCGGCATGCGGCGCATGGAGATCGCCGGCCTGGGCAAGGTGGCGCTGCCCCGGACCGCAACGGTGGAGTTCGACTCCAAGCCGATGGTGCCGGTCCGGCTCGACGTCACCAAGGGCGGCCGGGTCCGGCAGGTCTATCCGCCGCTGCCCCTGGTGGACCGCACACACGCCTACCTGCACGAGGAGCGCGCGGCCGCCGTGCGCCGCGCCGAGCGGCGGACGGCCGGATACCGCGAACCGGCGAACCTGTTTCTGACCGCCCATGGCACCGCGATGACCCCGCGCCGGGTCGGTGCCATGTTCACCGCAGCGTGCCATTCCGCAGGGGTGTCGGCGAGCTTCCACGCCCTACGACACACGTTTGCCGGCTTCATGCTGCGCATGCTCCAGCGCGAGGCCGCGCGCAAACCGGAGATGAACCCCTTGCTGACCCTGCAGACCATCCTCGGCCATGCCAACCTCGCGACCACGTCCATGTACTTGCGTATGGTGGCCATCGATCTCGAGGCGATCGAGGCCGCGGTGGACGGCTTGTTCGAGGCGCTGGGCTAAGGTCGCCGCGATGCGCAAGCGCAAGGACTACAAGCTGCCGCCCCAGCCGGCGCGCCTGTCCGGCGTTGTCAGGCCCGAGGACCTGGTGCTGAATTTCCTGGATCCCACGGGTGCCCTGGAGCAGAGCATCGACCTTTCCGGGCTCAAGGAGCGGCCGCGCTTGGTGGCGGACCTCGCGTTAGCTTTCCGTCATCACCTCGCCGACAAGAGCCAGCACACCCGCAGCAACGTCAGGAAGCACCTCGGCCGCTTCCTCGAGTTCCTGGACCAGCACGACCCCACCCGCACACGGATCCTGTCGGCGCGGGACGTGGACGGCGGGACGCTGCGGTCCTACGTCGCCTGGCTCGGCAGCTGCAAAATGACCAAGGGGTCGCAGTCTGTCATTTGGACGACGCTCAAGATGGCCATGGCGTGGCTCCAGCGCCACCGTCCCGACCTGGTGCAGCCGGGGCTCGAGCTGCCCTTCAACCCGTTTCCGTATCGCAGCAGAGGGATCCGCTCGCGCCCCGCCCTGGCCCGCAAGGAGATCGAGGGGGTCCTGGAGGCGTGCCGGCGGGATATCGAGGCGAGTTGGACCGACTTCCAACGCGGCCGCGAACTGATCGCCGCCGCCAGCGCCAGGATGGCCTCGATCGGCGAGCCGACGACCCGTGACCTCTCCGACCTGAGCGTCATCCTGACCGTGCTGACCCAGCGTCACGCCGGGCTGCTGCCCGAGGATGGCGACCTGCTCGCGGGGGATGCGCTGTCCCGGAGGCTGCGCCATGCCGTTACGTACCATGGTGGCGCCGAGCGCGTCTCGCGCTTCTTGCACGCCACGCCCGAGAGCATCCTGCCGTACGCGATTGCGATCGGCGCGCAGTCGTTCGCCAACCCGGAGGCGCTGCGCAACACGCGCCGGAACTGCATGAGCGAGGACCTCCTCATCGCGCGCCTCGTGCATGTGGCCTGGCACAAGGGGCGCGCGAGCCGGGTGCAGCGGCGCAGCTTCCTGCGCGACCGCAGCATGTCGGTCCCCAACCTGATCGAGCGCGTGCTCGCGCTTACGGCGCCGCTAGTTCCGCACGCAGCGCCCAAGGACCGTGACAAGTTGTTCCTGACCGTCGTCCGTCGTGGCCGCTGTCGCAGCTCCAACCGCATCGGGCTGGCCCCGTGCCGTTCGGACTTCGTGCGCCGGTTCGTCGCCCGACATGGCCTGCTCGACCGGCGTGGCAAGCCGCTGCGCCTCGTGCTCGCTTCTCTGCGTCCGACCGGCCTCAGCCGGGCTCACGCCCGTCTGGGTCACGACGTGGTCAAGACGCAGGCGCTCGCGAACCACGCCGACCTTGACCAGACCAAGCACTACGTTGACCAGCCGGTCATTCATGCCGAGCAGACCGCCATGGTCGCCCGGGCGCAGGGACGCTTCGTCGAGGCCGTGCGCGGCGGAGGCGAGCTCGTCAGGCAGAACAGCCGGGCGAGCGAGGCACTGGAGGAGGAGATCGACGCCAGCAACGCCACCGCGTCGGGCTTCGTCTGTCGCGACCCGTTGTCCGGCATCGCGCCCGGCCAACGCAAGGGCAAGCTCTGCACGGCCTGGCTCGGCTGCTTCACCTGCCGCAACGCCGTCATCCCGCGGGAGATTGAGACGCTGGCCCGGGTCCTGCACACGCGCAACGCCCTGGTCGAGGCGCGGCCCAGGGTGGCGCTGGACCGGTGGCGGCTCCTCTATGCGCCTCAGCTCGAGATCATCGAGCGGGACATTCTGCCGAAGTTCCCCGCAGACCTGCGCGCCGCCGCCTTGGCCATGGCGGACCGGCTGCCGCTGCTCCCGCCGATCGAGTGATGCTGCCCCTTGCCCTGCCGAGGTCCAGTCGGCCAACGGATAACGCCGACGCTTGGTTGGACGCCCCAGTGTCCTCGCGCAGCAGCTTCAGCGACGACGTGTGGCACCTCGATATCTTCGTTCCCGGACGTCCGCCGAGCAACAAGCGCCTGCGCTGGGACCTGCCCCTGCCGGAGGGGGCACGGGTCACGGGCGTGCAGCACGCTGGCCTGCTCCGCGCGGCCAAGCAGTAACTGTGGTCGATGGCGCTGAACCCGCCCGCCGGCCGCAAGCGCTGGTCGGCGTCCACCCTGCAGTCGTACGGCGGGTTGCTGCAGGTGGTCGTTGGCTGGATGGCCTTGGACGGGGTGGCCACCTTCCGCGACCTCGCCCCGCGGACGGTCGAGCGCCTGATTGGTTGGCTGCGTGCCCGTCCCGGCAAGGGCCGCAAGGGCCACATGGTCCCGGGCACGGTCGGTCTCTACCTCAACATCGTCCACACCATGTTCCTGCAACGGGCCAAGCTAGAGGACGCCCCAACCGTCAACCCGCTGGCGGGCGAAACCCCGCTTGGGGCCGCAGGGATGTCGGCGGCCACGAGCGGCAAAATCCCCTACATCCCGGACGCGGTGGCGGTGGACCTGCTGTCCAAGGCCCTGACCTGGGTAGAGGTCCACTCCGCGGGCATCATCGCGGCGGACGAGCTGCGCGGCTGCGCGGCGGCCAGCGCCCATGCTTGCGGCGCTACTCGCAACTACGGGCACAAGCTCGGTATGCAAGCGCTCCGGCACGCCGCCGTGGTAGGCCCGGACGGGCGTCCGATCGCGCGCGGCCGCGCCTTGAAGAGGTTCGTCGTGCACCTCTCGACCGCTTGCTTCGTGGTGATCGCAGGCTTCATCGGCATGCGGGTCAGCGAGATCCTGTCCATGCAGGCCGGGGCAGTCGAGCACCACCCAATCGGCGAGACCGGCGTCGATCAGGCCTACATCGCCGCGCGCCTATTCAAGGGTAGCGACGAGCCCATGGGCAGGCCTGAGCGCTGGGTGGCGCCGGAACCGGTCGTGCGGGCCGTCGAGTGCCTGGAGGCGCTCAGCGCCGTCCTAAGGGAGGACACCGATGGGGCCGACCTGTTCGTGGCCATACACAAATTGCCATCGAGCACCGGTGCCGTCACCACCGGCGCGATCACGCTTCGGCTTCAGACGTTTGCCCGAGATATCGGTGTGTCCCTGCACGAGGGCAGGGTCTGGCCTCTGTCGCCGCACCAGTTCCGCAAGACCTTCGCCCGCTTCGTGGCGCGCGGAGACCGGTCGAACCTCCTCGCGCTCGCGGCCCACTTCAAGCACATTTCGGTCGCCATGACCTCGCGTGGCTACGTCGGCACCGACTTCGAGCTGCACGAACTCATCGACGAGGAGGCCCGGGCTGAGACAGCCCTCGCGCTGGACCGGTTCCTCTCCAGCGACTGGCTGGGTGGGCGCATGGGCGATCACATCGTGGCGCGCAACCATGCTTTCCGCGGCCGGGCCGGCGAGCAGGTAAGGCGCGACTACATCCGCTTCGTGCTGACCGAGACGGACCTGCGCGTCCGCGGTTGCGACTACGGCTGGTGCGTGTTCCAGGCTGAGACCGCCAGGTGTGGCGGCGAGAGGGCGCCCAACGAGGCGCGTCGCGGGCCGTCGGTGTGCGCGGGCTGCTCCAACTTCACCGTAGATGACCGGCACGTCCCGTACTGGCAGGATCGGCGCCGGCGGAACCAGGAGTTGATGGACCAGGCCAAGGGCCCGCTTGTCCGGGCCGTGCCGGCCGAGGCCGTGGAGGAGTGCGACCTGGTGCTGCGGGGCATCGAGGGGAGGCGGGGTGGCGGAGGAGGCGAGCAACACGCGCCGGCGCCAGGCGACCAGGCAGGCTGAGAACACGGCGCGGGCCTACCGCGCCGCGCTCAACCGCCTGGTCGAGGGCAAGGCCACGCACCCCTCCCTCGCCGGTCGCCCCGTGCGCATCACTCCGGCGGTGGTGGCGCGGGAGGCCCGGCGCAGCCGCAACCCGCTCTACACCACGCACCGCGACATCCTGGACGAGATCGCAGTCGCGGCCGGTCAGCCCAGCCTTGGCGCCGACTTGGCCGCCGTAGTCGCGCGGCTCAAAGGGGAGAATGCCGAACTGCGGACAGCTGTGCGGCGGCACGTGGAGGAGAAGCGCCTGCTTGCCAGCGAGAACCTGTTGCTGCTCCACCGGGGCCTGACGGCAGAGGAAAAGCTTCAATCCACGTCCCATGTGGCGGCAAGACCACGCCGTTGATCACGGCACGGCGCCATGCTCGACCTCGCCGGGCGCCTTGCCCTGTTGAACCTCGAATGGCGACCTATGGTGGAAAGCAGATGTACGGCTGAGCAGTTGAGCTTCTTACGCTGGTGGGGCGAAACGGCTCTCTTTCACAATCTGTCCTAGCTCGTGAAGGATCGCTGCGCCGCATCGAACTCCATTGTGAAAACACTCCAACGTCATGTTTTCGTTCGGCGCATGGTTGGCAGCATCCGCGTTGGCATAGTTCACGACGAAAGCCGGGACACCCAGGATGTCGGTGAAGGCGTAGCCGGGCAGGCTACCGAAGCCGGACGGATACAACAGCGGCTCGGTCCCATAAGCGGCCGTGATCGCGCGCTGAATCGGTTGAGCCAATGGTGTGTTCATCGGCGTCTTCGACGGATACATTCCTTTGTCGTTGCAGATGAACTCCACCTCCGGAGCATGGCGCGCTACGTGGGCTGCAATCTTCGCTGCAATGTCGGCCGGATCCTGCGCTGCAACCATCCGCACATCGCACTTGGCGACCGCCTCGTGAGGCAGCACGGTCTTAGTTCCAGGGCCGCCATAGCCACCATGGATGCCGTTGAGCGTCAGAGTGGGATGGAAGCTGAGGCGTTCGTAGAAAGGCAGGTCGCTGGGCAAGTCGAGTCTATTGAGGCCGAGCGACCGCTTGAACTCCGGCAGGTCGAGCGGCAGCCGCCCGGCGGCCTCACGCTCCTCGATGCTCGGCGGGATGATGGCATCATGAAAGCCATCAATAGTAATGTTGCCGTGGGCGTCTTTCATGGACGCCAGCAGATGCACCAGTGTCCAGAGCGGATTGGGTACCACGCCACCGAAATTGCCGGAGTGGACGTCGCGCTTGGCGTGTCGCACCCGAAGCTCGAACGATATCACGCCACGGGAGCCAAACTTCAGGTTGGGCCGTCCTGACGGATGCATCTGCCCGTCCGCCGTGATGGCCAAGTCCGCCGTGAGCATGTCGCGTTGGGTCCGAATGAACTCGGCTATGTGAGGACTGCCCACCTCCTCCTCGCCTTCCAGCAGCAGGATGACGTTGCACGGAAGGCGTCCATGCACCTTGAAGTGTGCCTCGATCGCCAGAATCTGAGCAAGGTGCTGGCCTTTGTTGTCGGCCACACCACGGGCGAAGATGCGACCGTCGCGGATGGCGGGCTCAAAGGGCGGGGTTGTCCAGGCCTCCAACGGCTCAGGCGGCTGCACATCGTAATGGCCATACAGCAGCACGGTCGGTTTCCCAGGTGCGCCGCTCCAACGCGCTAACACCAATGGGTGACCGGCAGTCGGCATGGTAATCGTCTCCAACCCCATGACCGTCAACATGCCTACAAGCCGGTCGGCAACGTCGCGAATACCGATGTTGTGGGCGCTGATGCTGGGGTGACGCAGGTAGTCGATCAGCCGATCGACCGAACCGCCGCGTTCCCTGTCAATGTGCTTGAACACGGAAGCAAGCTCACTGTGCATCTGGGCCACCCGGTTCAAGGCGGCCACGCACAATGACGGTCCGCAGCTCCCCACCCTTGTAGCCGATGGATGGAACATGTCGAGAACATTATAGGTGGCTATACATCCGCTTAGGGCCTGTAAAAGACCAACAGAATCGGTCTGATCCGTAGGATTCCCGTGGGGATCATGGTGCCGTAGTTTGGCGGGATGGTTGACCCTGCCCCGATCCGTTCGCGTTTTGCGTTGTTGTCGCCGCACCTGGACGAGCGGGGGCGGCGTCTGTTTGCGGCCAGCGAGGCGCGTGCGGCGGGCCACGGCGGGATTGCTGCGGTGTTTCGTGCGACGGGGATCGCGCCCAGCACCATCGGACGCGGCCTGCGCGAGCTGGACGAAGGCGAGCCGCTGGAAGGGGGCTGGGTGCGCCGGGAAGGCGGCGGGCGCAAGACGCTGGTGGAGCGTGACCCAGGGCTGTTTTCGGCCCTGCTGTCGCTAGTGTCGCCCACCGAGCGGGGCTGCCCGATGTCGCCGCTGCGCTGGACCTGCAAGAGCCTGCGCCACCTGGCCGACGAGTTGGTGAAGCAAGGCCACCAGGTCAGCCACACGGTGGTGGGCGCCTTGCTCAAGGCCGAGGGGTTCAGCCTGCAAGCCAACCGCAAGACGCTGGAGGGCAGCAGCCATCCTGACCGGGACGCGCAGTTCGCCCACATCGCCCGGAGCACGGCGGCGGCGCTGGCCGAGGGGCAGCCGGTGATCTCGGTGGACACCAAGAAGAAGGAGCTGGTCGGCCCGTTCAGGAACCCTGGCCGCGAGTGGCGCCCGCAGGGCACGCCCGAGCAGGTGCGTGTGCATGACTTCCTGATCGGGGAGCTTGGCCGCGCGGTGCCCTATGGCGTCTACGACCTGGCGGCCAACGCGGGCTGGGTCAGCGTGGGCATGGACCATGACACCGCCGAGTTCGCGGTGCAGACCATCCGCCGCTGGTGGCAGGACGTCGGCCAGCCCCGCTACCCCAAGGCCAAGCGGCTGACCATCACCGCCGACGGCGGCGGCAGCAACGGCTCGCGGGTGCGGCTGTGGAAGCGCGAGCTGCAGCGCCTGGCCGACGAGCTTGGGATCGAGGTCAGCGTCCACCATCTGCCGCCAGGGACCAGCAAGTGGAACAAAGTCGAGCACCGGCTGTTCTCCTACATCAGCCAGAACTGGCGGGCAAAGCCGCTGGTCAGCTACCGCACCATCGTCGAGCTGATCGGCGCCACTACCACCAAGACCGGCCTCTCGGTGCGCTGCGAGCTGGACCAGAGAGCCTACTCCAAGGGCATCCGCGTCTCCGACGAGGACATGGCCGCACTCAACATCCACCGCGACCCGTTCCACGGCGAATGGAACTACACCATCAAACCTCAGGAACGAGGGAATGATGCGGTTATTTTATGACGCATCCTTAGGGTCGAATGCGGCTGTCACGAGCGTATCAGCAACAGGACACTTGCAAAGTGACCTATTGGTAAAACCCGGTGTCACCCATGAGCTGGTAGGGCACGCGGGCTTGCAGCAGCGCTTCCTCGTAGCCCCTGGCAAGCGCGTTGCCGCGGTAGAGCAGCGCCATGCTGCCCCATGGCACGCCGCCCGCGTTGCGGCGGACCATCTCGGCCGCGATCCCGGATGCCTCCTCGCCCGGCCCCCGAAAGGACACGACCTCGACCGGCTCGCCCATGCCCTTGCTGGTGAACAGCGTCTTGCCCAGGCGCCCAGCGTCGCAGGAGATCACGGCGTTGGCGGCGGCAAGGATGTGCCCGGTAGAGCGGAAGTTCTCCTCCAAGCGGACCTGGCTGGCGTCCGGGAAGTCCAGCATGAAGTTACGGATGTGCCGTAGATCAGATCCTCGAAACGAATACACACTCTGGTCATCATCACCAACCACGAATACACGCCGATGCTCACGTCCGAGCAGCATAAGCCAAGCATACTGGCCTCCGTTCACGTCTTGATACTCATCAGCCAGAATGCAGTCAAAGCGCCCAGCCCAACGCCGCCGGTATGCCTCGTCCGCCTGCATGGCCACGGTCGGCCAGAGCAGTAGGTCGCCGAAGTCGGCGGCGTTCGCGTCCCGCAGGCGTCGCTGGTATTCCACGTACACCCGCGCCACCGTGCGCGCGCCGGCGGCGTCCATCTCCGTCCCGTCCGTGCCGGCATCCGCGATCCTGGCCTCCATGTGGGCCACCACCTGCTCGGACGTGACCAGCTCGTCCTTGAGGCGGCCAATGGCCTTGCAGAGCTTCTTGGGCGAGTAGGCGTCGCCCTCTGCGCCGGGCCGGGGGTCGAGGCTGAGTGCTGCCATGCTGCGCTTCACCAGGCGGCCAGCATCGGCGGCGTTCAGGATGGCGAAGCCGTGGCGCAGCCCGGCCACCTCCGGCTCGTGGCGGAGCTGGCGGGCGCCGAGGCCGTGGAAGGTGCCGAGCCAGTACGGGCCAGCGGCGCCGCCGAGCATGGCCTGCACGCGGGCGCGCATCTCGCCCGCAGCCTTGTTAGTGAAGGTCACGACCAGGATGCGCGACGCCGGGACGCCCATGCCCCTGATGCGCCAGCCCACGGCTGCCGTGAGCGTCTTGGTCTTGCCCGAGCCGGCGCCCGCCAGCACCAGGATGGGGCCGTCATGGGCCGCGGCGCGCGCCTGCGCCGGCGTCAACCCGCCCGTGCCGGACGGCTCGGCCGACGTGGCGACAGGCGGGGCGACGACGCCGGAATGGCCGTCCGGGGCCACGCTGGCGAGCCTTACCGATAGCGCCGCCGAACGGAAGGCCAGGTGTCGCTGGCGGCTTCGGCACCGAAGCGCACCCACATGGCTATGAACCGCAGAACGAACACCACCGCCACGAACGAGGCCAGGGCCAGACCGACAACCGCTGCCGCGAGCACGACGTAAGACGTTTCCTGGGCGAGGCGGACCGCCTCCGGGTCGGTGGCCGCCTGGCATACGATCACCTCCGCCGGCTGCACGCGCAGGTCGTCGGCTGGGTTGGGGATGTCGGGACGGGGAACCAACTGTGTCCAGGCGGTGCAGGCGGTTCGCAGTGCCGCGGCGGCTGCTTTGACCGCCTCCGGCGGCTCGGTCCATATTAGCCCAGCTGGGATACTCGGTGGCTTCTGGTCTGCGTGGGCATGTGCCGAAGTGAAGAAACATCCAGCAACAGAAAGCGCGGCAAGGATCGGGGCGGTCCGTGGGTGCAACATGGTGAGCCTCCTCGTTTGGAAGCCCACCCTCGCCCGGGGCGGCGCGAACGGCGTCAGGAGATCCGGTTGTAGACCGAGTAGATCAGGTGGCCGTCCCTGGCGCGCGCCACGAAGCAGGACTTCAGGTAGGAGTTGCGCACGGTCTCCGCCGCACGCACCCAGCCCTTGCGCCGGCCGTTCAGCTCAACAGGCAACCAGTCGCCTTGGGCAGGGCCTGACACCGCCATCAGGGCCGCAATCCGGGACACGGGACGGGCAGACGGCGAGGGCGACCCATAGGCGAAGATCGGGTGATCCGTTTGCCGGCACTCCAGGCCGGGGGCGTTGGCGCGGATCGGCGCATGGCCGGTGAAGTCAAACTCTTGCGTCCTGCCAGGGGTGGCCAGCGTGGTGCCGGCCAGCAGAGCCACGACCAAGGCGGCATGGGTGCGGCAGCGTCCGGGCGGCGCTGGCATTGTCCTCACGTGACATCGCTCCCGTCCAGGTCAGCGACGGCCTGCTCGGCTTGGCCCTTTGCGAAGTTGTGGGTGCTGGCCACGCCAGCCCGCCCAGCCCTGCCGCCCCCAGAATATTGGATACGCCAAGCCCACCGTGTCCGGTCCGGCGTAGGATGCACGTGGAGCTGCCAAGTTCCGCCATGACGGGATGCAAGGTGGGCCGTGTAGGGTGGCAGCGTCGGCCAAGAGACAGGGCCTGCCAATGTCGTCCACTCCTCGATCATGAAGGCCGCGCATCCAGTCAGGGTGCTCATTCCGCCGCGGCACGCCAGGCGGCGCCGGGATGCGCCGCCGGGCCGAGGGTTGCAAGCTGGGCCAGCAGCCGCTCCAGCCGCTCCTGCCGTTCGCCGTCCGCCATCAAGGGCTTAGACGGCAGGACAATGGCCGCTAGCGCCCCATCCCGCTCGCCCAGCGCGGCTGCCGCCGCGGCCCGCGCCGCGGGCTTGGACAGGCCGGCGGCGACCTCTATGGCGATCAGTGCGGCGAGTAGTTTCGCGTCCACAGGCTCATGCGGCTTTCCGGGCGGGATAGCCTTGGCCACCGGTGTTTCCGCCGTCAGCCCCAGCATGCCGGAGAACTCGGTGACTGGGGGCCGGGCAGGCGCGCCGTCGCCTTCCTCCTCCGCTTCCTCCTCGTCCTCCGTGCCTTCCGAGCTGCCCTCTCCGGTATCGTCATCAGCAGCTGCGTCGTTATTGGTCGCAAGCGCGCGTCGGAGAACAATGGCGGCGCGCTGGGCGGGGGCAGCAGCCTGATCCGCAGGCAATGCAGCATCTATGGCCGCCGCGACGCAGTCCCCTGCCGTCCCGCCTGCCGCGACCGCGGCGGCCAGGGTGTCCACCATCGCGTGCAGCACCCCATGCAGGGGCGGCTCCCGGTCGTCCGACAGCAGGCCGTCCTCGATGCGGTCCCGCACCGCGGCGGCGCGCTCCGCCGGGCCGCGCACCGCCGCGGCGTCCGGCGCCGACAGCATCAGCGGCCGGTTCAGGCGCGGGCGGGCGGTGATGTCGAGCTGCACGTGGAACAGCTTGGCATACACGCGCCGGCCGCCGAGCAGCACCACGGCCTCGCCGGGCAGCAGGTTCTGGTAGTCCTGCCAGTCCACCCGGTTCACCTGACGCACGTCGGCGTTCTGCGCCTCTCGGTAGGACGCCCCTTCCAGCGCGCCCTGGTAGGAAGTGGCGTGCGTCACCCAAGCCTGGCCCGCGGTCTTCTCCAGCCATTCCCGGGTGCGGCCCGAGTCCTGCTGGCGCATGCCGACCGTAAGGTTGGCGTTGCCCAGCAGCGAGTAGGTCTTCTCGCCGAGACGCGCCCAGATGCCGCCCAGCTCCTGGAACGCGATCCGGAAGCCGATGTTGATGCCGCGGCCCATCGCCAGCATGCGGTCCATGCCGGCGGTCGCGTAGTAGGCCAGCTCGTCGAAGTCCACCCGGAACGTGCCGACGCCCATGCCGGGCTTGTAGGCGAAGATCTCGTGCGGGTCGCCTTCCAGCTTGGCGCCCAGCAGCTGCGCCATCATGCCCCGCAAGGAGGCGACCACGATGCGGCCGAGTGCGGCCAGGTTGTCGTCGTTCTTCTCCAGCGCCGGCAGGTTCACGATCAGGATGCGCCGGTTCATCACCACGTCGCGCATGTCGATGTCGCCGGTCTGCACCTTGAAGATGTGCCCAAGGCTCACGGCCAGCTGGGTGAAGGTCTGGGTGAAGTAGAAGATGGCGTAGCCGTGCTGCTCGGAGGGCTTCTCCGACGTTTGCTGGTTGTAGGGCAGTTCCATGTTGTAGCCGGGTATCTCACCGAGGTAGGCGAGCAGCGGGTAGATCAGGTTCTCCGGGATGTCCGGCACCTCGAAGCGTTCCGGCTCGCCGCCATCGAGGTTGCGGATCAGGAACACCTTCTGCTTGGCTAGGGTCCAGATGCTCCGCAGCTCCACCATGTAGCGGATCTTCTCGATGTCGATGGGGACGCCCTTGTGGTCGCGCATCCACACCAGCACCGGCGTCAGCGTGCCGATCAGCGCCACGGCCCGGCCGCGGAACACGCCGTTGGCGTCGTTGGACGGCGCCTCGCCGAGCTGGCTGGCCACCAGCTCCTGCACCGCATCGGCGTTGCCGGAGGCGAAGGGGTTGTAGCTGTTGGTCTGGCTGTGCGGGTTGTAGCCGTGCGCGGTGGCCTCGGCCGGCAGGCTGGCGGTCAGCAGGTTCAGCACCCGCATGTCGTCGTCGCGCCCGAAGCGCCGGGTCAGCACGTAGGCTTGGCCATACAGCTCGGCGTTGGCCTTGCCGTCCACCAGGCACAAGCCGCTGCCCTGGGACAGCGGGTTCACGTAGCTGCTGATGATGGTGGTGGTCTTGCCCGAGCCGGTGGTGCCCGGCATGGTGCCGTGCTGGCGCACGTCCTCGTTGGTCAGCCAGATCTCCTTGCCGGTGCCCTCCTCCCATCCTACGAACTCGTCGGCTGACGCCATGCGCGGCTTGCGCGTGGCCGGGTCCGGGTCGCTCCAGTCGCGGACGCGGGCCCTCCGGGGCGTGCGGATCGGCATTTCGACCCGCCGAGTCAGAACCCAGGCGGCATAGAACACTCCGGTCACGACCGTCAGGTCCACCATCGCCGGGGCGAGCAGGGTGGCTCCCGCCATGCTGCCCAGCACCAGGCCGGACGCCTGGCCGCGGAGCCAGTATGACAGCCGGACGGTGAGGGGCCGGACGTCCCGCAGCGTTTGGTCGCCGCTGCGCTCGTGCGCCGCCTGCGGCCCGGTGATCTCGCGGCGGATCATCAGTGGACCGTCCCGGAGGCCGGCTCTGCGGTGAACCAGGGGGTGACATGGCCATTGACCTGGCCCAGCCCGTTCCGTGCGGCCCAGCGCCCGAAGGCGGTGTCATCCGGCCAGGGCACCGGGCCTTCCATGCCGCTGTCTATCCAGCGGTGGATAACGGCGGTCACGTCGGACGACCCTTCACCGCCGACACTGCCCCACGCGCGCAGGATCAGCAGCGCGACCCGGAATTGCACGAGACGCGCGCGTTGGTTGGCAGCGATCCTGTGCCAGTCGTGTTCCGCCTCCATTGCGCGCTCCCTAGTTGCCGAGGCCGAACGGGTTGCGAACCGGTGCGCCGCTGCCGCCCGGTGCCGCAACGGCGCCCGGCGGCGGCGTGACAACCGGGGGGCGGGCGAGCTGCGCGCGGAGGGCTGGGGGTATCTCGCCGGGAGCCGGGGGAAGGTCAGGCGCTGGCGGCAGGGAGGAGGAGGCGAGGGCGCTGGGACCGTCGTCCCCGGCGCGGATGGTTGTGCCGCGCGAGCCGGCGAGGTAGCCGCCGCCGAACAGGACCAAGCCAGCAAGCACGAGTGGGAGTGGGCCGCGCCGATAGGCTGCAACAGGTTGGACGGCGGCAACGGGCGCCGCGCCAAGGTGGATGTGGACCTGCGCGCCCGCAGGGAAGCTCAGGCCCATCGCATCCCGTTGTGTCGCTGCATGGGGCACAGGGGAAGCGGCTGCCTCCGCAGGCACGATGTTCAGTTGAGGGGTGCTCATGCTGTTGTTCCTGGATGCTGGAGGCCCTCAAGCGTGTGCAGCAGGACCAACCGTCACAGGATGGGGCTGGGCCAAATACATCAGCGCGTAGCTGTGCTGCTCAAGCGGCTTGTCGTTTTTCTGGTCGAGCCACTCGCGGCTGGTGTCGTATCCTGGGATCTCGCCAAGGTATGACTTGACAGGCTCGACCACCGCCGCTGGCATGTCACTCACCTGGATTTTGCCCACGACCCCGGTTTCCGCGTCACGGGCGAGAAAGACGCGATGGGTGACCAGGATGCACAGGCTGCCCAACTGCAACGTGTAGCGGCACTGCTGCATGTTCATCGGGACGCCTTTGTGGTCGCGGACCCACACGAGCACCGGCGCTATCGTGCCAGCCAAGGCAATCGCACGGCCGCGGAACACTCCAAACCCATCGCAGGCGGCCTCCCCACGAAGTTGGTCCACCAGCAGGTCGCGGAGCGCATCGGCGTCGCCGGTGACGAACGGGTTGGGGTAGTTCAAAGGTGTGCTGGTCATGGCCACTCCTAAATCCTGGTTGCTGCTGGAGCATTGCCCGCCGCGGCGCGAACGGCCTCTGCCGCGCGCTCGATGGACGGCACCACCAACGGGCCACGCGCCGCGCACTCCGAAGCCCAATGGTCGCGTGCCCCGATGGCCTCGACGAGCGGGTTGGGATGCTGGTCGCGGCCCAGGCCTTCGGCCGGGAAGCCAAGGGAGTGCAGCGCATACCAGAGCCGCCGATCCACCAGCTTGAGGCCGTTGAACTGGGCGGGCGCCAGCACCCCGCTGCGGCGGCGCGCCTCGTTCAACACGCTCATCATCACCGTCGCGGTGTAGCCGTGGAACGCCGCGATGGCTTTGGCCGTGCCTGCAACCTCGGGGTCGCGCAGCACCTCGTCCGCCCGCGCGGCGACGAACGGCGGCAGACGCAGGGGATGCTCCGGCCCGGCCGGACCCTCGCCCGGCTCCGGCGCTGACAGCGCCTCGGCCATGTCGCCCAGCAGCGCCAGCGCGTCCTGCCGGCGCTGGACCAGGTGCAGCGCGAAGGCAGCGTAAAGCACCCGCACGTGCGGAGCGGCGCCAGCGACGCCCTGCCACAACGGGCCGAGCTGGCGCGCCAGTTCGCCGCGGGCCGCCGCGCCCTCGTAAAGGCCCTCCCGCATGGCGTGTCGCTCGATCCACTCGTCTGGGTGCAGCGCCGGGTCGGCCGGACGCGGCTCGCCGGCACGGGGCGCCACGATGCCGAGCCTGCGTTCCAGGAAGGCGGCGGTGCTGCGGTAGGTGGCGGCCTGCTCGCGCATCAGCCCGTCGAGGTCGAGCCGGCGCGTGAAGCGGGTCGGCGCGGCTCGCAGGAAGCACAGCACCCCCAGGCCGCCGAGCAGCAGCGCGGCGGGGATGCGGACGTAGCTGCCGATCAGGGTGGCCACCTCCTGCAGCTTGCCGAACGTCATGCGGGCGGGGTTGGCGGCGAGCATAGCGGCATCGAGGGCGTCGAGGTCGCGGGTGAAGCGCCCGAGCGCTTGAATGTGCCAATGGGCGGCCTGCACGAAGCCGGCGCTGATCTCGGTGTGGTAGTTGTCCCACACGTACCAGATGAGGAACGCTATCCCGCCAAGGCTGACCAGCAGGCTCCACAAGGTGTGGTCGTCAGCCGACGGGTGGCCGGTGCGACCTTGGGCGGGGGGAGGCACCGCCTAACCCCGTGACGCGACGCGGGCAGGGGCCGCCGCAACAGGTGGCGTAGCGGGAGGCGCGTGCCCCGCCTGGTCCTGCAAGCGGCGGGTCGCCGCCAGCACCAGGCGCAGGTATCGGCCCTGATGCTCGGGCTTGTGCGAGTGGTAGATGGCCACCCCGCCCCAGAAGTCGCCTTTGGCCTCAGCCAGCGCTCGCGCCAATATCCAGGCGCCGCCTTCCAAGTTGGCGCAAAGGTTGTCGCGCAGGGCCAGGTAGGCGGCGGCGGGCGTGGTGCGCCAGCGTGCCGCGATTTTCGTGACCCAGATCGTGTTCACCTGCATGGGGCCGATGTCCACGGTGTCGTTGTTGTTCTGGCTGACGTGGCCGAGCCTGCCTCCTTCCACCTTGAGCAGGACCACCAGCATCGCCGGCGGCAGGCGGTGCGCGTCGGCGGCGGCGAGCAGGCACTCCCGGGTCCGGGCCTCTGCTTGCGTGGGCGCATCCGCGGCGCTGGCCCGTGACGGGAGAGCGCAGGACGCCACCACGGCGACGCCCCCCAGCAGCAGGCAACGGATCACGGGTGCCCTCCGGGGCTGGCAGGCGAGGAGGCCGGACGGTCGGGGGATGGGGGGGCCGCCTGGTCGGCACGGTCCCTGGCCGCTTGCCACACCGCGCCATACAGGTCGTTGGCCAGCAGGCCGGGCTGGCCAGGTGCCCGCCCGGCCTGCTCGATGGCCTCCATCGTGCTCAGCATGACGGTGGAGAACGTGCTGCCATCGACCCCCTGCACCCGGTAGCCCAGCAAGGCCTCGGGATCGCGCCGGATTAGCAGGCCGAACCCGTTGCCAGTCGCCTCGCGCCATACGGCCTCGCCAGCGACTAGGAACACCGGCAGCAGGCCGTTTGCGTGGCCGGCGACCTCGATGGGAGGCGTGAGGACCTCGCCGGTGGCCTTGTCGCGCAACAGCAGGAACACGCCGGCATCGGCCAGGACCGCCTCCAAGGCGCGTCCCACCGCGGCCAGGTTCACGGCGCCGCTCATGCCAGCCTCCGGCGGCGCCAGGCCGGCACCGCGGGACGCACGCGGCCGACGATCCAGCGCCGGGCCAGGCGGCCCGCTGCCGGCACGGTCAGTCCGAGCCAGGAGATCACCCCGAAGAACAGGGTGCCGCCGAACGCGATATAGAAGGTCGGCCAGCTCCAATAGACGACGAACGCCAGCAGCGGCACGCACGCGCGGGCATCGAGGACAAAAAGCCGAGCCGGCCGGCCAGTGTAGCGCCACATGCCTAGTTCTCCTCGATGCGAAGCTGCGCCGCGGCGGTCGCCTCGGAGATCCGGCCTGCCTCCAGCGCCAGCCGGATTGCGGTGTGGTAGGACTGGCCCTGGCCGTCCAGCGCGGCGCGGGCCAGCTCCGGCCACTCGCCTGGGTCGGCCTGCTGCAGCTTGCGCCGCAGCGGCGCGTCGAACACAAGGAACTCCCGCAACGCGATGCGCTTGCCGTCCGTCGAGGGCGCCAGGCGCTGATTGACCACCAGGCGCAGCGACTGGCCGAGCGCCGTGATGAGGTTCGCCCGCTCGTCTGCTGGCAGAAGGCTGACCACGCGCTGCATAGTCAGCGGCACATCGTTGACGTGCAGCGTGGTGGTCAACTCCGATCCCGCCATGGCCGCCTGGACGGCCGCGGCCATGGTCTCGCCGTCGCGGCACTCGCCAACGATGATGTTGGTCGGCTCGCGCCGCCAACAGCCGCGTATGAAGGCCGCGAAGCTCGGCAAGTCACGCGGAACCTCGGTTTGGTTCATGGTGGAGGAGGGGCTCTTGATCCGCTCCAGCAGGAACTCGATGGGTGACGCCGCCTCGACGATGTCGAAGTGCCCGTCGGGGTCGAGCAGCATGTCAACGGTGATGCCGGCGATAAGGGTGCTTTTGCCAGAGCCTACGGACCCGCCGACCAGCACCATGCCGTTCTTAGGACGGCAGAACTCGCGTATCCCAGGCTCGACCAGCTGCTCGTCGAGCGTAGGCGGCATGTCGGCGATGGGCCGCAGCACGATGTTGGCACCGAAGTGCCGGCTGGTGCGGGTCGGTGTGGCGTTCAGGCGGAAGCGCAGCCGCTCCGTGCGGCTGACCGGGATCTCGTAGGCGACGTCGAAGTCCTTGCCGTCCTGCAAGCGCGCGGTGCCGTCCGACCCGTACAGGTGGTTGGTGACCAGGGTGATCTCGGCCTCGTTCAGCGCCTCGCGCGTGGCGGCGCGGTTACGGCCATAGACCCGCACCATCACCTGCTTGCCGGTCGCGAACGAGATGCGCGACGCGCCCAATCCGAATGCCCAGCGCAGCAGCGAGTTGAGGCCCGGGGCGCTCTTGCGCGGCTCGGCAATCAGCTTCATGCCCTCGTCTGGCCATCCCCCATAGGTCCCCTGGGACGGGTCGATTGGGATAGGTAGGTGAGCGCCCAAGCTGTCCAGCATGGCTTGGCTCCTATCGCGCGCAGGCGCCAGTCGGCACCCAGCGACGCGGGTTGGCCTGCAGCCCGGCTTGGCCAGTGATGCGGATGGTGGTGTCGCCCACCCGCAGCTGGTCCCGTCCGCCCTCCGTGCGCCGGTTCTGGAAGGCCACCTTGGGCTGCTCGACCAGCCCCGCGCGCAGCAGCACGCGGTAGCGCGCCATGCCCACGATGTCCCGCTGCAGCCGGCCCAGGTCGGAGAGGAAGATCTCGACCGCCTGCTTCTCGCCGGCGCCCCAGCCCTCCGCCACGAACTTGTTCCAGTAGGCGACCTCGGCCCGCGTGCGCGGCAGGCCGGCGTCCGCCGGCCGCGGCGGCTTGCCCCAGCTTCGCACGAGGTAGCTGCGCCAATTCGGCGGGGCGGACGTGAGTTCGGCCACCCGGGTGATCTGGTAAATGCACGAGGTTTCCCGCGCGACCTGGCCGCCATCGCCCAAGGCGAACGCCATCTGGGCCTCGGTGACCACCGGCGGCTTGAGCAGGGTCTGGCGGCCAGAGGTGCCGGCCGGCAGCACCAAGGGGCGGAAGTCGTAGGCGCTGTCGAGCTGCGGCTCGTAGCGGCGCAGCATCTCATTGACCGCAAATGCCCGCGCCGCCAGTCCGCCCTGTGCGCCATACTCCGCACCGGACTGCCGCAGCGCCTCCGCCCGGCCCGCCTCCAGTCCGCTTTCCGGCGTGTCGCCGGGTCGCGTGGCCTGCAACGCCTCCAAGGATGGCGGACGCTCGCCGCCGACGATGACGGGCAGCTCCAGCCCGCCCGTGACCGGCTGGTTCAGAGGGTTGCCCAGCGCACGGGCGGCCTGGTCGTACTGGGCCGGCGTGGGGACGGGCGGGAAGGGCACGTCGGTCAGCGTGCCGGCGGCATGGCATGGAACAGCAAAGAAGATGCCTGCAAGGATAGATGACGCTGCCAGAAGCAGGCGCATGGAACTGCGGCTGAGACGCTGTCTACGCATGGGTTGATGCCTTTCGCAGCGGCGTGGGGGAAGTCGGCTCTTGCTCCATCGCGCCATTTTTCAGGAACACGGTCTTGCCTCGCCCGGTTGGCCCGGAGACGATGTTCAATGAAAGCGAGCGGCCTGCATCGGCGGCAAGATCGTAGGACCACTCCACCGGGCGGCCCTCCTCGATCAGCCAGGTGGGCCTACGCACGATACGTTACCTCGACCTGGCGGCGGGCCGGATCAACTGTGACCATCACCCGGGTGCCCGCGGCCTCGCCGAGCGCCTGAAAAGCTTGGATGATAGGGACGGGGCCGGTGGCCACCGCGACCTGGGCTGGTGCCTGGCCGGACGGCGGGGGCGAAACGGCGACCGTGTAGCCGACGTTGCCGGCGAGCTGGCGCACGCCGTCCTCCAAGGTGCCGGTGTAGCTGAAGGCGACGACCCGCTGCAGCTCGCCCGGCACGACTGGGCCGGCGATGCGCGGCCCCGTTCCCAAAACCCCGAGCTTGCCCATCTCGGCATCGACCACCCGCATGCTGTCGCGCAGCGCCAGTTCGGTGTTGGGCATCCCCGTCATGGCCACGTCGGTGCCGATGTTCGGGGCGGCGCAGCCCACGACGAGCAGCGCCGTGAGCAGGGAGGCGATCGGGGGGAGGGGGCTTTTGTGTTCCATAGCGTGTCTCCGTCGGTCGTGACGGAGGCTACGGCGTGTCGGCGCGAATGGCGTCTGGCCCTGAAAGAGACAGGGGTTAGTGATCTGCTTGGGCGTGGTTCCGGTTTGATGCTGTAGTCCATCACGGTCATCGACCTGCATCGACCTGACCGTATGACATCTCCCCCAACTGTCCCCTCGTTTAAGACCGCCGTGTAATAGTCGGTCCCCAAGCAGCGGAGCCGAAGCCCCGCTCTCTTTAGTCCTGTTCGGCTAGCTCTTTCAGATTGGCGTTCAGCGCCGCGTTAAGCTGCTCGATGGTTTCAGCCGGAAGCGACGGGTACGGAGCATTCAGGATAGCGAGAAGGTCGGCGGGGAGAGGCGATGTGTCGTCCATGGTGCGGTTCTTAGTTGGGGGCGCTGGGTAGCAACCCTATTCCGCCGCCATTGCAACCAGCCCCAGGGAGTCCTCGCCCCGCGGCCGCAGCACGATGCCGAGGCCCACGCCGTCCACCAGCTCGCGCAATAGCTCGTCCACCACCCCCGCCGCGGCCCGGCTGTCCTGCTCGCCCCGGCGCATCCGCTCGCCTTTGCGCCGCTCGATCTCCTTCTGCGCCGAGCCGGCCGGGAACACGCGGGCCAGCCGCCGCAGCCCCTCGCTGAACCCCACCCGGCCGTAGACGCGCTCGCGTAGCGCGGTGTCGTCCGGCGTGGTGCTGAGCGCCCACAGCTCCACCGGGCCGAGCTGGTTCACCAGCTTCTGCTCCCAGCGCTGGTCGTCGGCCTGCAGGATGGCCAGGAACGGCGCGCCTTCCGGCCCGGGGCCGCCCAGGCTGTGCCGCACCGTTGCCGCACCTGCGTCGGACAGGTTGAAGCGCTTGATGATCTTCTCCGCTTCGGCCTCGTCGCCGGCCTTGAGGATGAACCGGCCCGTGCTTTGGCCGACGATCTTCGCGCTCATGTCGTCCAGCTCCTGGCTGGCGAAGCCCAGCTGGATGTTGTGCTTCGGCCCTTCCCGAACGTCCAGCTCGGCCTGCGCCTGCACCTGCGGGCTGCCTTTGGTGCGGTGCCACTCGTCGTAGTCCAGGCGCTTGACGGTTTCCTTGATCTCCTGGAACCGCGCCAGGTGGTAGGGGCGCACCGCCTCCGGCACGAATTCCGCATACTCGGGGTGCAGGAAGAAGTTGCGCGCCAGGATGTGCCGGCCGAGCATGTACATCATCTCCGCCTGGCGGTTGCTCTGCGCCGAGCCGGTGGGCGCCACGGCGGCCATGTCCATCACGATGACCCGTGCCGGGCCGAAGTCCAGGCGGGTGGGCTCGTTCAGCGTCGGGTAGCGCTTGATGAGGTCGGTGACGTAGCGGGTGAACGTGGTGGTGACACGCTCGCTGGTGACGTTGATCTTGAGTTCCGCGAAGGCGAACTGGACCTGGTCGGTCCGCACGGCCTGGATCAGGTCCTGCAGGATCGGCACGGCATGGCGCTGCGCAACCTCCGCCAGCCGCCACTCGCCGGCGCCGCACAGGGCAGTTACCACGTCGCGCCACCATGGGTCCTCGCCGTGCAGCTCGATCATGTGCGCCGCGACGGCCCGGTCCACCGCCGGTTCCACGCCCCGACGGTAGGGCTTAGGCGACTGCCCCGGCACGTCGGAGTTGGTGCAAAGCCGGTAGGCTTCCTCGATCACCAGCGGGATCAGCTGCGACATGCCCTCGAACGGGGTGGTCGCGTCCGGCGGCAAGGTGGCGAGCGCCAGGAAGTTGTTCTGGAACGCCTTCTCCAGCGGCAGCGGATACTCGCAGCCGACCTGGAGATCGAAGATGTTGACCTCATAGCCCGCGGCGAGCTGCATGGTGACGTGGATGGCCTCGTGGCGGCGCTCCGGACCCAGCGCCTCCTGCACCAGGCGCACGAAGCCCAGGGCGGTCGGGCCGATGTCCAGCTTGCCGATCAAGGGCAACTTGGCGCCGTTCGCCCCTAGCGACGCCGGACTGAGGCACAGGCCGAGGTTGATGGTGTTGGCCAGCACCGACTTGCCCGAGCGCGGCGGCGCCACGAAGATGTCGCACACCTGCGGGCGCTTGGCGCCCCCCGACGGATCGTAGGGCCAAAGGCAGCCGTCGGGCTTACGGAACAGCACCGACCCGTACTCCCAGGGCGAGGCCGTGCGGTTCCACGGCAGCATGGCCAGGGCGCTGCCGAGCAGGGCCATCGCCGGGTTGCCGGTCGAGGTGAGCGACAGCCCTGGCACGCTGCTCATCACGCCTTCCAGCGCGTCGCCGGCAACCGTGCTGGCCTTGCAGCCACCCCAGCCCTCCAGGCGCTGGGCAAGCAGGGACGCGCGGCGGCGCAGCAGCCGGGTGTCGCCGGCCGGCGCCCAGGTCGTGAAAGAGGCGCGCAGCTTGACGGCGATATGGTTGTGCTCGGCGCGCGCCACCGCCAGCTCGGCGAAGGCCCGGCGCAGGTCGGCGTTCTGCGGGAAGATGCCCAGCAGCGAGGCCGCGCCCTCCTTGACCGCCATGCCGGACCTGCCGCCGCCTTCCAGCACCATCATGCCCCGCCAGGGGATGCGGTCGTCGGCCAGCGCCTTGGACAGCTCGATGAAGCTGCGCGGGTCCTCCGGGCCGAGGTCCATGTCCACATGGGCGTATTCGTAGCCGCCGATGGCAACCTGGTTGCCGCCGATGACATCGGCATCGAGGTGGAACATCTGCCTGCTGATGCCGGGCCACAGCAGGAAGGCGGGCGTCACCTTGCCGTCCTCCTCCGGCGCGCGCGGCATCACGCGGTCCCCGGGAAGGGTTGCCTTCCATGCGGAGCCGGCGGTTTCGCGATAGATCACCTCTCGCGCGAGCTTCAGCGCGGCGTGCGCGGTGACCGGGGTCGTCGCGACGTCGTTGTTGCGCAAGGCCCGGGTAACGCGGCTGACATAGGCCGCGTGCCGGGCGGCCATGATCTCACTGCGGAGGAAAAAGCGCTGGCAGTCGCCGACCTGGGGCACCACGCGGACCATCGCATCCTGTTCGTCGCGGACCTGGCGTCGCTCCTCCTTGGTCAGCACGGCTTTCCGGGTCCACAGCACGAAGTAGACCTGCTCCCAGCGCATCTTGCGTGGCCACAGCGCCGCGCGCTCAGCCAGGATGTCGTGCATGTCCAGGCCCTGCTGGCGGGCCACCTCGCGGCAAGCGTCCAGGTTCACGCGGTCGATCTCGCCGGCCGCGGCGTCGGGGTCGGAAACGTAGAAGCCGCACAGGGCATGGCCGCACACGTCCAGCGTGCCGGAGAGCTCCACCCGCAGGGCAGTGGCAACGCGGTCCACGTCCGTGCCGTCCAGCGCCCGGCGGGTGCCGTCGATGCGGACCCAGCTCACGTAGTCGCCGTGCTTGGACACCAGCGCATCGCCATGGCTGGTTTCGATGTCGTTGAACGACGAAATGGGCTGGCGGAGGGACAGGGATAGGCCCGCGAGGGCCTTGGCAATGGTACCGAACATCGGGCGGTTCCTTTCACTGGGACATGGCGGGGCGGCCTGGACGACCATCCGGCACCGATGGGGTGGCCGGCGGGGCCGCGGATGCCCAGGCGTCCAGCATGCTGGGGTAGACGTCCCTGCGGTCCCGGTAGAAGTGCCCGAGCGGCAGCAGGCGCAGCCCTTGCAGCAGCGCGTCGCCGCGCTTGCGCGCCGCGGGCGACAGGCCAAGCAGGGCGGCGGCGAAGTCGAGCGGCGACGAGGTGCCCAGGCGGTGCTCCGCCGGCTTGGCACGCTCCCGCAATGCAAGCTGGGCGGCCCAGGCAGCTTTCAACGGGGCATCGTTGCGGACCGGCCGGCCGCGCTCCATGTGCGGCGGCTCGTCATGGGCGCGCAGGACGAGGTGGATGCGGCGCGCCAAGGCGATCACGGCGCCTTGGCTCACCTCCGGCAGCCATATCAGCACCGCCTCGCCAGGGATTGTGGGGCGGTCCATGTGCTGGCACAGGTGGCACAACGGGCAGGCCGCGGCGATGTTGTCCAGCGCGGCGTTGGCATGGTCGCCGTCGAGGTGGAACGGCTCCTGCCAGCCCGCGGCGTCGAAGCCGCAGAACCGGCAGGAGGCATCCAAGCCAGGGTGCTGCCCCCTGGTCCCATCCGGCGCGCCGACGGGGTTCCAACCGGAAGCGTGCGCGGACAGGGCGAGGGGCAGCAAGGGCATCGGCGGACTACTTGAACTGCACGACCTGGGCGGTGCCGTTCGCTGTCGCCGCGCCGCCGCTGGCGGAGTGCGCCGCCTTGTTGATCCAGGTGCCGCCGGTGGCGAACAGGCCGCAGAGCACCAGGCCGGCGACGCCCATGGCCATGTGGCCGCCTTCGCGGTTCTGCGGCTGGCGGCTCTTCCAGATGGCCCAGACGCCAGCGATGAAGGTGATAAGGGCGGCGCCATACATCGCCATGCCGCCGGCGGTGCCGCCGGAGTTGATGGCCTCGCCGGACAGCAGGTTGAGCTGCTCGCCGATGCCGCCGGTCGGCGACGTCGGCGTGGTGCCCTGCGCGAAGGCGGCTGCGGACAGCACCAGCATGCTCGCGGTGGCGAGGCTGCCGGTCACGGCTTGGCGTAGGCGACGGTTGGTGACGGCTTGCCGCAGGCGGCGAGGCAGCGCCCGCACCGGCTGGGACGTGTTCAGGAGGGTGAGGTTCACAGGTAGGCTCCGTGGTGGTTGACCGAGGGATCATCCCCTCGGCACGAAGCATCGCCCTGGATGGCGCGAACGGGGCCGGTGATGTTTGACGGCGCGTTCAGACCGTGAAGGTCGCGACGATCCACTGCGCAACGGTCTTGACGTTGATGAGCATGACCCCGAAGACGAACTGCACGCCGCAGCCCATTCGATTGCGGTTGCTGCGCTGGGTGACGCTGGCGTGCCAGGCGAACACGGCGAACAGGCAGGCCATCGCCCCAAATGCCTGGAAGAACAGCTGGAACAGCCCGACCACGTTGACGATGGTGGCGCCAGGGTCGGCGCCCAGCACGGTCGCACCACTCGGCGCGGTTGAGGTGTAGCTTGCCAAGTCGGTCTTGCCGACGACCACCGTGGACCCGGCGCTGACATTGGTCTTGGTCAGGAAGCGATGGAAGCTGGCAAGCACGCCGCAGACGATCAGCGACACCATCGGCACCCATGGCCGGCCGCGATAAGGGTTGTCCGGCTGAGCCTGGCGCCAGAAGCCCCAGCCGGCATGGAGGAACATGCCAATGGCGCCCAGGTAGCAGAAAGGCTGGAACAGGATCGCAAAGGCGAGCCCGATCTGGCTGGCGAAGTTGACGAGACCCTGCACTGCCGCCGCCCCTTGCTACTGGATGGCGCCGCGGTCGGTTTGCACGAGCCACGTCGAGCCGCGCTGCTGGATGGCAGTTACCCTGCCGTAACCGGGCACCTGGTCGCCAACGCCGACCTGCAGCTGCGATCCTTCGCCGCCGCTGCGGTCCAGCTCGGACAGCATCGCCAGACCCGGTGATGCCGCCTGCACCTTGTAGCGGCGCGGGCCAGGTGTTGACGCGACAGCCGCACCTGCCTGTGGCCGGACGCCAGCTGGCTGGGGCGCCGCACCCCCGGACAGGTGAACCGTGCGGGATGCCGGCGCCGTCGTGGCGGACGCGGGTACGGCCACTGCGGCACTGGGATCTGCTCCCATCGCTGCGTTGAGCGCACCGCGGGCCTCGGCGAGGGCAAGACGGCGCTCGAAGTCGGCCACGGCACCGTCCAGCTTTTCCGTGCTGGCCTGCACGCTGGCACGCAACGCGAGGTTCTGTGCGCGGAGGTCGCGCATGATGATGCCAAGCTGGGCCACCGCGTGCAGCACGTCGATCTGGTCGCCGCGGGCCAGGGGGGCAGGCCGCAGCGCGACGGCCACCTCCACCGCGTCGCCCGGTGCCTTGGAGGGCTGTAAAGGCAGTGCCGCCGCGGCAACCGGCGGCACGCGGTCAGCCGGCGCGGGCGCGAGGCTGACCGGTTCGGCTGGCGTCTGGGTCAGATTGGCGGCGAAGGCAGCCGGGGAGAGGGCGACCGGCACTTGGGAGGCAAGACCAACCTCCACGGCGGGCGCGGCTTCTGGAGCAGGGGAGACGGGTGTCACCACTGCTGATGCCGGGGCAGCCTGGAGGGGGCGTGCGCCTCCCGTGGCGGGACGTCCCGGGGCGGGGACGGCACCTGCTCCGAGGGCTCCTGCAACGGAGGGTGGGGCTGGCCGTGCAGGAAGTTGCACCCGCGTCGCATCCGGGCGCCCCTCGCCAGGCACGACGTCCGAGGTTGGCGCGCTGATGCCCTTGTGCAGGCTCAGGATTTCGGCTGCCTGGTCTCCCGGCGTTGCCGGACGCGGCTCCTCCCGGACTGGCGGCTTGACCTCGCGCCGGGGCGCGGTGGCCAGCTTCGCTGCGGGTGCCACGACCGGCGGCAGCGAGATGCCGGCGGAGGCGGCAAGCTGCCGGGCCTCTGCGCCCAGCCGCGCCGTGTCCACGGGCAACAGGGTGTTGTAGGGCGAGACCAGGAAGACGCCGCCGGCGGCGACTAGGGACAGCAGCGCCACGCTGGCCAGCAGCAGCGAACGGCCGCGGCGGTGGGACCGGGGCGCTGCAGGAGTGTCGGGGCGTCCCAGAGGGTCGGTATCCAAGTGCGGATGCACCGGGTGGACAGCCTCCCCGGGTAGGCTCGCCCGGGGATGGGCGGCTGCGTCCAGGTGCGGCTCGGACGGGAGGCTGGTGATGTTGCTGTCCATCGAGGACGCTCCTGTGCGGGTTGCCTGCGCACAGGATGGCCGGAGATGGCGCGAACGGCGCCGAAGCCGTCCTCCTACTCTTACTCCGCGACGACGTTGCTCAGGAACATGACGCCGACCGAGCTGTTCACGTCCACTTTGACGGTCGGACCTTTGGGGGCCGCGGCGTCCAGCGTCTGCCCGACCCGCCCGGCGGCAACGCCCGCGCCAACGCCGAACTGCTGACCGAGGTTGAGCCGCTGCAGCGCAGTGGCGCCACCGAACGGGCTTTGCGTGATAGTGGAGTTGCTGAGCGCGAAGGCCTGGCCCAACCCTGCCACGAAGGCTGCGGCAGCGGGCAGGATGAAGCGGCTGCCATAGTGCTGGTCCACGCTGGATGCGACGCTGGTTTCCATCGTGCCTGGCGCGACCACGATGCCCTCGACGCTGATCTCCCGGCCGTCGTGAATGACGCGGTTGACCCGGATCACCAGACGCTCCTCCTCGCGCGAGAAGCTGCCGACCATACGGTCGCCGGCGATCGGGCCGCTATCGGCCTGTAGCACCACGGGGCTGGCCGCGTCCGAGCTGGCCGCCAGGATAGTGTGCGCGTATATGCCGCGCCCGGCCGGGATCAGGACACGCTGCTGACGGCCTGAGCGTGCCGCGACCTGTGACGCCGCGGGGGCTTGCTCCCCCACGACGCGGCCGAGGACACTGCGGGCAGTGTCAGGCGTCTGCGCCTGCTCCGCCTCGGGTGGCAGGATCACGTCGGTGCGCGGCATCCGCGGGCCCCAGCCACCCATCATCTTGTCGATTGCCGTCTTGTAGCGCGCGTCCTCCGGGTCCCCGCGGCCACCAGCCTGCGCCTGGGCCTGGATCACCCGCGCGGCGGGAGGCGCCGGCGCCTGTGTAGGCGCGAGAGTGGCCTGCGCCCTGACCGGGAGCGGCTCTGGCGCCGCAGCAGGCGTGGCTGGCATCGATTCCGGCCGAGGCGGGGAGGTGAGCAGCGGACGGGTGTTCGCCGGCTGGTAGAGCTGGCTTGCCACGATCTGCGGCGTGAAGGACTGGCCCGCCGCCTTGCGCTCGGCTGCGGCCTCGTTGCTGTGGACCACCGCCAGCGTGTCCTGCTGCGGGTTGCTGTTCAACCCGCCCGGCAGGGGATTCACTGCGGGTAGGCGCCCGGATCGCGACTCCGTAGGAGTGGTGTCGTGCAGGAAGGTCGCGCCGACCAGCAGGGCTGCAACAGCACCGCCGCCGCAGGCGATGGCCAGGATGCGGCGCGGGCCGGCTGCCGCGGCACCGTTGAACCGGCCGCGGATTGACGGCAGAGTGAAGGGCAGGCGGAGGGTGGTGATCGGCATGGGGTCAGTCCTTAAGCGAGGCTGAGACGGTTCGGCCGTTGACGGACAGCAGCACAATGGGCGTGGAGGGCAGGGCGTAGATGCGGACATCGCCCTCTCCGCTCTCCGTGGCGCTCCAGGGCGGCGACATCAGCGTGTGCCGGGTGCGCAGGTAGGTTTCCCCGCCCATGCGCCAGGCCCGCACCTCGTCGGGCGATACGCCCTCGACCTGCAGCGGCCTCGCCTCCGCAGGCGCCACGCCCGCCAGCATCGCCGTGAGGTAGGCCGCGCCTGTGACGGGCACGCCGGGCCTGGTGTCGATCTGCACCCGCGCGTTCGGACCGCGACGGTCCACCAGCACGCTCAGGTCGGCGTCGTAGCGGTCGCGTCCGGCCACCACCAGGAAGGTGAGCGCCTTCGGTGCGCCCTGCAGGCTGACCAGCAGGCCGCCGCGGGGCGACAGCGACATGGGCGTCACCTGCAGCACGTTGCTGCCCTTCACGGGAACGCAGACATGGAAGCCGACCGCCTCCACGGCGGGGCCGCCTGCGCCGCCTGATGTGTTGCAGTTGCCGGTGCTGCCGCCCCCGCCCCCGGCGGAGTTGCTGTTGGTGTCCCACACGATGGGCCAGGGCTGGCCGGTGGCGTCGAAGAACGCGAGCTGGCTCGGATAGCCCTTCACGGTCTGCACGATGCTGGTGGCCTGGCCCGGGGCATACGTCACCTTGATGGGACGGCTGACCGGCGAGGCGATCTGCGTGGTGCTCTCCTCCTCGGTGCGCCGGTTCTCCCCCAGGCGCCGGGCCAGCTCGCGGATCATCTCCGGCGTGATCGGGATGGCGTCCCGCACCGCGCGCTGCGCCGCGTCCGGGACAGGCGGGCCGCTGGGATCACCCGGTGGCGCAGAGGTTTGTGCCAACGCGAGCACCGGCAGAGACAGGCAAGCAAGGACTAGGGCAGTTGCGTGGGGCACGGGAGGCTCCTGAGATCAAGGATTGTTCGACAAGGGCGCCGGCTGGTTCTGGGCGCCGGCGCCTGGCTGCCCTCGACGGCTTTCGCGTGCGATGGGCTCGCCAGCCCATCTCTCGTGGGCCAGCGGCCCCATTTGCTGGAACCAGGCATCGATCATCTTCGGCGTGAGCGGCAAGAAGGCCTTCAAGGCCTGGTTCCAGCTCTCTGTGGAAGGCTGGTTTATTGGGGTCCGGCTGCCTGCCTGGAATTGGCATTGGGCGTGGACGAGGGATGGCCCGGCGAGACACATGGCCAAGAGGGGGAGGCAGCGGAACACGGGACGACTCCTGTGGCTTGGGGCTACATCTGGTCGGCGACGAGTTGCTCGATGGCGAGGCCGTCCGGATGATTCTGAATGTCCGTGCGGACAACGAGGGCCGTGACCATCAGCCGCGTCGTGCTTTCCTGCTGGGTGTTCTGGCAGGTCTGCACGATGGGGAACTGCACGTCGTAGGCGAGCCGGCCGTTGATGACCTTGGTTTCCCGGATCAGCGCCGCCCGCTGCGCCTGCGCGTAGCAGAGCAGCCGGGCGCGCTTCATCGCATCAAGGTTGCCGGTGCGCTTGAACTCCTCCGCGAAGGTGTTCCATCCGTTCGGGGTGAAGCGCCGGCCGGCGGTGTTTAGCTGCTCCGGGTAGTCATGGTAGTTAACTGAGTAAGGGGCGAGCACGGCCTTCACGGACCACTGAAGCAATTCGGTGTCGTCCACGATGGGGCTGCTCAGCGGCACCAGCGGCTGCGGCGGCGTGCGCCCGTCGATACGGAAGAAGGTTCCCTGTGACGGGTTCATCCAGACATAGGCATCGTGGGTCAGCGATAGGCCGAGCAGCACCGCCATGCAGATCGTCAGCCCGATGCACTTGTTGACAAGGCTTGCCTGGAAGTCCGGGTCGCTCAACCGCCGCGCCACCGCGGCACCTTGGTTCTGCATCGGGCTGCTCCTTCCTATCGTACATCATCATCGGACCGGGCGGCGCGAACGAGCCGGCGCTCGTGCGCGGTTAGTAAGTGCGCGGTCAGTAAGGTTGCATGGCAAAGGTCAGCGTAGGCGGGGGGTGGCGCACCCGCACGATGGGTTCACGCTTCTGCTTGCGCTTCTCAAGCCGCTTCCATTCCGGACTGGTGCGCGGGCCGCCCTTGCTCTTGCCCCAGAACCAGAATTGCCTGCCTTCCTGAGCGTACATGTTGCACCGGCGTTCGACGTAGCCCGCGGTGTCGATGTGAACGGCCACGACGCTCGGGTCGAAGTGGTCCACTAGCTCCTCGGGCCGGAAGATGAACAGGTTGGGCAAGTCCCGGAAACTTGGAAGGCCGACCCGGAACCGCCTGCTCTGGACCGTTGAGGGCGACAATCCCATGTCGCGGGCGATTGCCTTGTAGTGCTGGCGTGCCCACCAGCGTTGGGCCAGCTCGATGTCACGTTCCCGGGTCCATTCGACCTCCCGGCGCTTCGAGCGGCGGACGGGAGGGGTGACCACTGGAGTTGGCCGGAACAGGTCGAACCACGCGTGGGCAAGGTCGATCAAGTCGAGCGCCGTGTCGCCCTTGGTCAGGCTTAGAGCGAACTGCGTTGGCGACGGGACTGGCGCCTCGGCTTGGGCCTGCGCCGGCGGGGCCTCGTCTTCCGTGTCTTCCGCCGGGGCTGGCGCAGGGACGTCAGCCGGCGCGAGAGGCGCCCTGTTCCGTGCGGGAACGTGCGCGCCAGCCGACCGGCTTGCCTGCCATTGGGTCACGTCGGGGCCGGCCAAGTCGGATGCGGGCGGTCTGAACAGTAGCTTGCGGTCGCGGCCAGGCAGCCCGAGCTGGCGGGCCTTTGCCCATATGCTGCCCCGGGACCGCCCGAACCGCAGGCCCAAGCTTTCCGCGCGCCATCCTGCAATCCACAGTACGATGAACAGCGCCGTGTCGCTGAAGAGCCAAGGGTTGCGTCCGCCCGGCTTACGCAGGGGCCGGTCGTGCGGCGTGGGCAGGTGGAGATCGACCACGAGGTCGAGCAGCGCCGTTCGCGCCAGGCCGAGATACAGGCAGAGCAGCTCGATGCCGTGCCCCTTTGCCACCATGCCGGTCAAGACGCGGCGTGCGACCGTCGGGGCGGCAGCGGGCGGCAGAGCGGCCTGGCCACCATCCGGGGGATGGTAGCACAGGCACCTCCCGGACGAGGGGGACAGCTCGGACATCCAGACGCTCACGTAACCGTGCGGCAAAGTCTGGTATCATCAATGAGTGTTCGTCAAGGATAAAACATCTATGCGAGATGTTTTATCACCCTGAACGTCGTTGGACGTAGGCGCAGATGGTGGTTTGGCTTGGGGCTAATTAACGCTTTCGAACGCGCAAGACGTTGATCTTGTGCAGCTTGCCGATAGTCCGGTTCAGGTCGGCAACGGCCTTGGACACGTCCTCGATCACCGCCTCGGTCATGCTCTCCGCCTCGCTTGAGCCGTCTGGCCCAAACGCCTCCGGTTCCACTGGAAGCAGGCTGTGAAGCGGAACGCCAAGCGCGACCGCTGCCCTCCTCAGACTGTCGACCATCGGGTTCTGCTGACCGTCCTCGACAAGGAAGACCCAGGACGGGCTGGCCCCAATCTTCTCGGCAAGCTGCTTCTGGGTCAGCCTTGCGGTGTTGCGGGCCAGCTTCACGCGCTGGCCGAGAGCCGCCAAGAACTCGTCGCGATCGCTTGTGCTTTCCGGCGGTTCTTTCAGTCGCTTGGGCATGCACGCACCTTCCAGTCAGCGTAAGAACGTTATGGGACGCGGCTGCTTATGTCCCGCACCACCGAGTACCACAATCTCCGTTCGCGCCAGGAAGCGACAGCATCCATCCCGTAACGGATGGAGGGTAAGGATGAAAGCTTTGCTCGGAACCGCGCTGCTAGGCGCTCTTGTGCTGGCACAGCCAGCCAGGGCTGAGTTCCAGATCGCGCCGACCCGTTCGGACGCAAGTGCCGCCGCACAGGCCGGCGCCCCGCCAATCACACTCAACCCCGACAGGGCGGCTTCCACCGCTGCCGGCGTTCGACGACCCCGCATGGCGGCGACGCCGTTGGTCCCCGTCGCACTCGGCTTCGGCAGGCAAGTGCCGCTCGCATTCGCGACGCGGCAGATCGTGCCGTTCGGGGTCAAGGTCACGTTCAGCCCGGAGGTGGAACAGGATAGCCCAGTAGACTGGTCGGGCGGGCGCCCCTGGGTGGACGCGCTGCGGGCGGCCGTCCGCCCCCTCGGCTTGCGCGTGTCAGTAGGCTGGAAGGCCGTGTCCATCACCCGCACCTGATCGGCCCCGTTCGCGCCATGCGGGGCCACACTGGCCTTCGACTTGGGGAGCGCACAGATGATAACCCTGGAAGGCGCCGCCGGCGGCGAGCCGGACCACGGTGGTCGGCCGCGAGATGAGCGGACGGAGAGCGGTGACACGCTGGTGCGGCTGCAAGCCGCGCTGGCCGAAGCCGCGCGTCATGCTCCTGGCGACCTGGCCATGGCCTTGCTCGCGGATGCCACTCGCGAGGACTTGGTTGCGGTGCTGGCGCAGTCTGAGCCGCCGGAAGCAGTTCTGGTCCTGGCACAGGTGGCCGCGCTGCCAGTGCCGGACCAATACGCGGTCCTGACCGGCCTCCTAGCAGCCGGACCTTCCGACACGGCACAGGCGCTCCGGGCCAGCCTCGCAGCGCAGACACGCCAGGCCCTGCTCGACCGCATTTTCTCGCCCACCCGTGTCCAGGCCCTCAAGCGGGCGTGCCGCAACCTGACCAAGGAGAACAGTTGATGCGCCAAATCCTCACCTTCGCTGCGCTAACAGCCAGCCTGCTCGGGCCACCCGCCCTGGCGCAGACCGAGCCGAGCAGCGCCAACTGCGCCGTCATCACCCAAGCCGCCGCCGACGGCGCGGCAGCGCGCATCTCGGCCGACGATAGCAACATCAAGCCGCCATCCAGCGTCACCAAGCTGTCCTGCCTCGATGGCCTGTTCAACGGGGTCGGCCTCGACATCATCACCAACTTCCTCAATCCGACGAACTTGCTCGCTGCCGTTGAGGGCAAGATCTGCGCCGCGGTCTCGCAGGAATGGAACAACCTGATCGGCTCCGCCCAGTGCGGCCTGACCATCACCGGCTTCGACCTCGGCTTCGGCGGCCTCGGCGGCGGCGGCTTCTGCCCCAAGCTGTCCTTCGGCGGCGGCGGACCACCCATCGGCACGGTCGGCGCCGGCCTGGGTTACGCCGGGGGCGGCGGCATCGTCGTCAACGGGTCGAGCCTGGCGCCTACCGGCTACACCGTGCCGCCCAACGCTGGCGCCTACTAGGATTACCGGGAATGCGCAGACAACTCCTGCAAACCACGGCCGCCGTCATCCTCGGCGGGGTGCTTTTCAACGCGGCACCAGCCTTGGCGGACCTTCCGACCATCGACGTCGCCGTGCAATGGGCGGTCCAGCAACTGCAAACGGCCGCAACCAACGCCGTGACAAGCATTGGCACCCAGATCACCAGCTCCGTCACCAAGATGGAAACCTCGGTCAACGACATCCTTACCAAGGGCTTCACCCAGAACGCCAACTACGCCAAGGCGCAGGTCGGCGCGCAGCAGCAGATCACCGACGCTTCCAACATGGCCAACGCCCGGTTCAGCCGGGACATGCGCAACGCCCAGATCCGGGACGAGCACACCGCCAACCCACAGTTCTGCCTCGCAGCCGACCACGGCCAAGCCCCGGTGGCGGCCTCGATCGCGTCCTACAACGTCGCCCGCGCGATCCAGGACATCGCGGACCGCCGCGGCGAGGCGGTGTCGGGCACCCCGGCCTACCTGGGCCAGGCACAAGCAGTGCAGGCGATCAACAAGCTGCACATGAGCCGCTACTGCTCGGACGAGGAAAGCACGGCCGGGCTGTGCAGCAAGACGGCGCTGCCCAACGCGGACCAGCACGCGACCAACCTGTTCGGCAGCGGCACCTACGCCGGCCAGGATGGCGTGAACGCGGCCAACGACTTCAAGACCAACCTCATCCAGCCGGTCGTCCCGGCTGCCCTGCGCGCGGACCAGCTCACCTCGCTAACCGGTCAGGACGCCTGGGCGCGGCGACGCAGCTACAACGCCCGCATGTCGCTGGCCGGCAGCGTGCTCAGCTACGCCATCGCCGTCCAAACCCCATCCGTGCCGCTCACCTCGCAGCAGCAGAAGCAGCTGACCGCACAGGGACTGCCGGCCCAGACGGAGGGGTCCTGGCTGACAGCCGTGACCCTGGAAGTGAACCGGCGCCTGAGCGACCCGGCCTGGCACGCAGGCTTGCAGAGCATGCCGCCGGCATCGGTGCAGCGGGAGATCGCGACCCAGCTCGCGCTCGGCAACTACTTGGCCATGCAGAAATACCGGGTCGAACTCTACAACGCCACGCTCAACGCGGCACGGGTCGCCCAGACCGAGGAGCAGAACTTCCGGGAAGCCGTGCCGATGCCGACCCCGGGCATGGCAGCCAACTAGCAACGCAAGAGGGAGTGGGATCATGTCAGACAGCAGCATAACGGCCGAGGCCCGCCAGAACCGGCCGAACCTGAACGCACCGGCGCAGCCGGTCATTGCGGAACGGCCCAGTGCCGCCACGGAAGCAGGTCCGGGCAAGCTAGCAGATGCTGCGCCCGCAGACCCGCTGCGCGCCTTGATCGAGAAGCTGGACCGGACCCAGGCACTGGTGTCGAGGGTTGACCCAGCCCTGGCGGCAGTGGTTCGCAACGTCGCCGAGAAGGCGGACCTGCCCGGACGCCTGGACGACCAGACCTACCGGACGCGGGTCGCCTACCTGCTGCAGGATATGGAGAAGCTCGTCGGCCCTATCGCTGGGGTGCAGTCGGGCTTGCGGGAGGAGATGACGAAGCTCGCTGCCACCGCCCCCGGCTTGCAGAATGAGCGCATGCAGGCGTTGGTTGCCATGACGGCGAGCATAGACGGCAAGGCCTTGGTCAAGGACATACGCCAGGGGGCGTCCGACATGGTCAAGGCGGGCGACCAGATGTCGCCCGATGCCCAGAGCAAGGTGGACGTGCTCGAAAACAGGGTGCGACTGAGCACGCGCACGGTGTCTCCGGCAGAGGCTGCCCCTGCCAGTGAAGGGGCTGGAACGGCACTCAAGGACACAGCCGCCGTTCATGGTTCAGCGTCTCGGGAGGCCGCAACGGGCAGAGTTGGCCCACTAGTGGCTGGAGAGCAGGTTGGGAGTGGAGCGCCCGTAACGCAACCGCAGGAGCAAGGTACTAAACTGCTTGAGCAAGCGGCTCTTGCCGGCAATGGGCAACAACAGGCGGAACTGGCCAAGCAAGCTCAAAAGGCCGGTACCGTCTTTACTGTCATGAACGGCCTTCGCCGTCCCGAGGCGTCCGAGCCGGCCCCTTGGGACAATCAGCTCACTCCGCTAGCCGGTCGCCTAGCCAGCCATATGAGGCAGGTGCAGGCCGGCAAGGACGAGGCGGCGATGACAACGGCGGAAGCCTCCGGCCAGGCTGCCAATCAGGCCCTCCAGGCGTTCGCCAGCGGACCCGGCGCTGGTATCATGAGCAAGATCAGCGCCGCCGCGAAGAGTGACCCGGACGGTATGGCGGGAGTGGTCGCCGGCATGCGCGAGGGCGGCGCCTATGCGGACTTGCGGCGGGGGTTCAACGCCGACCTGGCGCAGGAGAAGGGGCTGGTCGCATCGCTTGATCGCGCGACCCAGGCAGTCGGGCAATATGGCAAGGACCGCGCTGCCGTTGATCAGGTCGCTGGGTTCTCCGACAACGCGGCCGCAGTTGCGGCACGGTTCGGCAAGCTCGACGCTGCGATCGGCAAGGGCGCGTCCGAGACGCCGCACAGCAAGGAGGGCAAGAGCCTGTTCGATGAGCTGGGCGAGAAGGCGGCCGAGCTGGCGCGCCGGGCGGTGGAAGCGGTCAAGGCTGCCTTCACCCGCACGCCCGGCGCCGAGCGGGCCGCCTCCGGGCCGTCACCCTCGATGGGCTGACGCCCAGACGGCGGGCGCACTGTTCGCGCCACGCTGCCGCATCCTCGCAGGACGACACACCCTGCGAGGATGCCATGCGCCGTCCCCTGTCCGCCTGCCTTGCCCTGACCGTGTTCACGCTGGCGCTTGCGGCGCCTGCCCTTGCCCAGGGCACCCCGGCCGCTCCCAGCTACAACTTGAGCTGGTCAGCACTCGACCCTGGCCCCGACTGGTCGGCACAGGTCATCCTGAGCATCTTCCCGGTCAGCCCGGCCCCGGGCGGCGCCGCGTCCACCGGCGCCGCTTCCACGGTCATCGGCACCTTGGTCGGCACCCTGACCGGCTTCGTCGCCGCCATCGCCATGGCCTGGCTCTGCTACGGCCTCATCATGCAGATCTTTCGTGGGGCCGAAACGTCGCGCGTGCTTGACCGCAACATGAGCGCCATGTTCCTGGTCCGCATGGGCTTCGCGGCAGTGATGATGATGCCGCTTTCGACCGGCTTCAGCGCCGGGCAGAGGCTCGTCGTGCAGACCGCGCTCTGGGGCGCCGGCATGGCGAAGTCGGTCTACGCCATCGCCGTCAAGGCGGTCGGGCCGGACGCCATGTTGATCGCGCAGCCGATTATCCCGGGCACCAAGACCATCGTCGCCAACCTCATCCAGAACGAGCTGTGCCGCGCGTTGGTCAACGCAGCCTCGGCACAGCCCGGCCTGGTGCCGGTGCCGACGCCGAGCAGTTACCAACTGTCGAGCAACGTATCCCTACTCGGCGCCCAGGGGGCGCCCGGCGGCTACACGACCTGGACCTACGGGCTGTCTGCCGGCAACTGGACCGGGTCGGCAACCTGCGGGACCGTCACCGTTCGTACGCCGAAGTTGAGCAACACCACCATCGCCGGCGTGAACGTGGACATGACCGGCACTCAGCAGACGATCCTGACCAATGTGATTGCCGCCGACATCCGGCCCCAGGTCGAGGCCGTCGCGAAGCAGCTCTGGATCACCAAGAAAGCCTCGGCGCTGGCTCCGCTTCAGGGTGTGTTGACGACGGCCACCAACAACTATTCGGCCCAACTGACCACGGCCGCGAAGTCGAAGGTAGAAGATATGCGTAAGGCCCTGCAGAATGCGGCCGAAGCCAGGGACGGCGGGGTTGGCCTGGCCACCGGGATGACAAAGCTAGCCGACCTCGGCTGGACCCAGGCCGGAGCCTACTACCTGGAGTTCGCCCGCCTGAACGGGCAGACGCTGTCCCTGCTCAACGCCACGCCGGTCGTGAACCCGCCGAGCTACGACGGGCTTGGACGGTCGTTGTCGCGCGATCTTGCGCCAGTCATGACATCCGCGACGGCGTTCATGACCAAGCTGAAGAGCTATGTGGGCACTAACGACGGTCTCGACGTGCCTGGCGCCAACGCGGACCTGTTCAGCAGCGTGACGCCGGGAGATGATGGTGCAGGTGCCATCGAGCAGATGTTCCGCAGCATGCGCCTGAATGAAAGCCTGCTGGACTTGTTCATGAAGGGGATGCTGCCGACCGGCAGCATGTGGAGCGACCCGTTCAGCACACTTATGAAGCTCGGCAACGACATGGCAACCGTCGCCCTTGCCGCCTTCGGCCTTGCCGGCCTGCTCAACTCGCAAACTGGCACGGCCGCGACCGCCGTGTTCAACCTGCTGACCGGCAACCCCGTCGCGGCAGGCACCGCCGTGGTCGGCCATTTCGTGGTCAGCTTCATGGCCACGCCGATCTTCGCGGGGCTGATGGCAATACTGGTGCCAGGGCTGGTGATCGCTTTCGTGCTGCCCCTGATCCCCTGGCTCATGTTCGTCGCCGGCGTGATCGGCTGGCTCGTGCTGGTCTGCGAGGCCGTGATCGCTGTGCCGCTTTGGATGCTGGCGCACCTCACCTTCCAGGGCGAAGGGGTGCATGGCCGGGCGCAGGAGGGGTATGCACTGTTGTTCAACGTACTGACCCGTCCGACCCTGATGATCGTTGGACTGTTCCTGGGCTACCACGTATTCGCAGCCTCCTCCTACCTGATCCGGCAGGGCTTCGGGGTTGCAGCCGGCTTCGTGCTGGCGAACGGCTGGCTGGTCACGAACGTGATCGGCGTTGCAGTGATGCTGTGCATCTTTGTGATGGCGCACGTCACGGCGGCGCTGCTCAGCTTTCGTATGATTACGTTGCTGCCGCACCACCTGCCCAAGCTCATCGGCTTTGCCTCTTCGAACCGGGTGGACATGGAGCAGTTCGGCCGTGATGCGGCGCTGGTCGGCACGCTGGGCGCGCTGCGCAACATTCAAGGCGGATTGACCCCTCGTTCGCTTGGACAAGGTGACAAGCCCCGCCAACTGGGCAATAACGGGTCCCGGCCCGCTCTGCCCGCGCCAGGCCAGGCATCGCAGGCCGGAGCCAACGGGACCGGAGTGGACTCGACCCTGCAAGCGGCCACTGACACGCCGCCAGAGCCGGGCAAGGAGGCGTAGATGGACGATGAGGGAATCAGCAGCGGGCTTGGCAGCGTGGCCCTGTTCGAAATGGGTCGCCAGGACGAGCGGTGGCGGCAGCAGCAGTTTGATGCTGTGTCTGCCTTCGCCGCTCGCCTCCGCGGCTACGTGCCGACGAACATGGATGCTGTCCTCGCCGAAAATCAGGCCCTGCGCCAGAACGGCGACGCACTGTGGCAGGATAATCAAAGGCTGAGGCAACTGGTGGCGGAATTTCACCACGAGCTGCAGGGCCAGTACGACAATAAGTGCGAGTGGATCGCCTATGCTAAGGCTGTCGCAGCCGAGCGTGACGCCCTGCTCGCTCAAAAGGCAGCCCGTGAGGACGATATCCCTTGGTAACACACAGCTCGGCAGGGTCGTTCGCGCCGCAGCTTGGCAGGGTGAGGCTCCTACACCGGAGGCCACCATGCGTTTGTTCAACATCATCATGCTAACTGCGCTGGCCACTGTGCCTGCGGCCTGCAGCAGCGCCAACCTGAAGTCGGCCAGTGACTACAGCGCGCCGTCTGCGCCGCGGGTGAGGCACCCTTACTACAATCCGTACGCCGCCTACGGGGAGGCGAATGCGACCTGGACGCCGCCCGTGTGGAACCGCGACGGCACGATCACGCGCCCGGCCGACCCTGGCGTGGACACGGGACGCCCCGCTTACGAGAGCGCCCCATGGGCAACCGGGGCCGCAGGCGGCAGAGCCTATGCCCCGCCGGGCACCTTCTAACCTAACTGCGAGGCCAAAACGGGTCGGGCGAGCGGAGGTAGTCGCCGGCCGTCCCGAGCCGTCCAGTCCGCAATTGCCAGTTGACGTGGGCCTGCTGGAACGCTGCCAGGAAGAACACCAGGCAGAACGGAGCGAACTGCAGCCCAACCAGAAGCCGCAGGCCGGTTCCGTCCAGCTCCAGGAGCCGCCAGAACCACAACCCAATGAACGTGCAGCCCAGCGCAAAGGATAGGTAGGCCATTGTAGCCGTTTGGCCGCGGCGCCTCGCCAGGTGCGCACCCAACTTCTTTTCCGAAAGTCCGTAAGCGACGGCCGTGGCTGAGAAGTCCAACTTGCCGTCAAGGTGAATTGGGATTGCCTGCGGCGGCAGCGGCCCACGTCTGAGGTCCGAGATCAAGCCACGGATCAGGCGGCCGTTCTGTAGAATCTGCGGGAGGGAGAGCGCCGCGATGGGCGCTCCCAGCACCAGCCTGGTTCCGCGCCAAATATAGCCCCGCTTGGTCCGACGTCGGCCACCTTGAGGAGGTCTGTCAGGGTGCTCGAATGCTTCGTGTCCAACAGCATCCCCGTCCTCAGCGGACCGGCGGAGGTCTGGCCGCTTCCTGCCCAGGAATGAGGTCATCGCATGCTCCCCATAGAGGCGACGAGGATCTCAAGGTTGGCTGGCAGGCCATCTGCCCGGCCCTCGGTTCCGTCCGACCTTCGCCACAGGATCGTCGGTGTCCCACGCAGCCCTATGGCTCTGGAGGCCACCAGGTTGGTCGCCAGCCGCCCGTCAGCCGCCGGCTCCGCCGTGTTGGTCAGCTTGTTTCCGATCCAAGCCGTCACCATCGTGTCCTGCGGCAGGCTCAGCATGGCCTTCGCCAACAGCGTGCTGCGGCCTGCATCCTCGTGGTCCAGCACGGAGATGGGAACGACGGCAAGCTGTAGGCGCCCACTTGCCACGTAGGGCCGCAGCTGCTCCATGGCCCGGACCGACCAGGAGCACAGGGGGTCGATAAACACCCACAGGCGTGGCGCGGACGGCGAGCCAGTCTTGCCGAACGTGGTGCCCTTCAACGCTTCAAGGAGTGAACCCGGAGGGACCGGAGCTTGTGCGAGTGGCCGGGCCCCTTCGTCACCGATCACCACGGTGGGTATGGCGCCAGGGATGGACGCCACGTGGTCCCGTGTCAGGTTCCTGCCCGCGGCGTCAAACATGGCTCCTGGGATCACGCGCTGGTCGTCGGGAGTGGCATAGAATACCTGAAACTGCTTCCCGTTGGGGACGAAGATGCCTCGCAGGCCGTGGAAGCTGCCCAGTTCCGTCACCTTGCCAGATGCCATCGCGACCAGGTCTGCGACCGACAAATCCGACGTGAGGCCGGCAACCAGTGCTTGCTCGTCTGGGGCGACGTAGAAACGCATAAACTCGCCGCTGGCACGGGCGACAACCACGCGGAGGCCGTGGCTCAACCCCGCGTCCGTAATCTGCGCGCCGGCTGCTAGAACGTGGTCAAGGGCGGGAAGGACAGCAACGTCAGGCCGCACAGGCGGCTGTACCGGACGACCCTCAAACATGGGAGTACCAGATGGTGAGGAGGGTAGCCCCACCTCGCCCACCGTCGGTTGGCTCACAAGCGGAGCAGTTACGTTCAAAGTGTCAAGAACACATTGAGGACTTGCGAATGCACTGACGGAAATCAGGGCTGCAACAGAGCATAGTAGCAGGACACGCACAGCGACCTCCAATAAGGGTAAGTTCACGGATGGTACTGTCCAGTGGCGCAAACGGCTGCCTGACTTCTCCGAGGCCGTCCGTGTATCATTCTTCAACGCGACGGCCCATCAGCCTGACCGGGGATACTGGCAGGTGCGTACGTAACAGCTCCGACGTGAAGTGAGTGGCGACACTCGTGTCGAGCTGCGCGCAATTCCGGGAACTCGAATTCGTCGGTCGCCGCCAGGGAGGAGTATTGTTGTAGCGCCTCACACGCGCTATCGCCCATGAGGCCGGCTGCTGGGAACGCTTGCTGAAGATCCCATGCGATCTTATCGCAGTTCAGTCTAGCCATTCTTATGGTGTGAAGGACGCTCTCGATGGCGCCGGTGTCCATATCACCGTCAAGGGTACTTTCCCATTCAGTGAGTTCCGCAACCGAGGCAAGGAGATCGAAGCATGGTTTGGTGCAGAAAGAGGCACGATTGTTCGTGGTCTGAACAGAATAGTCACCGCAATCACGTTGAACGCTCATATCTTCCTCTCGAAGAAAGGCTGCTACAGGCCAGCGCGAGTGCGTGACACCATCCAGCTACCCGACCAATGAAGTCCGTACGAAGCCAGAAGGAGCTGCATGAGGTTTCAGATTGGACAACTAGACGATCTGCAACCATTGGATCAGACATCAACAACAAAGAAAGGTACGGTCGCTGTGTTTGTTCCGAGCGCAGCCAAGCCGCAGATGTCTAGGCTACCAAAGTCAAACCCAAAGGGCTCCAGTAACATAACGGTGATTTGCCCTTCGAGCATCGAAGACATTTGGATGGCTCTTCAGAAGGCCATATGAATGGCCGCTAGACTGCATTTGCAGCGTACGGCCGGGTGGTCCTATATCTGGACGAACAGCCCACAGACTTAAAATCCTCACGTTACGCGCCTCCCATAATTGGTCGTGCCGAGGCCGTCGGCGGCCGTCGCACAGGTCTAGAGACTACATGTCACCTGAGGAGAGGCGGCTCACTTCCTGCCCGCCCGGACCGGACCAGATGGCAGCTTGATTGACAGCGACGTAGCGGCTGACCGAGACGACACCTGACGCACGGACCAAAGATCATAGGCGACGCCCTCTCGGTTAGCTTGCTGCTTACGACATACCCTTGACTGACTAGCTACTCAAGAGGAAGTTGTGGGCGGTTGCGAATTTCTAGCAAGACGTGCTAATCAGCCGGGGTCGTGGCACCAGCAGGTCTGGAGAGGGGGGGCAAGCACGCGAGGACACGCTTGAACCTTCAACGAACCGGGGTCACTGCGACTGCCCATGTCCGCCAGTGTCCGGCACAGTCAGTCATGCAGCAGTACTGCCGAATTTTGATTTGGATGTGCAATTAAGAGGACCTTCCGAACATGAGGGTTGTGGGCTGCTCTGCTACTCGATAGGAAGGTACATATGGAATCGGTAATTAATAGGTTGCAAAGAATACTCTTCATACCCGACTTCAGCGGCGTGGATTATGTAGCCGCAGATAAAGAGATATGTAGAAATCGCGTTTGGCTTGCGCTAGCGTCAGCTTCTTACGCTGCCTACCTTTACCTGACCGACCTTGTCTATCAACCGATAATCTCGATGGTTCTTGCCGGTTATTTGTTGATGGCGTTTGCTCTGTCCATCAACGCGCTGCGACCTAGTAAACTTTCGAGTATCCGGCGTTACTTCGCATTAGTAGCCGACGTTACGGCCGTGTCAACCGCGTTCGCGACTGCCGGGGTTTACGCCGCCCCAGCATTCCTGCTATACTTATGGCTGGTCGTCGGTCATGGTTTCCGATATGGGATTCATCTACTTCGACTTTCTTCCGCGCTGAGCCTTATAGGCTTTGGAGCGGCAGTCTTTGTCTCGCAGTTCTGGTCCCAGCAACCTTACATAATTGTAAGCTTCCTAGCGATGTTGCTCGTAATTCCTGCGTATATCGAGTTGCTCCTGCGAAAGCTCCTTAAGGCTAATGAGCGGCTGCAGGACGCAAACCATGCGAAAGCACTGATGCTTGCCGGCTTGGGGCACGAGCTGAGGACGCCGCTCGGCTTGATACGCTCAGCGGCTGATCAGCTTCTCCGCACAAAGCTGGAGTTGGCCCAAATGGATTTGGTGACCTCCATCCAAGTGGTCACTAAATCGGTGACGGAGCAGTTGGATGACTTCCTGGACGTTTCGCGCATCGAAGCAGGTCGCACAACGATACAGCCTGTGAGCTTCTCAACCGCGAGAGCAGTTAGGGATGTTCTGCAAATGGTTGCTGCCGAAGCTCAGGCGAAGAGTTTGCAAATGAGCTGGCATATCTCATCGAAGGTCCCCCCGAGCCTGTTTCTAGATCGGGGGCATTTCATGAAAGCCCTTACAAACCTGCTAAACAATGCAGTAAAGTTCACCGGAACTGGGTCAGTCTCAGTATATCTTTGCATTGCGGCGGCATCTAGTGGCGAGCCAACGGTCCGGGTGGAGGTGACTGATGAAGGCATCGGCATCGAACGAGATGCAAAGGACAAAATATGGCAGAGCTTTGTGCAGGCAAACCGTCAGATTCTTCACTCGTATGGCGGAGCGGGGATCGGCTTGTCAGTGGTCCGGCAGCTTGTCGAGCTAATGGGGGGAACCGCTGGGGCTGATAGTGAATTGAGGAAGGGCAGCACGTTCTGGTTCCAGATACCGATATCAGGGCATCTCGATACTACATCTCAGGTTGAGTGGCCATCGGGCCTGGGAGTGGTGCTCATCAGTCCGAGAACTGAAAAGGCTTCTGCCATCCATCAGCACTTACGCGACCAAGGCGGCCAAGTCTTCCTAGCAGATGAGATCAAACACGTTCTTCCATCTGTCGCTGCTGCGTCTGACGACATTGATCGATTTGTGATTATGGTAGATGGAAGAGAGGGAAACGCGGTCCAAATCGCATATTCATTGCGGTTCGATGCTGCGCTGGGAAAGGTGCCGATGATCCTGATTTGCAATGCTGACGAAAAGATAAGCCTCGCTGAACGTAAGATGTATGTGACCACAGTGCCTGCATTCGCTGAAAAGAACAAGCTAATATCAGCTTTACGGATAGCAGACAACTTTGAGGAAACAGAAACGGTGAGCAATCAAGGCAAGCCTTCCGAGGCCGATCCTAACAGCACGCAAGAAGCTAAACTCAGGATACTTCTAGCAGAGCGTAGTGCCAGCAATCGGTTGGTCTTGAGAAAACAGGTTGAGGCGGCAGGACATACCTGTTTTGCAGTAGAAGACGGGGAGCAGGTAATTGCGTCCTTCGCTGAAAAGGACTTCGATTTGGTTTTGATGGACACTGAGATATCGAAGATGAATGGATTTGAAACAACACAGATGATACGGTTCATATCGGCGGATACTCAGAATCTGCCTGTAGTCGGGATCGCTGACGACATCACGCCAGCATTACGGCAGCGATCCGTGGACGTGGGAATGATGACCGTCTTGGCAAGACCTGTGACGTCTGCTCAGATTGCAGCCTTGTTAGCTGAGTGCCAGCCTGACTCTAGCCCGTGGCCAGAACCAGTCCTACTTCAGCAAGAGATGGTCAAGGCACTTTCTTCACATCCCAAGTTCCGTGCAGGAAAAGGACCGCCTTTGAATTCAGCAACACTGGCGCATCTTGGAATGGAAGTTGACAGTGCGCTACTCCAGGAGGTGCGGCAGGCTTTCCAGGCGGATGCCCAAGCTGTGCTTGCAAGTCTGCTTCGAGCCGTGAAGGGACAGGATGCTGGAGAATACCATGAACAACTCCAAGCTTTAAGGAGTGCCGCAGGAACTTTAAGTGCCGCGCACTTGGAGCAACTATGCGAAGAGGGTCAAGGGTTCGCGGCCTCATCTTTGGCATTGCAGGGTAGAATCTTAGTGGAGAAGATTAAAGCCGAGGTTGGGCGCATAGATGACGTTCTACGTGACGCCGTGTAGAACCTTCTTACATGCCGCCACGCATCCAGCCGTCGTCGGCCCATGTTGGCGAGCTTAGTGGGTCTGCTCTTGAAACATTCGTCGGACGCCAGATTAGGCTCCGCCGTATGCTTGTGGGTCTTACTCAAGTGCAGCTCGCAACGCTACTAGGTGTTTCATTCCAACACGTTCATCAATTCGAACGCGGCTATCATCTCAATGCCTCACGGCTATACACGATTTCAAGGGCGTTATCCGTTCCGGTCGAAGTGTTCTTTCCGGACGGATCTGCGCCGCACGCGGCTTACGATCCGGATACTGGTGGGACTAGGCTGGATCTCGGTCTCAAGCAAGACGGACGCGCGCAGCCAGAGTTGCTTGTTATTGTGAATGTATTTCAACGGATGACGTCGGCGGCGGACCGCCAGAAACTACTGACGTGGGTGAACGACCTATGCCGAGATCCAAGCGTTCCTGCGCCGATTCTGTCTAAGGAGAAACGTAAATGAACGTATATTGTGTTCGGCGACCCCAGGCGAGCATCGATGACCTCAGCTTCGGCGCAGGACCACGCCTAACCTGTCTGATCGTCAAGCCAACAGCACCAGGGCCACAAAGCACCGCTTACACTGGTCCATGGCGGATGGATTTAGCCAGCCTCGTCCAGTGCGCCAGGGTGGCCCCGGAGACGACAGCCGAGCATGTGGTGAGCGAGCACCGTTGCTGCTGCAAATGTAGGCATGACCGCATCCAGCGCGAGGAAGAGATGGACAGCCCGAGGACGCGCTACTTAGACCTGGATGGCACTGTGTCGAGTGCGCGAAGGCTCAACTATTCTCAACAAGGGATCGTTCACCGTTAACGGAAGAATGGTATAGACAGTCTCCGAATCTCAGCTAGGTAGCGGACCGTGATGTGGATCGAAGGACAAAGGGCGACATGCTTGGTGGGGGCGCAAGCTTGTTAGGGTTTGTAACCGGGCGACTGAGAGGGTCGCCGGATGGAGAGGGGCTTATGACCCTGAACCGGGGTCTGTTCTGCATCATGATGGCTGTCTACATCTGGGTCATCGAGGGACTGAAGTCATCGTTTGCCCCAGGACTGCTGGTTGGTGGTCTACTTTTAACGTTTGGTATCTTTGCGCATCTGGTGGCCAATCCAACAGCGCATGCTGGGCGACGAGCGTTTGCCGTTTTGGTCGATTTAGGCACTATTTGCCTAGTTATGCACAGGGGTGACGAGGCTGCGGCCGTGTTCTTTCCCTTACTCTTGTGGGTGATATGTGGGAATGGTTTCCGGTTTGGTCTACCAGGACTTTGGCTATCGACGGCCCTGAGCATCGTAGGGTTCTCAGCAGTAGCAGCCACAACGCCTTTCTGGGGTGAGGCTCTGTCAGCAACGATAGGTTTGATCATTGGTTTGATCATCCTTCCAGCATACGTCAGCATTCTATTGAATAAACTGTATCGAGCCAAGGCGCGCGCCGAGGCGGCAAGTCAGTCAAAGACCGAGTTCTTGACCAACGTCAGCCATGAGCTGCGTACACCTCTCCAAGCCATCGTTGGAGCTAGCGAACTGCTGGCCGGCACGAAGATCACCAAAGAGCAGGCCGGTCTCGTCTTGACCGTTACAGAAGCGAGCAACATCCTTCTAACATCAATAAGCGAACTTCTCAGCTTTTCGTCTATCGAAAAGGGCAAGTTGCATTGCGAGATTGAAGAGTTCAATGTTGTGGAGCTACTTGACGAGGTCAAGAGGCTTACATTTGCCGCTTGTCAGGTTAAGGGGCTCAGCGTCTCAATGCACATGGGCCAAGGCACTCCGCTTGTCGTGAGAGGTGACAGGCGAAATATACGCGATGTGCTCCTAAGTCTAGCTGGAAACGCGATCAAGTTCACCGATAAAGGGAATGTGCTTCTCGCGGTGGACATGGTAGGCGATACTGCACAAAACGCATCATTAGCGTTCGAAGTCATTGACACTGGTACCGGAGTTTCGTTGGAGATACAAGAACGAGTATTTGAGGGATTCTTCAGCGGTGCTACCCCTTCTAACCCCAGCCGCGGTGGATTGGGTATTGGCCTGGCTATATGCAAGAGTCTAGTGGCCGCCATGGGTGGCGTCATAGGCCTGCGTAGTGGTGAGGAGCAAGGCGCTGCATTCTGGTTTCAGGTGCCTGTGAAAGTGGCGACGGGTCAGTCAACGCCCTCAAAGGCGGACGTGGCGCTGTTCATGCCCTACAATATTGCCAAGGGAAGGCTGTTCAAGTTGCTGTCTGATCAGAGCCGAGACATCTTGGATGCCGGCTCCCCAAGCCGTCCTTTCTCAGAGATCCTACAGATTATCCGAGGCAAACGGCGGGTACTCCTCGTGGCAACACCTAAGTCGGACAAGGAGTATCTCGAAGTGTCTGAGGCGCTCAGACGTGCAAAGCTCGATCCGCGCGTCCCGCTGATTCTGGTGGATGAAATGGGGCAGGCCATGCCAACGCTTGACCTGAGGCGACTTGCGCCACTACGGCTAGCATGGAACTTCAGAGACGAAGATATGATTCGCGTGCTGGTATTAGCTGATTCACTTGCTGCAGATAAACCCGCTGGTGACATCACTATGCAACCTGCCTCAACTGAACGCCACAGGGTGCTAATTGTCGACGACAATCGGACAAGTCGCACCATCTTCTCAAAAATGGTTGAGAACTTCGGGCACCTATATCAACTGGCAGCGGATGGTGAGGAGGCGCTGAACGCCCTTGAGCAGGAGGAGTTTAGTCTCGTGTTGATGGACGTAAACATGCCCGGCATTGATGGACTAGAGGTTACAAGACTGCAAAGGTTAGCTGAACTAGGGGGCACGCGCACACCTATCGTGGGTATGACTGCTGACGCCTCACCAGGACTGATAGACAGATGCAGGAGCGCCGGAATGGATGAATGTGTGGTGAAGCCCGTCTCCTTGCAGGTTCTACTGCAGCTTCTGACTACGTTCAGCACTATGTCTGTTCAAACCGGTAGGACTGGCGGCACTCTCACAGTCGTCCGCAACACAGAGGTGGAACCGGAAATCGATGAGGCCCTGATTTCGAGCTTGGAAAATATAGGTGGTCAGGCGTTCGTCGAAGAGGTTCTTTCCGACTTTAGCCGTGACGCTGCTTCCCTGCTTGACGATCTAAGCTTCGCAGTAGCTAACGCTGATATTGCCAAAACTCGCTTTCTTGGGCATGCTCTGGCTAGCTCTTCCGCTAACATCGGAGCAATTCAAATCCGCAAGTTCAGCTCGAAGGTCGAGAAGACGTCGGAGCTTAGGCTGAAGGCCGACGGGCAGAGAATAGTCGAGGAGCTGAGACAGGCAACGGCGAGCTTCATGAAGGCGATGGAGCAGAGATCGTCACATTAAGATCAAGGACGGTTGGCAGTTCGCGTCAATTGCGAACTGCCAACTACGTTACTTGAGGGGCTGCACCCCTTAACACCCTCCTCCCTTACCCTAAGAACTGATGTTACCTGGCATGTCCTGGTAGTGCTCCCACAGCGCGGGTCATGCGCTTCGATTGAGCGCTTGCCAGACGTTCCATCTTACGCAGGTCAGCATCAGTGAGGCGGAACACTGCGGAAGTCCAGAGGTCAACGACATCCTGCAACTCGCTCAATGAAACCGGGTTTACGGCGCGCCTGGCCTGATTGATAGCATACAGGCCACTGTGACGCGCAAGACTCTTTTGCATGTACCGTGTGATGGTTGCTTCTCCCTCTCCGTCTTCTGCGAGAATATCAACAACTCCCATCTCATATAGCTGCTCAGCCGTAAGCATGTCGCCGCTAGTGATCAAGCGCTGCGCCCGAGCCGCATCGAGCTTTCGCGAAAGGAAGGAGAATGCGCCCATCCCAGGAAACAGATTGAAGATAATCTCCGGCAAGCAAAACTTTGCGCTACGCTCAGCTACAATCATGTCGAAGGAGAGGGCGGTCTCAAATCCTCCCCCTAGCGCGTCACCTTGAACTAAAGCCATTGTGATTATCGGCAGATGTAGAGCATTTGTGTTCTCGAAAACGATGTCAACACATGCCCTCGCATAGCTATGGATCATTGCCCTATCGCCGCTCCGAACACACTCCGCGAAACGGGCAAGGTCGCCACCAAGGTTGAATATTCCAGGCGTCCGCGAAGCAAACACAAAATAAGAGAGTGGACGGTCAACTGTGTGCTCTCTGCTTGGGAAGATATGCTGCACACTCTTCTGAATGCCATTCAACTCTGAGAGTAAGCCGTGAGTGACGATAGGCATCCCTTGAGGGCGCATGTAGCACCACATCGCGCCTATCGAATGGTCTAGCCTTGTCTCAAAGTGGTCGTACGTCCGGCTAAACAGGTCAGTGACTGGGTTATCGTGCTGGTCGGGGAGCATGCTGGCAGACGCACGTGAGAGGTTGTAGTCTTGGATTTGCTTCGTCATGGCCGTATTCTGAATGAGGGTCATGTTTGGTCCTTTGCGATAGACTTGGAGCAACGCGGCCGGTCAACCACCTAGCCGCTACAAACAGTAGCAATGTTGTATGCAATTGTTAGAGTGATTTCCTCCTAAGAAGCGTTCCACCGGAGGTGATAACCCGGTGTGAACACGGAAGGGACACGGATAGCGCGCAAGCATCACAAGCCGGAAGAGATCGTCGCCAAGCTGCGGCAGGTCGAGGTTCTGGTGGGATAGGGCAAGCCGGTGGCCGAGGGCGTTCAGGCAAACGGGGTAACGCGGGCGACGGACTACCGCTGGCGTACTGAGTAGTACGGGCTGAAGCTGGATTAGTTGAAGCGGCTGAAGCTGCTGGAGTGGGAGAACAGGCGTTTGCGGCGTGTGGTAGCTGACCTGACGCTTGAGAAGCTGGTGCTGAAGGAGACAGCGTCGGGAAACCTCTGAGCGCCCCCCGTCGTCGGGCTGCCCAGACGCAAAGTGCTTGGTCAGCACCGTTCGACGCAGCCCAAGGTGGCGGGGGCGGCCGAAGACATTCCTGCGACGACTTCGTCGTCAGGACGCAGCGCTGACTAGGACGACCATTGACTGGGCTCTATTGTATGGGCGCTACATGGACTTCAGCCCATTGTCAGCCAATCCGAGCAGCTTCCGGCTCCGTTGGCGAGCACAACCACCGATGATGGCAAGCGGTCACATGTAGGGTCTGTTTACATCCCATCGCGGGCCAGCCTCAGATCGGCCAGCGTCCGCCCAAGGGCGGGCGCATCCACGGCTGCCAGCACACCTACAGTATCGGCCCGCGCCTTCCGCAACGGCGTTTGCGAGCTGTCCAAGGTCAAGATGTGCGGGAACAACACTTGCGCCAGCACCCCGCTCCCGGGCGCCCAAACCCAGCCCTCGCCGCACCGGAGCTGGGGCAAGGCGCCCAGGATGCGCCGGCCCTCGGTTCGGTCGGCCTGGCCCTCGATCCATCCGCCGACCGCGGCCCGGTCCTGGCTAGAAGTGAGCTTCATGGACACTAGGATGTCGGCCTGGCTCAGCACGTCCTTGTGCAGCACCGCCGGGCGCTGGGTGATGAGCCAGGGCACGAAGCCCCGCACGCGGCCGCGCCGCACGATCTCCTCCACCCGGCCCAGTAGCTCCAGCCCGTCCGGCTGGGTACGCTGCGGAGCCCATGGGTCCGCCTCGTCCAGCACCAGGTGCAGCGGCTCGGTGTTGGCGGCATACAGCGCCCCGGTGAACGCCGTCATGAAGGCACGCCGGGCCGCGGCGCTGCCGAAGTCCGACACGTCCACGACGCAGGCCATGTGCTGCGCCCCGACCAGGCGCCCAAGAACGGCGCCCATGCCGGGGTCGAGCGGCACGTCGGCATGGGCGCCGCCGAACACGGCTACCGGGAAGGGCGGCGCAGCGCCGTCCACCCCCCGGCCCAGTCCCCACCAGACCCCGAGCGGGTCCACGACGCAGACCCTGCCGCCGCAGGCCATCACCCGCTCGATGAGGCCCTTGGCCGCGTAGGTTTTTCCTGAGCCGGACGTGCCCACGATGGCCAGGCGCTCGTCCAGGGCGGACGGAGGCAGGATACCCACGATCCGGTCCGTGGTCGTCCCATCATGTCCCGCTGGCCCACCTGGCGCTAGCGCCGATGCCGCTGCACCCGCCCGCCGGGCCGCCAGCAATCGGCTGATGGTGGCGGGGTTGACGCGGTAGTGCTTGGCCATGGCGGCTGCTGTGCTCCGGCCTGACAGCACGTTCTCGATGACGTCTGCCTGCTGAGCGGGCGACAGCTTGGGGGGGGCGGCCCCCGGCACCGCGTTGCCGGCTGCCGGCTCCTCGACTGTCGCCCTGCCCACCCGCGGCAACCATCGTGGCAGACGGACGAACTGCTGGCATATCAAGCGTCTCAGCTAAGCTCCGAAGCCCGATGCCAGCGACGGCAGCAGTTCTAAGTCGGCTACGGACGGTGAGATCATCACCTGGCGACCTGGGCTTCGATGTCGGGTGGGGGTTTCGAGTCGATCAGGGTTTGCATGAGGGTGGCCCAGTCTGGGA
>JAABUW010000977.1_pt1 | contig 51321 bp, 88 predicted proteins | sample 5560081 | NCBI WGS metagenome assembly JAABUW01 (sample SAMN10711882, study PRJNA513363) | rock metagenome | isolation source: Antarctica rocks | place: Antarctica: Victoria Land, Knobhead sud | reverse complement strand
GGGGAGCCCTGCACGGGGGTGGCGCTGCCGGGCACTGGCCGCCGCGGGCTGCTGCCGGCGCCGCCGGCAACGCCGCCGCGGGTTGAGGCAGGCCGCGCCGCCGCCGCCTGTGCCGGGCTGGCCCTGCCGCTGGCGGCCGCGGCAGCGGCCGGACTGCTCCTGGCTGGGCTGCCGCTGCCGCCGCCGCCGCTGCCCGGCCGGGTGCGCGGCGGCGGCAGCTTGCCCCCAGGTGGCAACGCTGCCAAACCGCTTGCACTGCTTGCCGGCGGCCAGGCGGTCAGGCCGGCGGCTTCGCTGGCGGACCACAGGCGGCCGTCCGGCGCGAGCGCAAGGCGCCGCACCGGCCCCAAGTCCCGGCACACCAGCTCGCTGGTCCGCTGCGCCAAATTCGTCCTATAGGGATGGCAAAAAAAATGAGCAAAACTCTCAGGTGTGCTTTCTGATGTGGGAATTTCGGGCAGTTCCGTTGCCGGCCACGCCAAAACACTCACCCTTCCAGCTGGCTCCACAGGATCCCTCCTCTTTCTGGCAGCCCAATCACACTGAACTTCCAGGAAGCTTCTGCGCAGGGCTTGCGGTGAAGAGAGCGGCATTTTGGTCACCCAAATGGCGCCCTGTACCTGTAGATGCAGCCGTCGCGGCCGCCGCTGGTGACGATGGCAAAGCCTGCGTCCATGGCCAGCGACCAGACGCTGTCCTCGTGCACCGCCAGCGTAGCTACGCAGCGCTGCTGCCCCAGATCCCACACCCGCAGGGTGTGATCCGTCGACCCCGATATGCACATTGTGCCCGCCTCATTCAGCGCCAGCGCCCTGTGCAATTCATGCAGATAAGGATTGGTAATTGACCAGACTGATATGTGTTGGGAATTGTGCAGTATTTCTGAATACTGCAGGAGAGGACCTCTCGATTGCGTGTGCAGCAGTGGCGAGCCGGCCTGCTGTGATAAGTCTCAATATGTAGTCGGGGCGCGCTCCGAGTCTGGTCCTGCTTCCTGCAAGCCACCTCGTCGACATGCGGGCCGGGCCCAGCAGACCAGCGGCGACAAGGTCCCGTACCTGATGTTGGCGGTGTGCCCGCGCAGCTTCATGAGCTTGCGGTCGGTGCGCGGGTCGGTGATGCGGATGCAGGCCTCCGGGGCGCCGCTGGCCACCACGCTGCCGTCGCCGCTGATCGCCAGCGAGTACACCGAGTCCTTCAGCCCCGGCGCCGGGTGGGGGTGGTACTCCTGCGTTTGGCGCCAGTGGAAAGGACATCGCCAGGCTAGCCGTGTGGCAAAGCAGTCCGGCAGTGTCATTGTCGTTGGCACAGTTTGAGGAGGCGACACCGTCCAAAGGCAAGAGCAGATGCACCAGCGCAACGAGGCTGGGCAAGTCGGAGCTTGAACTTCTTGGGAGTTCGACATCACCAAGTGCATGATGGCGGATGGACCGCACTAAGGTTCTGCACCTGCCCGCAACTGTTGCTTCAGAATGCTCGAAGACGCTGCCAGGCCCACCTGCTGCAGGCGAGTGGCAGTCTGGATGTCCCACAGGAACAGCTGCGAGGACAGGCCGCCGGTCGCGAGCACGCCCGCAGCCGGCGCCGCCGCCAGCGTTGTGACGTGGTCCGTGTGCTCCAGCAGCACAAAGGACGCCTGCGTGCCCACGAAATATTACATAGAAGAAATACAATTGCTTTTGACTACCCAGCAGCAGGACCGACGCCTGCGTGAAGCATTGGGGGGCTACTGCCAGGCACGACCTATGCTGCAACCGGCCACTCATTCCCAGAAGTAGTGCCCGTTCAGCACCTTGATGAGGAACCGCAGGTTGGGCCTGCAAGTGGAAATAACAAAATCCATGGATATGATGCCAGGCTTAAGGGTTTGCCCTCCCCGGTAATGGTAGGCACCACCAGCTCTGCCAATTGAGCACCTTGACAGACAGGGCCGTGGTCATTTTGTGACGCTTTCTCTGGCGATTCTGTCTGTGTCATACGTCGAAAGCCATGTCCGCCGCCAGGCTGGAAGCCGTGCTTTACGACTACCCGACAAGCATCACCCTTGCTGATGCTTAGGGCATGCCGTCACCCACCTGACCATTGGAGCCCGCGTGCCACAGCCGCACGCTTTGGTCCGCCGAGGCGGACGCCAGCGTCTCAGCGTTGAGCACCGCTACGTCATTGACCCAGTCTGTGTGGCCCTCGAATGTTGCCTCCGGCCGCAGCCTTCCGCCGTCAGCGCTCCACCTGCACCCCATCAGTGGTCTGGCAGTTCAGCGCCTGGTGTCTTGTACGCCGGTGCACAACAGCTGAAGGGTGCCAAGGGCTTGACAACTGTGCAGCTGTACGTGCGGTCTGGATGCCAGTCGTGCATTGGCATCAAAATGCAGTGGCTCACCGCTTCACGGTGAAATCCCGCGATGATGTAAAAACGCCACCGCTACCCTCCGCAAGCGCCAGTGATGTGAGCCCGCCAGAGTGCTGCACATGGAACTCACTTGAGCAATCGGCAGCCAAAGCCCACTGCGCCTGCGCCATGATTGACTGCCACATGCGGCAGTGTCGGCACATGCAGTTCTGCATGCGGCAGTGGCGGCATATGCAAAGCTTGCACTGACCTGGCCATTCTCCGAGGACCTGAAGATTACAGAGACCTTTCGCTCCTTCTTCGGCCTGGCTGAGCGGCTGGGCGGCCCGCTGGACCCCAGCGAGCCATACATGTCTTAGTTGCACTAGCTGTGCCGCTGGCTGTGTGCCTCAGGCTGTGCCGCTGGCTATGTGCTGCTGGCCTCGTGCCGCTGGCCTTGTGCCGCTGGCTGTGCCGTGCACCGCGCCACAGTGGCCCCAGGCGGATGGCCAGCGCGTCTGCAGTTCATCATCTCAGGCAGGTGGTCTACAAGGACTGTAAATGTCTGCTAGGTAGCTCTCAGACACCTTCCGAGACCACACTTGCAGGAACGGTGGACACCAGGATGGATGGGCCTGCTGTAAGGTGCCCAATCCGGTGGAAAAACTGGATCCCCTGGACGAACACCGTCAATGGGCACCACATAAAAGCTTTCTAGTGGGTCAATCTCGGTATGCCACAGCGCTTCGCTTCCGGAGTTGAGGAGACTGCCAGTCGAGTTTTTGCAGTCGCCTGGCAGGGCAGCGCAATGTGGGAGACCGAACGGCTGTATGAAGGCTTCCAGAACAGCACTGAAACTGCAGGAATGCAAACTGCTGATCAATTCACCTTGCTTGTGGTCAGCTTGACGTCATGCTAGGGCTTAGTGGTGCTTTTGCAGTGCTGACCAAAATCATCTCATGAGCACCCATGTAGTCGTCATATTGTCAAGATGTCCCAACGTCAAGTCTTCAAATTCAAAGTTATCAAGATCATCTACACACACGTTCACATTCGTTCTCAATGGCATTTCACATGCCACGGCACTCACGCCGGAAGCGATGACGGCGGCATCTCAAGGTTCGGCACTATCCGAACTCCCAAAATCCTGATGCGCGGCTCTAGTCAAGCAGCACATCAGCCGAGCAAACTTTGAGCACATCTGAGCTCCATGAAAGCAAAATTCGATATCACGGCTGCAGGTCATTCGTGCGCCGTTCATCATCTCTCCTCACGCCGTCACCAGTTCACCATCCGCTGTTTCGCTCGCATTTTCATGCTCAGACCGCCGTTCAGCTCGCATTCTCGTGCTCAGACTTCTCATGCTCAGACCGCAGATCCATCACATCGCAGAAGGCACAGCTCTCCCCCTGACGCCTGAAGTCCATCACACAATCGCCGCCAGCACGATCATGCCCAGCCCAATACTCTTCATCGAATTGTCGATGGCGCCGCTGATCGTCTGCTTGTCGAAATTGTCGCGCCAGATGGAGGCGATCGCCGCAGCAACTGGCCGAGCCACGAGGCACGATGCCATGAGCGCCGTCATCCGCGCCATGCGCTCAGGCACGTCATGTAAGCTCCACTGCAGCGTCAAACATGACAACATCATCAGATGGACACGCTTTGAAGCACGTATACCGCACGCCACACCCACCTGATAGGTGCTTCAACTCTGGTGCAAAGTGCAGATGAGGGTCAATCTCCTGGACTCATCAGTGAACACAGCCGCTGCTTACCGCCCATGCAAGGCCGCTTCCGTGGAGGGAGTTCCACACAAGCAGGCCGCCCGCTCCGGCGACAAACAGCGTTGCCACCGTCAGCGCCACGCTGCGTCCTGCAGCGCAGACCATGATGACCATTCCTCCGTTGAAGCCCTCCAAAGCATGTGGCACATGCTTACAGCAACACCAGCAAGCCTTTGCACACCACATGTCCAGGCAGCTGGATTCGAGTTGACCGCACCCGCGACGACGGGAATGGTGCGCACTCCGGCCTCCCGGTCACCCGCCTCGTCCGTGATGTCCATGAGGACCTCCCGGTACATCAGGCCCATGAACAGGAACGCGCACAGCGGCAGCAGCTTTGCAATTCCATCTCGGCCCTGCGGCCGCCAAGGAACCATCTCAACACAAGGCTTCACCGCACTGCCTCATACACGCTAGTTTGCTGCTATTGCGAGCGGGAATGGCAGGGATGTGGAGCAGGCGGCGGGAAGACACGCTCACCGCTCCGGCAGCCAGCGCTCCAGCCAGGGGCGACGCAGTGATGACTGCCGCGACAGTCGCATTCTTAATGCCAGTAAGCCGCTTCAGCAGTGGCGTGTAGAGCAGCGTGGCGGCTGCGCTCAGCGCGATCACCGTGCGCAGGAGCGGCTGGCCCTGAAATGTGCATGCAGCATATGAGCATTTCGTCAAGCTGGATGCAGCGTTGGCGCTGTCGCGTACTCAACACGGACCTTGCTGGACACCACGCCTGCAGAAGAAGGGCAATGCACCAATCACAGCGTCCACCCACCAGGAAGCACGTCGCCAGCAGCACCCCGACGTACAGCAAAAAGCTGAGGAGCAGAGCGCCGTCTGCTGGTATTAACCCGCTCGGCAGCGGCTGCGGCAAACAGAAACATAAAACTGAGACACTTTTTCGATCCCCCTCACGTACATGCTTGCCCAGGCTGCAGGCGCACCATGCACACAACAGTATGGTATACGGCAGCAGGTTGCCGCTCACCTTCTGCGGCGCATTGACTGTGTCCACTCCTGACCGAAAGTCGAAATAGTCATTCACCACCATCGAGGCTGCGGCGACGCTGCTGGACAGCAGAGATACCAGCCACACGGCTGGTGCACGCAGCGACAGCAGCGAGCGTCCGGTGCTCGCCTGCGCCGTTACAGACATTTTTGTCGGTCGCACATCATCGGTCATTGCGCGGATATCATGCAGTTCATGAAGCATACACGAGTCGCAAACCAATGTACGTACCCAGGCTCCAAAGAGGACGAGCATCATGGAGGGGAGCAGGTTGATGGGCCGCGCCATCTCTAGGTAGGCCCTGGCTTGCTGCATATTGTTCAATGGGGAAACTCAACAATTGGCTCCATGTAATGCTACAGAGATGTGAACTGCAGCCATCATTCATATTTATGCATGTCAGCGGCTGCGCAGTGCTTCTACCTTGCCCTCGACATCGGGGGAGTTGAACAGCGGCTGCAGACCGCCAGCCGGCAGCGCAGACGCGCCAACGCTGCATGTCGGTGGCCCGTTGCCTTCAAATTGAATCGTCTATGTCAGGCGATGAATCAGGAGAAATTAGAACGCTTCGGCGCAAAGTAGTGACGAAAGCACCATGCATACGCTCATACACTGATGCCACAAGCGCACCCGGTGGCGTCCAACGAGGCCCCAGAAACCGGAAGGATACATGGTACGCAGTGATTCTCCGCTGAGACACTGAAGTGAGTGTCTTCGAAGAAAGCTGACGCGGAGCTGGACGCGAAGACCGGCAAGTCGAGCCCCCGACCGCAGCGGCGTGCATTCTACACCTCGGTCGTAGAGATCTTATGTTTTATCGTAGCACATCAGTAGGTTTCGTCCCACTGGCAGACCTGTTGCAGCGTCGTGCAGGACAGACAGCGAACCGGAAGCAGGCGCGCCCAAACTTGCCACCTCAGCGCCCTCGTCAGCTGCAGGGTTTACGAGGCGGACTCTCAATTCGAATCTCGATCCGACGTTGACAGCTACACTATTCGACTTGAATATTGGCCGCGACGCCCTCGTTACAGCTAGGTGCACGGCAGCGGAAGGCGGCTCGCATGCGACAGGCAATTTCTGCTTCACGGGCGCTGCACCTCTCTCGAGCGCGGTACCTGACGACTGGTGGCGCAGTCTGGCCAGCATGACCGAGACACTCACCGTCGAGGAGCTGCCGGTGAGACAGCTAGAACAGATCGTAGACAGAACTCAAGGCTTGAGGACTGTGCAACGGAGTTGCGGCTAGCACAACACGCACCGAAAGCTGGAAACATCCCCGTGCAGGCGATATTGGAGCGGACAGCCCTAGAGGTCACGCACCTCAAGCACCGGCGGCAGCTGAACAAGAAACTGCTGCGCGCGCAGCAGTCCAAGGCCTTCTTCGTGGAGGACCTGGCGCGGGGTCAGCAGCGCAAGGGCGATGCCCAGCAGGTACAGCGTGCACTGTTTCTGCACTGTTGCGGGCGTTCATCCGCCTGCATCAACGCAGCCTCTTGGCCACACAGTATGCGAGACTGCACTCTCAGGCTTGCTGAGCGCCTGCATTGCCTAACCTAAGTGACGCCACTGAGCTGTGGCGGGCTTTTCAGGCTCATGCGAAACTGTCGCAGCAGCTGCTGGTCAGCACGGAGCGCGAGGCCGCGACGTTCGCGCTGGATTTGTCGGAGCAGCGGCTGGAAGTGGAGCTGTGCCACCGCTCGCTGGCGCACCTGAACTTGAAGCTGAACACGACCACGGAGGATTTGAAAGACCTGCAGGTCCGGCCGCGACTTTTGACCGTAAACTGCCCCTGCCGCGCTGCATGGCTCATTGCTCGCCCGTTGCAGCTGTGTAGTGTAAAGTCTGCCTTATCACGAGCCTCCGTCTTTGACGTCCCTCATCATCTTGCCCGTGCCGCTTGGCGACTGAGCGCTCATCATGAATACATTTGGTCCGCAGACGTACCACGGCCTGATGCGGGCAGAGTACCAGAGCGAGGTCGCGGCGCACCTGGACACGGCCGCCGCGCTCACAGACGCCAGGGCCGCGCACGATGCGGACGCCGCCGAGATTGTTCGCCTGCAGCAGCTGACGCGCGAGCTGCAGGCCTCGGAAACACAGCTGAAGGTGGCGAGTTCTATAAGTTGCAGGCTCTCAAAATCCTGCGTTCCTGCGCACCCAGCCGTTGGATCTCGACAAACCTATGCATGGCCAATTCGAGCAGTTGCTGTGTGGTGCATTTGGCAGACGAGCAATTTCAGAAGACGCGTGCGTGCAGGGGCTGCTGGCGAACGCAGAAGCCCGGCTGGAGGCCGGGACCGCAGCGCACGCCGCCGCCGAGGCCGCCGGAGCGCGCCTGCAGCAAGAGCTGGCAGACAGCAAAGCCCTGCTGGCGACGACGCAGGCGGAGGCGGCAGCCAAGCTGTCGGCGGCCGCTGCCGAGCTGGCCACAGGGCGGCAGCAGCATGCGGCGCAGGCGGCGGAAGCAAAGGAGGCGGCAGCCGAGCGGGTGGCGCTGGCCGAGCGGCGGGCGGCGGCGGCGCAGGAGGCGGCCAAGCTCGCGGAGGAGCGCCTGGCGGGGGCGCAGGAACGCGCGCAGCTCGCAGAGGTGCGGTGGAAAGCATCAATGCTTCACGTCGGTACATTGTCAAATCCATCGCTGCTGTGAGGTTTAGCTCGGGACAGTGCACATGGCTGGTGCATATTCACCTTCGGAAGAGACCTTCCAGCGCGCTGTCGAAGCACAAAATGACACAGAGTAGGCTGCAGACGGATGCGGCAGGCGTCTCAGTTTCCATATCTTTGGTGCAGGTGCGCCTGGCGGAGCGAGGCAGCCTGGCGGAGGAGCGCCAGAAGCTGGCGACCGAGCGCGCCTCCATGTGCGAGAACCTGTCACAGGTGGGCGCAGCCAGCCAGCTTGGGGTGACCATTGTAACACACGAACACTGCGGCTCAGGCTGCAGTTGACAACAGTGTACAGCCTAATGTCAGCAGGTCTGGCGCATGAACGGGTGCACGCCGTTTTAATTCAAGACCGTTGCACCTGGCAGTGGCGTCTGCTTTCATCAAATGTCATCAAGAGCAGGATGCTGCCTTCTGCTTGCAGAACTGTCTGGCGGCGGGGACGAGGAGCACGACACATTGTGCACGTTCCAGGTTCCAATGCATTCCCCAAAACCGTATAGGACCGCCTGGCGGCGGCGGAGGAGCGTGCGGCGCTGGCAGAGGCGGCCATCGAAGAGCGCCAAATTTCTAGCGTTGTTATTTCCGATACATATTCCAGATTTTGCAGGACCACCTGGCGGCTGCGGAGGAGCGCGAGGCGACGGCGGAGGCGGCCAATGCGGGACAAGGACCAATACTTCCCATATTGATTTCCATATTCCAATGCGATTCTCATGACTTTTTGTAGGACCGCCTGGCGGCGGCGGAGGAGCGCGCGGCGCTGGCGGAGGCGGCCATGCGGGACAAGGTCCAGGCGGCGGAGGCGGCGACGGCGCGGGTGTCGGCGCGCCACACCGCGGCGGAGCAGCGGGCCGGCCGCCTGGAGGCGGACCTGGCCGCGGCGCTGGAGGCGGCCGCCGCCGAGGCCCGCACCGCCAAGCTGCAGGTGGGCGGCGGCGTACGTGATCTGCGTGGCTGTTTGTGGGCTCCACACGCTGAGCATTCGGGCTGAGCATTTGGTGCTCAGTGGGTGGAGCGACGAATTTGTCTTCGCAAGACTCATCATTTGCCCGCCCCCCCGGTGCAGATGGTGGCAAAGGACCGGCGCATCGCCACGCTGGAGGACGCCGCCCGGTCACGCGATCTGCAGGGCACGCCCCGCCGCTCGGTAGGATACACTCCATCACCCACCTGCAACACCCTGCCTCTACCATGGCCAGGAACGCAGCCCTGCAGCTGTTGCTTGAAGGCTGCATTGCATGTTGAACTATCATTGCTAAATCATGCTATGTCGAAACCTGTGTCAAATTAATTCAAATGCAAGTGTGTCTCGCATGGCATACCGCCAGCACAGCATTGCCTTGCTGCGCCACAGGTGGAGAGGGCGATGGGCACCGTCAGCGAGATCGTGGAGGAGCTGCGGGTGCCGTCCAGCACCAAGCCGCCGGCGCGTCGGCCCGGCGCCGCCAGCGCCGCAGACAGCCTGTTGGCCGCCATCGCTGAGCAGCAGCCAGCGGTGGATGCCGCCGCGGAAGAAGCGGCATTGCCGGTGCAAAAGCCTAAATCCACGGCAGAGGCCAAGCAGCGGCGGCAGCAGCGGGCGGATGTGCAGGCCCCTGAGGCGGCGGCGGCCGCCCAGGGCACAGGTGACGCGGCGAACGGCGCAGCGGACGCCGGCGAGCAGGCATTTGCGGCGAAGGGCGGCGGCGGCAAGGCCAAGGCGCGGCAGCCACGTCAGCGCGCGAAGAAGCGGCTCGCGGAGGCGGCGCCTGAGGGAGAGGATGCTGCCCAGGACGCGGACGCCGGCGCGGCGGCCGAGGCAACGCAGGCAGGGCCAAGGAGGAAGCCCGCCAAGCGCAGCCGCAAGGCTGCGGCTGCAGATGCCGCTGCGGCGACAGAGGCCGAGGCACCGGCAGAGGCGCCGACGGCGGCAACCGTTCCCGCAGTACATGGCGGCGACGGTGCAGCGGCGTCATCAGTGGACAAGGCTGTAGGGAAACCTGTCAAGAACCCGGCGGCAAAGCGCAGCAGGAAGAGCGCTCCGGCAGCGCCTCCGCCGCCAACACCCGCTGAGCGTGCGCCCGAAGGTGGGCACTGCAGACTGCTGAGCAGCTCACACTTTCCCCGAGCAGAAGACTGCCACATGTTCAAGGCGTAACATCGTGGATGGTTTCTGTAGTCGGAGTGCCTGCAGAAGCCTGGCTTCATTGTGGCGAAGCGTCCACCCATGATGTCTGTTTGTAACTTCCTGCCAGGCCGCACGCGGCCATCACGCAAGCGCATGCAGCCGACACAGTACTGGCTGGGCGCGTCCGCTGCAGAGCAGGCTGCCTCGGGCGCCGAGCCGGCTTCGAACGCTGCCTCCGATCGCAGCAACGAAAGCGAGGCCGGCAGCGACGCAGACGCAGCTGCCTCTCCTGCGGTGGCGGCGGCGGCCGCGGCGCCGCAGGCGGCCGAGCAGCCGGTCGTGGCGCGGGCCGCCAGCCCACCGGTTGCAGCAAGCGGCGAGCAGCCGGCAGAGGAGGCAGCACCAGAGCGGCCTGCAGCTGAGCATCCGTCAGCCACAGACCAGCAGGTCAGTCACTTCATCGTGCCCAGATTGGTATTGTGATAGCTCAAGTTGGGGCGCCGATGCTCACTCGAGTTTCTTTAGGCATACTGCTGAACAGCGTTGCCGAATGCAGAGCTGCCGTGCACGAGCATGTGCGTGGTGTTTCATGTCAAGGTTCGGGGGTCCAAAGGGCCCGTTTCATGTTTGCAGGAGGACAGTGCTGTGCCGGAGGCGGCGGCGGCTGCGCCGGCAGCGCCGCAGCCCAGCCAGGCAGCGGCCGGCCACGCCCAGCCGACAGGCGCCGCCAAGGCGGCTGCAAAGCCGCGACCACGGCCCCCGCGGGAGGTCGCCCGGCCGCAGGTGTGGCCCGGCGACATCCCAGCTCCTTTTTACAATTGCAACCTTGGTCTCTGAGCCAGTACCAACACACTTGGCACATGATGCACGTCACAACCTGGCGGGTCTGTGAATCAGGTTGGGTCCAAGTTCTGGGGCAGGACAGACGAGTCCTGACGGTCACTTGTACGTCACGTAGGGCATCGCCAGGATTGACCTCAATACGGTGTGGGGTGGCGAGCGGCGCGTCACCCAGCGCGCGCCCTCGGCAGGAGACACGTCAGGTGCTGCAGCAATGCCTCCGGCGATGCACTCTGTTTGGGGCCAGTCAGCCCAGCAACCTTAATGCTGCAGCTGCCACCTGCCATGACAGATTGGCCTGTCTCAGCGCATTTCGCGGCAACAGAGACACCAGGCCCTGCTGCAGGCCCTTTGCTCTGTTGCCGAGTCCATGCATGCTTTCAGCTGCATTGAAATGCCTCGTCGTGCTGCTTCAGACAAGGAGAACACCGCATCCGACCCGCGCGAGGACCCGCTGACTGTCCTCAACCCCAGGTGATTGGTGTTTCGGCATGCACAGGCGCAGTCTGGCAGAATCTTTGTGTAGGTGCGAGAGTGGTCATGTGAGCCTGAGCCGACAGGCAGCCCAGATTTCTGCAGGCAAAACGGCAACTGGCATGTGTGGTATACATGAGTCTCAAGGCTGTGTGGCTGGTGTTGCAGCGTACTGGCCGCAGCAAAGGTTACCTCCGGCCTGAATTCCAAGAGCGCGTACAAGAAGTCTTGGGCGAAGGCTTCTTCGAGGTGAGACCATGTGGCGCTCCTGCCTTGCCCACACAACACTGCTGCTGGAGGCTTGAGGTGTGTTGAGGCACACGTCGTAGCACGTTGCTGGACATGATTTCGAGGCGCAGAGCACAGGCTGTACTGCAAGTTGCTAGCCAGAGAGAGCATGGATGCCATGCGGAGAGGCAGGCTCGAAACGATTGAAGGGTCGTCGCACTGGGGTCATCAAACGCAGTAGTCATGAGTCTTGTTCAGTCAGAAAGTCACATTGTGGCAGCATTCTTGAAGGAACTTCCGGATGCGAAAATTGGAATTCAAAACGCTCCTGTTCTGGGGCTGCAGCGGCGCGGCGGCGGCGCCCGGCAAGCGCAAGCTGGCTGTGCCGCCGGCCATTGGCAGCAGGGACGGCGACGGCATGCTCTCAGACGCGGCGCTCTTCGGCGGCCAGATCATGGTGCCCAAGCTTCGGACCGGGATGCTGGCAAGATGACCGGGAAGGGCTGTTGCGGCATGTGGAGTTGCGGTGCCGAGAATTAGCAGCAGCAGTGGCTAAGTTCTTCTAAATGCGAGAGTTCAGCGTTTTCCGTCGTGGTTTCGAGTTGGAAGCTGTTGTCATGTTGGATCATGGCTACCGTCGCTCTGTTGCGTATCTGAAAGACTGTGTCTAGAGTAACACACGATGGCAACGGATGAAGGCCATCTGGAGCACCTGCATGCATTGGCGGCAATTGGCAGCAATTGTGATTGCACCCTGATGGCGGCATTGACAGCAATGTGATTGCACCCTGACCGAAATCGGTCTTGAGTGCATAATGTTAAGCGCCTGCGGACACGGATGTCTCGGGGGCAACCGTGCCGGGGCACTTGCATGCGATGGCGGCAATCGGCGGACATTTGTCCAGCACAGTAGGAGGCTGCAGCGCAGAAACAGCAGCAGGCCTAAAGCCGGGCTGACCAGCGAGCCGGCTTTCAAACGGCAAAGAAGCGCTGGAGCGCAGCACCCTGCCCCCTCCTGCGCAGCCCCCGTCAGCCCTGCCGGCAGACAGCTGCGCCGCGGAACGGCATGTGAAGCAGCCTGCTGCGCAGAAAATTGCAGAAACGGAGATCACCACGGGTGGGAACCCGGACAGTGCCACCGGCCGCGGCGGCGGCCCCAGCCACAGCCGAGGCAGGTCGGAGACGCGCGGCGCAGGCCGCAGTACATGTGTGACGCGGTCCCAGAGCACCGGTGGCTGGGAGCACGACATTGGCGGTGGCGGCCGACGCGCGCGCAGCCACTGCGCGGCCGCAATGGCCCCCGCTGGCCAGGGTGCCGGGGCAGATCAAAGGCGGCGGCGGCGGCGGCCGATGCACGCGCAGCACCAGCCGATGCGTGGCTGCGGAGCCTTCTTCGGGCCGCAGTGGCGTCAAGGTAACACAGCAGGCCGCCGTCGCAGCACCTCCCCGGCGCAAGCGATCAAGCAGCAGCAAGGTGGTGCCGCTTCCTGCTTCGAACGCTGATGAGCAGCTGCCGGCCAGCTCGGAGGAGCTGCCTCCCGCTGCCGGCAGTGCAATGGTGCTGGCGTCTCCCTCTCCAGGCAAGAAGGGCGAGCTGCACGGCAAGAAACGCGGCAAGTGGAGAGCACGGGCAGCGTGCCGACCGAGAAGCTGTCGATGTACTAGGCTGCGAGGCACGTTGTTGCATGCCTGACGGCAAGGCGTTGCCATCACGATGTTTCGCCCGTGTCACAGTTTACGTGGTAGGCTCCACTTGCACAATTATAAGTGTAGTGGAGTTATTTCATGGCGCCGAACATATACACTGCATCCCGCACGTGCAAGCCTGCGACACGACTCATTTCGTTTAGCTTCAGCTTTGACGGAGAGCCTATTCACACCTCATACAACAGACATTCGATTTCGCAGTGTTTGATTTGGTTCTGTCCCATTTTCAGCCTGAGTTAAAAATTGTTTGGAATGTGATAAGCGTATAGTGTTCACCTTTTGGGACTGTCGGCTTTTTCAAAACAGTGCTCGGCAATTTGAACGCTTCTGCGTTTCGGGGACTACCATGCATGACGAAGCTGCCAAATTATTTCATCATTTGCAGGAAATTCTCATTGATTCAGCCAGATTGTAGCTCTACCCAAATACCTATACATCGAGTCGCGATTGCCGTGGTGAACGTTCGCTCCCGACTTGGACTAAGTTTCGAATCGATTGGACACCCCGAAGACAGCATGCCTGAGCACGGAAAGGGTTCCAGAAACAGGGCAGCCGCAGACAGTGACTCGGGCGATGACCTGTTCATCGAGACCAAGGGCAAGCAGAAGGGAGGTCGCAGGGGGAGCAAAACCACCACCTTCATCGCGCGTCCGCTTGCGCCGAGCACCTCAGCACAGCCAAGCGACAGCCCTGAGGCAAAGCCGACGCCTCAGGTCAGGCACACAGGTGCTGTGTCAAGTAGCAGCAGGACACAAACCGGACTCGAATACGCCTCGGAACCCCGTGCCTTCAGTGCCGCAGCGCCGGAGGCGCCACCTATTGAAGGTTGGAAGCCGCCCACTTGCTTAAATGGCATGCGTCCTTCCCTCTCTGCCACAAGCAGTCTGCGTCTTCGAGCTCTTCTGGACTGCCACGCCGTACTGAGCTCGGCATCCTCTGTTCTAACGTGATGTCCACCCTCGCTGGTGAACCAGGCCATGTGCAATCCACTTCCGCCGCAAACCTCGCCGCAGACGCCGCGCCGCCGCCGACAGCGGGGCTGTGGGACGCGATCCCGCACGAGTGCAAGCTGCTGGTGTACGCGCACCTATCCAAGGAGGATATGGCCTGCGCGGCGCGCGTCAATCGGGAATTCGCGGAGCACGTGCGCGAGCTGCGAGCGCAGTTCACTGTGCTCAACCTGCCGGCAGGTGCGAATGTGAAAGGATGACGCTGGCGCCTTGCACTGCTGCAAGCTCCCTGACAGCGCCTCTTCAACGGTGCGGCTCGCCCGTGACGCGATGTACGTACCCGCGACCTGCGCTTGTGCCTGCGCCGCACAGCATCCTGCTGTAAAGGTTTCGCCGTTCCTGCCCGCCTGTCACAGGCCAGACTTCTGACTGTGGAGCTATGGGGCCACAGCTCTCCAGCTTGACGGCGTGCTTCAATGTTGTTATCCAAGCGTTCGGTTTCCTTTGCAGATTCTAGCCCGGAGGAGGTGCGCGGCATGGTGGCCGCGTTCGTGGGCGCCAAAACCCTGAAGCTGTCGCGGTGCGCGGCGAATGCCGGCGACCTGGAGCGGATGGCAAAGCAGCGGGTCAGCGACGTGCTGCACGCGGCAGCGGCGGGCGCCTGCGAGCGCGTCACGGGAGTGAGCGGCGTCAGGGGCACGCCTGTCGAGCGGGTCGAGCTCAAGCGCTGCCATGCCCTGCGCGACAGCCACATCGCGCAGCTGTGCAGCGCCTTTCCCGCCCTGCGGTGAGCCACATAGTGTCTTCGAACCTGGCGAGATGGTTTCAGCTCAGCGAACCCCCAGCTTTGCATGATCACCAGGACAAGATGGTGGTCGGAACACATGTCTTGCCTCAACTGTGTCAGGCTGGCGGACATGCCTCACTCGCCGCATTTGAAGGCACAGCTGTTGCAGATCGGATGCATGATGCCAGCGTCCCTGAGCGATTCACAAAATCGCGCGCTGCAGGTCCATCGCGCTGGACGAAAGCAACGGGCTCACGGAGGCTGCGGCGTTGATGCTCGCGAGGTACAGGCGCGGCCGGCTGCCGCAGGAATCCGGCGCCGGCCCTTCAGCTGGCTGTCTGGCAGGCATTGTGGACAGCATGTCGCTTGTGGATGAGGATGTGCCGCTGGCATCCGGGCCCGGCTTAGAGGTACGGCGCCCCTCCTGTTCTCGAAACATCAAGCTGGACAGCCTCGCTGGAGGCTTCGTGCTTCCACATCCTGTGCATGGAAGTGTAGTCCCTCTGGCTTCAGTCATTTGCGCCATTGCACCGCAACCTTGCCTGGCTGTGCCCCTTGTCAACACACTTGGCTCCGAGGGCCTTTCCAGCCTCTCCAGCAGCGAGGCACCTTCAATAACCAGTTCATGGTTTCCCACCGCGTGACTGCAGGGCGTCAGCGTCGCGGGGTGCCAGGGCATTGGCCACGCCGGAGTGCTTTCGCTGCTGCACACGGGCGCCTCTTCGTGTTCCCTGACCTTGCTGGACCAGTCCGGCACCAGCGCAGGCGTCGCGTTGAACCCCCAGGTAATCACGTGCCCGCGTTGCGGTGCTGTTCAGGGGCGGCATTTGCATATGGCCTGCTCCCCGCGGCCTTCAGGATGCAAGGCGGTCCTGAGCATGGCGCGTTGTGTTGGCGTCCAGGGGCCTGGTCGCGACGTGTGCTGCAGCCCGCTCCTTCCACAGCTGCCAGAAGCCAATCTTGGAGAAAGGGCAAGACGCAGGTTGCAACACCCTACAGAAGCCTTCACTGCTGCAGAGGGTGCTGCAGCAGCTGCGCTCAGGGAAGCGCAGCCATGGTCATCAGCTTCTAAACCCTTCCGCTGGTGCACAGGGGGTGCTGCAGCAGCTGCGGGCGGTCAACTGCAGCCGCATGGTGCGGGTGGTCATCCAGATGCCAAAGGATTCGGCGCTGCAAGGCATCAATCTGGCCTCCTGCCGGAGCCTGCGCGCCGCCGAGATTTCAGCCGGCCAGCTGGAGACGCTGAATCTGAACGACTGCCCCGCGCTGGCTGAAGTTCACTTCAGCTGCGCATCCCTCAGGTGCTGCGTCCTGTAAACTGGAGGCAGTTCTGTTTTGCTGTGGGCCTCATCGGGGACTTGACTGAGGACCATGTGAGAGAAGCTGCCCTGCGCTGGCTGAGGTGCACCTCAGCTGCGCCTCTCTGAGGTACCGCGGTCCTGCACAAGAAATATTTGCTTTACCAGACAGCCGTCAAGTTGATGTGTGGGGAAGCTTGGGGAAGCATGCTTCTGGCGCTGTGCCACAAGGATTCCACTTGGCAGTGCCGGTTTGGCGCCAGACTCGTCGAGCTGAAGCAGGACCGCCTTGCAGATGGAGGCGGCGGCAGTGCGGTGTTGGCTCAGGTGCCGACAGCTGCATCTGTCCAGGGATCGCTCCGAACGCTCATGCGGGCTGCTGTGCGATTCCCGCAGGGTCCTGAAGCTGGGCCGCTGCCAGGCGCTGCGCTCGATCGACTCGCCCCGCGGCTGCAGCGAGCTTGGGGAGCTGGACCTCACTGGCTGCCACTCGCTGACATTTGCGGGTGAGCCGGCGCACTCATTTCGCACTCATTTCGGGCAGTCTGGAAATGTCAACATGACTGATGACTGTTTCTCAGCATGCATGTGACCTGTAGCAGGGTGCAGGCGCCAGCTCCAGTCCGCATAGTCAGCGTCAAGTGTCCCCCCTTCCGGACAAGCAGCCAGACTGTGTAGTGCCGTCCCACCTCGGCGCACCGCTCAGCAGGCTCGCTGCCTGCCCCAGCGAAACCCTTGGTCAACCGCGACTGCTTCTGTGCTCGCAGCCTGCCAGTGGCTGTTCGCATCGCCAGCCCTGCGGGACGTCAGCCTGCGATCCCTGGCGACGTGGACAGTGCTGCACCTGGAGGTAGAGGTTTCATTCTCACTACTCTCACTTCTCACGGATGAATCACCCACGGAATTGAGCTTGTTTGCAAACAGAAACATCTTACGGAAGGATTTGATACTGCGTTGCTAATTTTTCTATTGGTGACTCCAGGGCGAGGGCGTCGCGCCGCGGCTGGCGGTGCTGGACGTCAGCGGCTGCAAGGCGTTGGCCTCGCTGCGCGTGGACAGTGGCGCGCTGTCAACGCTGCGTGCGAGCAGCTGCCGGCAGCTGCGGGTGTGCGCCGACGTGAAGAAAGGCTCTTGCATGCAGGTCTCTATCGTCCATCAAAGCCGCACGATGTGCCGATTGACTTGCAAGTTCCGACGTTGTGTGTGACTTGTGTAAGCCACAAGCTGCAACGCCGGCTCATTGTCGTTGCCGTCATGGCTGCCACACAGGAGCTGACCTTGCGGGCACAGTCGATGGCAGCGCTAGACTTGGACAGGTGCGTGGCGCTGGAGCGCCTCACGTGGCCCGCGATCCTGCAGCCTGCCGCGCCGGGCGTGCACAGCCCTGACCAGGTCGGTAACGGCTCGCTTGTGTGCTGTGGACGACGCATCTGGCTTCTTGCACATTCATGCAAAGGCAGGCATGCCTGCAGCTGTGGTGTTCCAGGGCGGGCATGATCCAACCGAATGCTCTGTGCAGGGAGTGCCGCAAATCCAAAGGCTGTGGATCTGCGGCCGGGACAAGCTGCCGGTGAGGACGAGGCAGCTGCTCGCACGCGCCGCGGCAGAGACGTCAATAGGCTATTGATGTTTGCCAGCGGCTCATTTGAAGCTGCTTCGAGTTTCTCAGTCCAAACATTTGAACTCCGGATGGCATCCGGGTATTTCTCTAGTTGCGCGCATCAACCAAAATTGTTCAGAATTGAAGGCTCCCGACGCAGACTTTGCTGCATGCCCACACCGAGTCACCTATCCGATCTGATCTTTGGCAGCTGGCAAGCTGGCAGGAGACTCACTGTTGCTGACCTACCCCTCGCTACCCTAAGGGAAGTGTCAAGAGAAATGCAGCAGGCTAATCAAAACCAATGGCCTTGCAGCGTCACAGTGCATCGAGGTTGGTCAGCTGCCGCAGCTTCTCCACCTGTGCATGACACACCGATTAGACGGCAGATGGGTACGGTGATGGGTACGGTGGCTCAGTGCAAAGGATGGCTCAATGCAAAGGATGGCTCAATGCAAAGGATGGCTCAATGCAAAGGCAAAGACGACAAGTATTTATCAGCTCGGGTCACAGGCACTCAGCAGGCCAGTGTCAGTGGCCAATTAGCGTCAATGCCCTTTTAACGAGCGGGATGCGGTGCAGAATGCATGGCTGGTGTGCTGGCATGCACATGTTGCGGACGACGGTGGCGCACCATGACTAGGGTGATGGAGGTCTGCGGCCCCAGGCGGCAGTAGTTGGGCAGCCAGCCCTTGAACAGGCCGCGCACGCCCTCCCGCCTCACCAGGTCCGTCAGGCAGTGCAGCGGCCCCGTGAACTTGTCGCCGCCTGCCAAAAGTGTTCCAGACTTTTGAGCATACAGCAAATTGCCTACAGTCAGGCTCGAGGTGGTGAGTGTCAAGGTTCAGCAGATGGGAAGTGAGAGGAGCAGATTGCTGCAAGCATGAAGGGGCTGGGCGGCGCACTGGTGAACATGACGGATTTGACGACGTCGACTGCGAGGCGGCAGACAGGACGACGTCAGACAGTGGGAGCGCGCAGCAGCAATGCAGCTGAGTCGAGGCACAGAAACGAGTTCGTGCAGTGCCTGGCAGCATATCTCCGCAAGCAACTGCTTGACAAGCAGACCCGTCAAGCAGGAATGTCAAGCAGGGAAAGCCCCTATAGAAACCCTGCAACAAAGTCTACAAGACCCTGTAGCCGCCCACCTGGCGACGTTGCGGTGGTGGATATCAAGCCAGCGACCATGCTAGCGCTGAGGTGCAGCGCGATGCCATCGTCCCAGCCGGTGAGGCGCCTGGCAAAGGAAAGAAAGGAAATCACATCATGCTGTAACACTGACCTGTGGCGAGGTTCCAACAGGGAGCAACAGAAGCAAAGCCGCAAAAGCAAAGCTGCAGAATGCAGGCAAACAAACATGCGTGCCTGGTGCTGGACTTGATCTCGTTGTAGCTCGCCAGCTGGCTGGCCGTCAGCACGGACGCCCGCGTCTGCGACAGCGGGCCACAGCCTGATTCGGCCGAACAGCGCATAGGGCGACTCTGACCTCGTGGGCAGTGCCATCAACCAATTCATGGCGCGCCGCCGCCGCCGCCGCCGCCGATGCTGCTGCTGCTTCGGCCGACATTGCGCAGAGTCGGCATGTCATGCAGCAATTGTGGTCCTAGCCTCGAGGCTATTGCAGTGTGGCTATTGCAGGGCTCACCGCTGCTGGAACGGTGCCGCGCCACAGGCCGCGCCAGCCGTGCGCCCCGACCACCTCCCGGACGACCATCACCGGCCCCTTCTGCCTGTTCTCCTTCGACTGCAACCGCACCTGCAGCCGTGCATGCAAACGCCCGCAGGTCAGATCTCGGAGGCATAATTGTCGCTGACAGCCTTGCGGGACACCCTCGTGTCAGGAGGACGTGTCATGCTGCGAAAATAGATGTGATGATGTGCTGCAGCAGCCACACAGGCAATGCTGCGGCAGGCGAAGAAACTCTGACGGCAGCAGTGCACCTTGACGAGCTCTGTGGGGTTGCAGATGACGGCTGCAAGGCCGCCGCTGGCACTGCCCGCCGCCACGTTCTTCAGGAAGCTGGGGTCGGCGTCCGCACCCAGCAGCCGCTTGATCGGCTCATAGAGCCCCAGCCGCGCCCCTGCGAGCACATGCAGCACCCCTTGAGGCGATGCCCGCCGCCTGTGTGTGAGGAACGCGGTGGCCACACCATGGTCTGCTCCACCACGTCTGTCCTTTCCCTGGGTTTACTGATCTGTCGCGCATGAATTGCAGTTGATCAGGTCAAGGGTTGGCTGCCACACACCGCCGTAGAAGAAGCTCCGTGCAAGGGACGCCTGCCAGCCGCTCCATAGCACGTGCACGCCCTGCAAGCACACACGTTCTGGGTGCACTGCCTGCATCACTGCCTCCATGAATGTGCACATGAGCGATGCAGCACTGGCGTGTGAGCGATGCGGCACAGGCTGGAACCGCACCTCGTGCTTCACGATGTTGACACCCGTCCTCCACTGCATTGGTGACAGGACAGATGACTTGTCGAACTTGGCCGGCAAGTGCAACGGTGCAAAATATGGTCTATGCAAGTTGAGGTTGAGTCTGTGCTGGTATGCAGTGCTTGCCAGCCACGCACCATGCCGTCTGGCCGCAAGCCATCCGGCAGCCGCAGGCGCTGCAGCTGCAGCCTGACCTTGACCACATCTGCGCCGGAAGATCCCTGTCGTCAAAGATTCTCCTTGCGTTCTCAACTTGTCATCAGGCGAACTCAGCTTGTCGTCAGGCAAAATCATGGCATGATGCCAGCATGCTGTCGCAGTGGGCTCCATTTAGCGGAGGGCACTCACCGATAGGGTTTGTGCAGACCGTAGCCGTGCCCACGCTGACGCCACTGACGCCGAACTCAAGCAGGAAGGTGTACAGGTCCTTGTCATTCCGCATGCTGCTCTTTCACCTGCCCCACAGCGCGCCAGCGTCATCGCCGCATGACCGCGCACTGCAAGGACTGATCTGCTGCGCCTTTCCAAGACCAGAACGATGATACACTATCGCAAGGGTCTCATACATCAATGATTCCCATGGAATGGGCTGAGAAATTCGCACACAGATCACTCGGCTGTGGTGACTCAATCGGCAGAAGTAGCAATGCGAGCGTCAAGCAGCAATCAGCGGGATCATGCAAACAGAACCGCGTACAAGCGCAGCTTGGTAGCAATAAGTAAATGTCGCAGACTGACTGTTCTGCTGCCAAAATTGCTGACTCGTCCCTGGTTCACGTGCCTTGCAAGGCACGTTGATTTTCCAAGCTCATGGAGACCAAGAGTCCACTCTTTGCACGCCAGCACGCTTCTATGGACTGTGCTGCCCAGGTTTGCTTTGCTGCGCCGTGTAGGTCTGTGCTGGTTCTGAAAAATTGGGCCTTCGGATAGTGTCCTAAGACGTTTCGGAGGCCTTCACGGCCCGGATTTCAGCGGCCATGTTCACGCAGTTCTCTGACTCAGACACGCAGTCAGATGAGGAGCCGTGCAACATCGTGGCGGAGATAATCAGCTGCTGCACCCTGTTACTCCGATACCTGCTGTGCTTCGGGAAGCGCCCAGCGAGGTGGGGACGGGACAGCGGTCGGCATTGTTCCTGGCAGCGCTGATGCGTCCTGCATGACTTTGCTGCACGATGCGGGTCGCCAGGGGTCACCTCATACCTTTACTCGTCCCCGCAGGACAAGGTCACAGGGCGTGGAGGCACAGGAGTACACTGCTCCCACTCCCAGCAGCGGCAGCAGCAACAGCCGGCATTCAGCAGATCCGGAGCCCTCAGGGTCGAGCAGGACGCAGCAGAACGAGGGCCAGCCGCTGCTGAAGGTCCGCCATCTGGCCGCTACTTGCGCTGTAACCCAAGGAGCGAGTAGGGTGACCATTGCACTCCAGTTATGTAACACTGAGGCTTCCATCTCTTGTATTGCAGGGCGCCGAGAGCTCTGCACCTGCAGGTAGGGTGGTCATACTATTGGCAGACGTCCTTCCGCACGGCGCACTATGATGCCGCTGTACACGGTTCGTGCGCATTCACCAACTGCGCAGGCAATTGATGCTTCCTTCTGATTGACTACAGGAGGCAGCGAGCAGGAGCTGCAAGGCTTCCGGAAGGGCGTCCTGAAGTATAAGGAGGGTGAGTCGCTAGCACGACAATCATGTTTAGCAAGTGTCCACCATGCGCCGCATGCCCACAATACCCCCCCTGGTCCTGATGGTTCGATGCTGCAGCACGGCTGCCAACGTGTCTGCGGCTCTGCGTCACTTTGTTGCAAGACATGTGGCGGTGCAAATGGCTTTGAATGTGATGCTGCCTGTCGTGCAGGCTTGGAACTCGGCAGCAACGATGAGGACGTGTGCCCAACCTGCCTGGAGAGCTACACAGAGGGTGAGTCCTGCGCACATGCAAGCTGGGGTTGCATCTCCAACACCTGCCGGAGCAATCGCTTGGCACAGAGGCAGCCTCCGTTGGGTGTTGGGCATAGCCATCGGCGCTGACACACTGCAGCAGCGTGCGAATTGCGTGGTCTGGCAGTTCCACAACCACCTGTTTCTCCCCAACATGGCGAGCACTGAACGTCAAATCATTGACTAGAACTCCGTGCGCCTGGCAGAGAACCCAGCGATCGAGACGCAGTGCCACCACCGCTACCACCTGGCCTGCATCTTCGAGTGGCTGGAGCGCAGCAAGACCTGCCCCGTCTGCGCCCGCAAGATGGAGTTCGAGGTCCGTGCTCACCAAGCGCACTGTGTATAGCGGTCCAGAGTGGACCTTTGCCGAGTGGACCTTTGTCGACTGCATGCATCACTATTTTCAGTGCCTGCAATCTGGCAATACGTACATCACATGTGTGTTGCCGCAGGAGCTGCTCTGACGGCTGGCGACCTCGAACAACCGCCACGGATCCTTGAGGAGCGCGCGAGCTGGGGTTGTGGCTGAACCTCACGGGGAGGACCATTGTAACAAGAAGATTCTTGTGGCTTCGGGTCCGTCCAGCTGGCGCGTCAACCGACGCCCTGGCATAGCAGCTGCCTGGTTCCGTGGCGCCAGGGCTGCATGTGGCCGGCATGTCCAGCGGTGGGCAACCCATCATGCTGTGGCGGGCAGACCACCAATAGGAAGTAATGTTTTGATTTCTCGTGCCAGCAGGCGGCTCTTTTTTGTATTGTACAATTGGACTTGTCTGTACCATTGATCAGGACGCGGTGCCATTGAAATGGGCCTGTAAATGCCAATAGGACGCGGCATGTCCTCAATTGTGGAGTTCACACATATCTCAGACAGCAACACTACTCGTCTCCGCTCTCTGTCTTGGACAGCGGACTGAAGGTTCCAATATTTGACGACCAGCGGCGTCATGTCAGTTAGTGGCAAAGTCACTGCGTTCAGTCAGAGGCCAGCTGATGTCTGCTCAAACAGTGCTGTGAAATCTGTCGTCACCTGACCACCCTCTCTCGACACCAGATCGAATGCCTTATTCCGCGCCTGTGGCTGCTTCAGCGCCTCCACGACGACCTGCACCATGCCCAGCAGTCATTCAGCCCAAAACTCATTATATCTTAAGCTGCTGCATTTGCAACAGCGCCCGGCGCGTCCTGGCGCTGGCAATGTTGTCAGCCACCTTGACTTATCATCTGTGAAGTCGCGCACAGCAGCCCACGACACGGCGCCCCCACTGCTGTCCAGTAGAGGAGGAGGGCTCGATATCACATACAGCATGAGTTGTGTGTCAGTTGCGAGCTCACTCTGGCGACGTCGCCGCGGGGCACCATGCGCGTGTCACTGTCCAGGTAGCCGTCCTTCTTGCCCACCAGCAGCTCCCGCTCGCCGCCGGGCCGGTCGGTCAGCCCCCCAGGGTTGATGACAGTGTAGTCGATGCCTGCAATGACCAGGGTGCAACACGATATGACAAACTATGCACCATGACAATGAGATGCGGTTGGCATCATATGGGCACGCCTGTGCCCGCAACGGTAGGAACATTGTACTTGCACCGTCGCACCGGAATCAATGGCGTACTGCTCTGCTTTGCGCTTCCACATCAGTATGTTGCCCCCACCCATCTTGTTGAGCCTGCGAACAAGAGCACCTCGAATGTGAGATTAGCTCACTACGCGTTTATTTTTGCCGATGTCCTGGAGCTAAGACCCCGCCTCTCCGCATATACAAACAGTGCGCAAGGCAGGGTAATCAGTAAAGACACATGCGGCTGCGCGGCACACATGTGCTTGGGGCTTTCGCCTCCCATGGATCCGACGACGATGATGTGCTTCACATTCGATCCCTTGGCCGCATCGATCAGGTTCCTCTGGCCCTCCCAATCCAACTGCAATGAGGAGCCCAAAGTCGTTCGAGCAAGCAGCCCTGCTCATCAGCGCGACCGCATGTGTCTCTACGACAAGCAGAACAGTCAGACGTCGCGAGTGCTGACCTGAGCTTCATTTCGCATCACGCACCTGCTCCGGAAATTGTCCCTCCTCGTATTTGAACTGCGGGGGTCCAGGCGGGCCACCCTCCACCTTCTGTGGAGACGCCGATGTCAATCTGCAGCATAGTGGTGCACCGAAAAGGACAGAAAGGTTAACATCGACCATCAAAGGCAGTCAACTTCATGAGGCAGGCTTGTCATCCATCAACCAAGATCATGCGGCAGTCCGGCCGAGCGTGCCTCACATGATCAGCGCATCAGCGGCCCGCAAAGGCTCTGAGAAGCTGGAAGGCTCCATGATGTTGCCGAGGACAGTGTTGCCCGGCACCTCATCATGGTGTTCCTGCCGCCTGAAAGTCAACGGCCCGACACAGTGTCACCTGTGCATTGCTGGAGTCACGGAATGCGGCACTGCGCCAGCGTCGTGTGCATGCTGCATGGCGGCTTATCTTCACATCTATGATCTCATCGTCGATATTTGAAATCCAGCTATACCTGACGAGTCCTGTGACTGTGAAGTTGGGCGAATTGTGAAGCAGCTCGTGCACCTGTCTGCCTGTTCATATCACGTGTGTGCACCAGACTCAGTATGTGAACCAAGCATCGCTGAACGCAATCTGACATACATCGACTACGAAGAGAAGTTCGGGAATCAGTAAAATCACTACCCGTCCTACCACCCGCGCCAGCAAGAAACACAGACAGGGGAGCCATCGAGGCTGCGCGCGCAGCACACTGATCGTCACTGGGCGTCCGTTTGGCAAGTTGCGCTTGTTGTGCGCGATTGTGAGATCTGCGCGAATTGCAAAACAAACAGTGTCCGCGACACGGCGCAGGGCCGAGCGCAGGAGTGGCGCACCTAGTGCAAGTGATTTGATTGAGCACCTGCCCTGTTGCTTCAACCAAGAACTTTTCCGCAAGTCCATTTCCAGGTGGATTGACCATTCACGACTGGACGGGTGAGGCTGCCTGCTGCCAACCGATTCGTGGGCTCTGTGACATTACTGGACCTGGCATGGTGCCCACTTTCTCAGTTGAACACGCAACAGGCGCCCACAAACGCTTGCCGGGGGATGGACGTTCATGCATGGCGCGCCGCGCCGGCACATGAGCCGACAACCAAATGGGGTTCCAGTGCAGAGTGAGGCATGTGAAGCCAACCGTATCGCCACCATAGCGCCATGATGCTCAGCATGCAAGTGTTGTACTTTTGGTCTCCAATCATGCCGCCGCCACCACAATCCAAACATGCCGCCGCCCCATCAAATCATGTCGCCGTCGCCACCGATCATGCCTCCGCCAGTCATGCCGCCGCTGCCACGATGGTACGCTTGGTGGCGTCAAAGGCGGCGACCACGGCGCCCAGCTGCAGCCGCTCGGAGGTGCCGAAGGCCTGCAAGTTGACACAAAAGAACACTCGAAACATAAATTTGAATACGGGGAGTTCCAATTCCATACACCTACAATCCTTCCGCATTGAAGCAAACAAAAACATTTGTTTGATTGTCTAATTCACTTGTTAGTGTAGCTGATAAGGGTACATCCCTGCTGGGCTTACCAGGTTGTACTCTATGCTGGCCAGCTTGTCCACCAGCTCCACACGCGCCTGTGGCGGCATGCTCAGCCTAAACACCCACCTGCAACAAAGGCAGGCGGATATGGTCAGAATGCAATGACGTGTGGCGTTGCTTTGCCCGCATCGGATGAGGGCATTCTGGTTGAAAGAATGCAGCACTTTTCAGCAGCGTCATGCAAGTATGTAGCGCCTGGGGTGCGCAGGTGCACGGGCACAGACAAGCGCAGCACAGAGCAGCATTGACCATGCAGCGTGGGGACAAAAGGCAAGGGATGACAGAAGGCAAGGGATGACAGAAGGCAAGGGATGACAGAAGGCAAGCGCACGTGTGCAGCTGCTGGATGATGTCCACGAGCGCGAGCCCCTTCAGGATGGACATCTGGCTGACCTCTGCGCGGGCAAATCTGTGTCTCAATTCCGGCAACACTCCAGGCAGCATTCAAGCTGAATTATGGAGGCAGAAACGGTCAGAAGAACAATGTGCAATGCACTTCCGCCGCCGTGCGTCACGCAGGGCTGCAGAATACAGGCTCAGGCTCAACAGATGGGTGACACGGGGTGCACGCAAGATTTCAGACGAGAGGCGGCGGGAGAGCGCTCACTCTCGAAGGCGCCCGCGAAGGGCTCGTTGAGCAGCCAGTGGGCGACCTGCTCGATGTCCTGCGGCAGCGGGTTGCCGGTGCACAGGTACACCGCCTCCTCCGTGATCTCGTCTGATGACATCGACGTCGCCTGCGCACAGAGGTTTTTATTTCCTTGTTCGCAGCTTCTTGGTGAAAGATTATACAGGGGCACAGGTAAACCGCCTCCTCGGTAAGTTAATCCGACGACATCGATGTCGCCTCCGCGCAAAGTTTGTGATGTTTTGATTGAATAAAAGTTTTGAGATTGTCATTGAGGGGCAGGCTCGCCTCAGGCCCCGCCTCCGGTCTGCCAACTGACAGCTCGCTTCCCAGAATCAGCTCCACACAGAATGCTGTGCGCGTGTGCGACAAGTATTCACAGCGGCAAGCGACGGCAGCAGAAAGTCTAGGGTTCTTGTGTGAGCCTGGGCCGGCGCCCTCGGCTGCAGACCCTGCAAAGAGTCTGACGCACCTGGAAGATATTCAAGGTTCGTCGCATGTCGCCGGCACCCAGCGTGATCAGCGCCTGCATGCCTGCCCCCACCAGCTTCAGCCTGCGCAAATGAGGTTCCAGTCATTGCAAAGGAGGTTCAGTCACCATGTTGAGCGGAATACTGTCGTGACTGCTTGTGACTGCTTACTGCTTGATCATCGCCTCTGATAGCTGGCGTCCCCTGAAGCAGGGGCCTGATCGCGAGCCAAGACAGCGACAGAGCTGGTGTGACTCAGCTTGCAGAAACACAGCAGACATCTTGAGCTGCAGCAAAGCTATGCAACAGCAGAAGCCTCACTTTTCGGCCTCGGCGACATGGTGCAGCCGTTCCTGCACATTGGACTGTGCGAGCGGCGGGAAGCGGAAGCGCGTGCACCGCGACTGCAGCGCCGGAATGATCTTGCTGACGTAGTTGCAGATCAGGCAGAAGCGCGTGCTCTTCGTGTACTTCTCGATCACTGCACAAGATGAGTACGATAGTCAGCTCAGAGAGTTGTCGCGGCGCAAAGTACCCGGAATCGAGGCTGGAAGATGGACCAGTGCTGCCACAGCGCTTGACCAATATACTAATACATCGACCAATACATCGACCAGATCATTACGACACGTTGCACTGCGCTGCCAGCAGTTTGAGAGAGCAGCCACAAAAAAGGGCAAGCCGCACAGCGTGCTTACCTCGCCGTAGAGCGAATTGCGCGTCCTTCGTCATCGCATCACACTCGTCGAGGATGACGAGCTTGAACTGCGTCCTGTGGCAGAGCACCACGCACGCGTGAGGCGCGTCATCTTGAGAACATCACAGGCGGGTGCCGGCTTCCTGACAAACAAACCTCAAGTTTTCAGTGCTCCCGCCTCACAGATGCAATGACAGAGCATGCAGCGTGCCGAGTGCTGGCACAGCCCATGGCTGTGCTGGCACCCAGCTGTCGCCAATGACGCCTGCTCCTGATGTACTCCAGGGTTCCTGACTCACCCGAAGAGTGTGCGGGAGCTGGCAAAGTCCTGCACTTGCTGGCGCACGACGCCGATGCCGCGATCGTCCGACGCATTCAGCTCCAGCACCATGCTGCTGAAGGAGTTGCCGTAGATCTGGCGCGCCACCGCCAGGATGGTGGACGTCTTGCCCGTGCCCGGCGGCCCGTAGAATAGCAGGTGCGGCAGCTTGTTCTCCCCCACCAGCCGCTTGACTGCATGTGACGCAGATCTGACAAGGAGCGATCGTTCTCATCCAGATCATGCCAATGGCCTTCCTCAGGGTCTTCAGCGATGGGCCAGATGGTTTACATATGGCCTTGGGCATGCTCTTGCAATGTGCTGGCAGGCCACGTCTTGGTCCGAGCATCCGCCGTCAACTGCCACAGCCAGCAGCAAGGTGTGTACAGCCTGCTCACTTGTGTCGATGATGTCCTTGTGCGCTGCGACATCGTCAAGCGTCTTTGGCCTGTACTTCTCCACCCACGGCTGCGAGTCCAGTCCGCCAAGGGGGGCCCTGGATTGGCCTGCTGTGCCGTTTGCAGCCATGACGCCGCGAGCGGTGCGGTCCGGTGCCCAGAAAGCTCCTGATAATTTATGTGAGGCCTTTCAAGTTGTCATCATGCACGAATGCGCGTTGTTGGCCTGCAGCAGTTCGTCGGCATTCAAATTGCGATCTAAATTTCAGCTGGCGAGGTGGCTGTTCAGGCGTGTTTTTCACAGCAAAGGAATTCGAGGGAACGATGTGGACTACACTGAGTATCAACTGACGTGTGCAGCACCTGTGCGAAGCGGTTTGCAGGTCGGACTCGTCAGGATTTGGTAACCAAAGGAGGCACGACCAGTTCACATCATTCCCATATTGAGCATTGTTGCATGGCGTGAAACGAGCTACAACGTCTGCATGGTCACAGGTAGCAACTACCTATCCCTGGGCACGCCTCGCATGGGGCCGCATGAGCTGAACGCCGCCGTGCTTGCACCTTTGTGCAACGGATTGCTGTGGTTCCTGGATCACGCCAGCGCTGCCATGATTCCGCTGGACGGTACTTCACAAGCCACCGCAACCCAACCCCTCACTCCCGGCCTGCTCCCGTCACGCGGTCGAAGGCGCCCACATCGACGAGCGGCGCAAGCGTGGGCCGCCCGTGTGCGCAGATGTCAAACCGCCGCGTGCCCCGCAGCCGGCCGACCAGCTGCGCGCACACCTCCCTGCTGAGCACGTCGCCAAACATGATGGCGGAGCGGCAGGCCTTGGAATTGAGCAGCGCAGGCACCCGTGGCGGCTGCTTCGCGACGCCCGCCGTCGCCTCCAGCTCGTGCAGGTACAACTACAAGAAAGGAAAACGACTGGTAGGTTGCCATGTATCTTGGCCGTCAGTGAACGCACCAAGCCATGGCAGCCAGCTGACTCCGGTTGGACCCACTGTCCATGCTATGCAGATTATTTGCAGGTTGTCTGCAGATTGTTTGTCAAAGGGCAGGCCTGCACGAGGGTATCTACCAATCCGTGTTCTCACCTTCAGGTCTGTGGCCGTCAGCATTGTGTCTTCTATGACCGGTGCGCGCACGAGGTGCAGGTGGCCATGCACCGTCCGCACCTTCCAGCCCCAGCTGCAGCATTCACGTCCAACAGGTATAAAAGATGTATGTATGTGCAGACATTGCAGCAGCGACCACTGGCAGACCATCCACTCATCTGCCAAAGTGGAGGAGTGCAGTATCAGCGAGCACCTCTCCCTTGCGAAACCACCCGCCGCACACCCTGAGGAATACAAATGCAAGAGTACACAGGCGGGAAAGCCCGCAGCGGCGTCTCACCCGGCGACGTCGGCCTCAAAGTGCGTCAGCAGCTTGGCCTCCAGCGGGCACAGTGTCAGGCGCTGCGGCGGCGAGAGCGGCGCGCTCTGCACCGCCCTGGGGCTGCCGTCCTGGTGCAGCAGCGATCCCTGCGCCAGGTGTCCCATGGTCACAGCAGCGCGCAACGGTCATGGAGTATGTGTCAGCCATCAGGCAGTGCGCTTTGCGCTGCAGGGGAGGCTGCACATCTATTGCAGCTTGCGATGGAGGCAGCTGCCTCCCGAAAGAAGACAGCTGAAAGACTGTCATTTTCTATTGGCTGCCGCCCTCGTGTTCAAAGCGTTTGCAGTCGCTATCCAAGCAGCTGCCTCCTGATGCTGTACCGAACGGCTGCCGTCTCTGGCGGCCTCGTGTCCAAAGTGTCAAGGCCGTGGCCGCCCTTGCAGCGGCGCTCTGCATATTAGAAGCGCGTGGTGACACAGGCGGCCCACATGAAGCAAACCAACAAGACAAGACCCGCAATCCCTGGGAAAAGCCCCACCTGCAGCGCCTCCAGGCAAACCCGCTCGTCCGCGGCGTGCTGGTCCATGACCGCCAGCACGCCCGTGCGCAGCAGCAGCAGCACCACGAACTTGCAGTCCACCTGCGCACAGGCCCAGCTTGTCACTTCACAGTATACACAATGACACAATGACATGTTGTGTAAATCTGAAGCGCGCTTGCTGTCAGCATGCAGATCCCATTCAACGACGACTGGTGGCCCTGCAAACGGTGCGCGCGTGTGCGTGTGCGTTGAAGGGCATGATCCAATGGCCGCCGCAAGCTTCACCTGGCCGACGACTTGCACGTGCTCCAGGTCCTCGCGTGATATGGTGTTCGGCACAACGCTGGCGTCCGCCGCCGCCACGCTGGCGACGCTCAGGATGGGTGGCTCCGACGGCTGCGCAAAGGTGGGATTCTCCCATGACGCCAGCATCGCGCCCAGAGAGGGCCTGCCTGCGCCGGCGGGCCCGCCGAGATGCTGCTGGCTCGCCGCACCCGCCGAGCCTGGAAGCCGGCTCTGCGGCGGCAGCGGCGGCGGCGCAGGCGGCCGCAAGAGCGGCTGCAGCGGACGCGGCGGCTCCGCCCAGCTCAGCGGCGCCGGAGCTGCGGTGCGCCGCCGCTTGACGCTGGCCGCCGCCAGCCGCTCGACCGCAGACTGCTGGGCTGCCTGCGTGGTGGCTCCTGGCTGCCCTACAGCCCGAGCATCCTGCGGCAGCGGCAATGCTAGGCTGGCCCCTGGTCCGCCCTGCTGCCCTGACAGCTGCTGCAGCCGCGGCCGCGAGGCGGCCTTCGGTGACGGCATCGCCGGGCATAAAGCACTGGCCCCTAGAGCCGCATGGCGCGCCTCTCCGCTCTTTCTGGCTGCAGGTCCGCTGGCTGTGGCTGCCGAACCTGGCGGCTGCGCAGTTGGTGCCCGTGGGCCATTGCCTGCGGTCGCGGGGCCGGTGCACTGCGTCGCCGGCTTTGCAGCTTGCCTGTGCTGCAGCACGAGTCGTAGTGGCTGGGGAGCTCCCGCTGTCGCCAGGGCGCCGCCGCTGGCGAGGCTGGCTGCCGGGTTTTTGTGGGCCGCCTTGAGCCGCTTTGTAGGGTGCGGCGGAGCTGACGCTGCACGCCGCAAGCCCGCGCCGGCGGCGGCCCACGGTCCGGTGGGCTCGCGCGCTGCGTTCACGTTGGCATCCGCGCACCCTCTGGGCTGCTGGATGCCGGCCAGCTCCTGCGCCGCCGCCGCCCGCGCTGCCGCAAATGGCGCTACGTGCCGGCTGCCCGCTGTCGTGCCGGCGGGCTGCACGTGGGCAGCTGGCCCCGCTGCTGGCGCCGCTGGCGGCTGTGGACCGCCTGGGCCGCCGTGCAGTGGTGAAAACCATGCGGGCGCCGGCCGCGGCACCGCCGGTACGGGACGCTCCATCGCTGCAGACGCGACGCTGGCGCCGTGCACACTGGAGCGGCCGCCGCACACGGCTGGCGACTGTGGGTGGCGGGGCTGCGTGGCCGCAAAGGCGGCCGTGCCCCTCGCCTCCGAGGCGAGGCGGCCCTGGCCGAGTCTGCTGAGGCTGGCAAAGGCGCCCCAGCCATGCCGCGGCTGCGCCTCTGGCTGCCTGGGCTGCGCTGCAGGCCGGCCTTCCTCTGCACCAGCTGACCGGTGACGCCGCCCACTGTCGCGGCCTAAGCCCGCTGCGTCTTGCTGCTGCCCGCCGCCACCGTCGCTGCCGCGAGATCGCCTGCCCTGCCGCGCCGCGCCGCCGCCCTCGAGCGCTGCCCGTAGAAGGCTGTCCGGGACGTCGGCGCGCCACGCCAGCACGACCGCGGCCTGCATGGCGCGCTGCACGGCGGCCCACTCAGCAAAGCTGACCGTCGGGCGGCCATTCTCCAGCACGATCTGCATCACACAAGCTCTGCTGAGCAGGTAGTCTTGGGGAGATGGAACTTGCGTTTCAGGAAACGACATCTTGACAGCTGTAGCGAGATGATGACCCCTCAGAGGATGTACAGTCGTACAGTCAAAGAACGTCGGATCTGCTAAGACGCAGGCGGAACAATGCCAGCTGCACAAAAGATGGTCATCTTCAAAAGTGACCCTCTCAGCATTGGTGCGCCGGCGAGCTCACCTCATAGTCACTGGACGGCAGGCGCAGCGAGATGATGTATGCCGGGGGCTCCACCCCTGCGGCGCCGCCGCTGAGGCCATCCCGCTGCCGCTTCTGCCTACCGTCGCGGTCGCGCTGCAAGACGGCTGCCTGCAGTCCGGCGACCAGGCTGCGTACCTGCGACGCCGCCACAGGGTGGCTGACTTACACACATCGGCGATGAGCTGGATCATCACCAAGAAGTCGTGTTCGAGTCCTAACTTCTTGTATTTGTTCAACGTGTTCATCTGAATTTCACCTGCGGCGCAGCCACGGGGTGGCCGGCCACATACACCAGCTGCCGCTGCTGCGTGCCGGGGACGGCTGGCGCTGCGGGCTGGGAGACGAAGCCTGACACGGCGACGCCGCCCTCCTGGCCGCTGAGCCTCTGCGCCGCAGAGGCGTCGCCAAACACAAGCGCCAGCGTGTCCGCCATGCTCCTGCCCTGCAAAGGAAAGAAAGGCTTGTCGAGAGCTGTCTTCCATGCTGCTAATGTGAACCAAGGGCTCCAGAGTCGAATGCAAAATGCCGCAATATCGCGGCAGTCATAGCAACGATGTCAAAACGCAAATTGCAGGCAGGCTGCACAGAGTAGCTGCCTGCGGGTGCACTGGCTGCAATTGTTATGGGTGTATGGCTGTACAGACATACGAACTATCTACATTTGGCAGCTGCAGCACGACTCGCTGTGTCTGCTGGTCTGTCACGGTGACGCCGACGCCCGAGTGCACAAGGAATAGCTGCAGCAGCTGCTCCCGCAGTATCTCGGCCTCCAGCCGGAGCCTGCGGGAAGGAATATGGCAGGGTTGATGACTGTCGTGTGATCATTCATAGGCGACGTCGTTGCCTGCTGACAAGCAGAAGGCCTACGCCGAGAGGGCCAGTTGCTCTGCAGCTCATCTAGACAAGTGCATACCTCCCGGTTGTGTGGCAACCCCGAATCCACGATCACAAATTAGCTCAACGATACAACAGCTCCAGAGCCAGTGCAAGAGGGAGTGGAAACAAGGTTGCGCATACTCGAACCTTTGCTGCGTCAGCGCTTTCAGCCGCACGGGTTGGCGGCCGAGGAAGTCCGTCAGCATGACCTCGGTGCCGCGCGCCGCTCGCGGCCGTAGCGCGAGCCCGCAGCGCGGCGCCCGCCCGCCGCCGAGGACCTTGCGGTGCGTCTCGAAGGCGCTGGCCGCCTTGGACACGATCTCCACCTGCGCCACCTCCGCCAGGCTGGCCAGGAAGGCGCCGCGGAAGCCCAGCGTCTGGCCGCCGCCGCCACCGCCGCCGTGCCCACCGCCAAGCACAGAGCCGCCGCCGCTGCTGCCGCCGGCGCCGCCGCCGCCCAAGCTGCCGCCCGCGCCGCCGCCGAGCGCCGAGGCGAGGTCAACGCCCTTCGAGCTGCAGTGGCGCGCGCCCAGCAGCGGGAAGCTGGCGGCGGGGATGCCGGCGCCGTCGTCCGACACCGTCGCCGTCAGCCGCGCCGCGTCAAATGCCACGGACACAGCGCCGGCGCCGGCGTCGATGCTGTTGGCGCACAGCTGCTCGACGGCGTGCGCAAAGCTGTGCACGCTGTAGCCGCCGGCCAGCCCGAGCGCCGCTGCGGGCGGCAGCTGCCTGATGGCCGGCCGCGGCTGCTGCATGGTCATGCCTGATGGAGTGCCGCCGGCTGTGAGCGCCCGCTGTGAGCTGTAAACCAGATGCCGCCAAGTCAGCCGTCTTCCAGCCTGGGTCCGGCGACACCTGCAATTCCAGATGCTGCACTGTTGACAGCTGTCGACAAGTAGCAGGCCTGCTCAAGGTGTTACGATTGACGCTACAAGTTCCAATATCGCATTGCACAAGGTCTGCAACTAAAGGCACAGCTTCACCTGCAGCTGGTCCGAATTGCAGGTCTGATGCGTCCTCGACCTGCGTAGTTCACATTTCGAGCTCGATTTCGTGCAGCATGATGGCTCACAATTGACGATGTTGGCAGGCCATTAGACCAGCTCAAATGGAATGAGGACACTGGCAACCACCATGTGGGTAAGGACACACCTGCGGCGCGGTGCGCAACTGCTCCTGCACAGCCTGCTTGATGAGCCGCGCTGCGTGCCAGTTCAGGCCCAGCGCCTGGCTGACGGCGCTGGCGTAGCCCTCCGGCGTGTTCAGCGGGTCATGCGCGTCCCACAGGACATCATCGAGGAAGCGCCGGCTTCCGACGGTCACGTCGATCTGCAGAGACTCACACGAGCTGACAGGAGGGCGCAGATCAGCCGGCATGCATCCAGCTACCCATTCCGCTGGCCCTCCGACCTGCAGTTTGACGAGCTTTTGCGTGTAGCCGCCGCTGCTGCAGAAGGCGGTGTTCAGGTACGGGTCCACTGCTTTGTGCGCCGCCACCTCCACAATCCTGAGGCAGGGTCACAGGTGCCATTCAGATGACGACTGCACCTTGCATGCTTTGCACGCTTTGCGCATGTCACGCTTTGCACAGGCAAGGACGGCACTCACTTGTCGGCTGTCTGGCTGTTCTGGAGGCCCAGCTCGTGGCACAGCTTCAGCGAGCGCGTGCTGTAGCTGGTCCTGGTGCCTGGGTGCGTCAGAAGATCAGAATGCGTCAGCGGACGCGGCCTCACCGAATGTGGATCATGCCCGACTACCGCAGTGCCTCCAGCGCGCGAGCATGCGCCTCTGCGTGGCAAGTTTATATGCATAAAGCCCCACCATCAAGCTTCCAAAGCGCGCCCTCGCTAACCTTGGCCCCAGTGTCCGCCTGCAGGAAAGCAAAGATGGGCACAGCAGCCGGTCGCTGAGCCGGCGCGCTGGTCTCAACCTTCACGTCTGGCATTTCAGGGTTCGTGAGACTGAGATTCAAATGCGTTCTGATGGCCAGTAGCGTCCGGCCAGTCCGAGTGCATCTCAACCAAGCAGGGCTTTGCCTACCAGCTTCGCTCTGGCGAGCATTGCCTCACAATGCCGTTTGTTGATAGCCTGGGCAAGTTTGCAGTCGAGCTCATTCGTTTGCCCGTGCAGCAACCGCTCAGTCGTGAGAAGCCAGTCCTTCTGATCCGCATCTGTGAAGCTGTCAGCACTTGGTCGCCCCTGCCGTTCGGGTTGTAGCACATCATCCGATTGCACCCTCTATAACCAGCACACATCGCACTCGCGGACTCCTGAGAGCAGTCCCACTTTGAGGCCATGAAGCTGACAGGCATTGCCATCCTCAAGTTCAATGGCGATGCGGAGGCAAACAGCCTGGGCATGGCGGCAGACGTCTCCAGCTACGGCTACTTCCAGCGTGGCGCGGTCAAAGAGATGATGGCCTTCGTGGCCCGTACAGTAGCCAAACGCACGCAGCCCGGCCAGCGGCAGAGCGTGCAGCAGGTGCCGCACGTTGTCTGCAAGCACTTCATGCATGCAGCGCTGCCAACAGAAACTGGCCATCTGGCCCTGTTATCGTGCTGGTGCCCTAGGGCGTCTGGGACGTCGAAACCCTGACGACCGCTGATGCATCATGTATTGTACCCGCAGGACGACTTCTTCTGCCATGCGCACAACCGGGACGGCCTCGTCGGCGTGGTTTTTGTGGACAGCCAGTACCCCGTGCGGTCGGCCTTCTGCGTGGTCAACAAGGCAATTGACGACTTCATCGCCATACACGGCACCAAGTGGCGCGCAGCGACCACAGACAGCTCCGAGGCGGAAGCCATGCTGCAGCCCGCACTGGAGAAGTACCAGGTGCGCGTCCTTGCGCATCGTCCATGCTTCTCCCTTGGCCTTGGAATGGATGTGTTTTAGGGCTGCTGGCACAATGCAATGGGCGCACCTCAAGCACATGCAGGTGCCTTCGCACAGGCCTTTGGTCATTGGCGCCAGACGTGTTGTTTAACATTGTGCACGGCACCATCAACATTGACAGGGTGCTCATCGTGTCCTCCTCAATGGTGCGCAAGCACTGTTGCATCAACGCCCACACGTTCCAGAGGGGAACAGCAGACGAAGCCTCGTCACATCCCACTGCGCAAGGGACCACGATGCCCCAGACAACCCTTTGCAAGTTCTAACCCACCTCCCGTCCTGCAGGACCCGCACCAGGCGGACAAGCTGGCGAAGATACAGTCGGACCTGGACGAGACGAAGGTGGTGCTGCACCGCACCATCGAGAGCATGCTGGAGCGCGGCGAGAAGCTGGACACCCTTGTTGGCAAGTCCGAGGACCTGTCCATGGCCAGCCAGATGTTCTACAAGCAGGTGCGGTTGTGAAGCTTCGTGATGCTGCTGCAGCCCTGTGCTGCATGGCTGTAGCCCATTATAGCGTGCTACCTGTGAAGTTCCTCGGGGCAGCTCCTGCTCCCAATCAGCCGCAGGATTCGCGGCTCAGCATGCTGCATGCTCCCATGTTTTTGCTGGAGGTAGGAGTTGGGGCTGCTGTAACAGCTGCTGAGTGTGTGTGTACCTACTGCAGGCGCGGAAGACCAACTCCTGCTGCAAGCTGATGTGAAGTGGGGCTCGTAACGCTGTCTGCAGCAGACACTGACGCCGCTTGCCGCGTGCACCTGGGGGCGTGCTAGAAACCATCAGATAGAGTGTGCGCCGTGACTGCCTGACACTGCTGAGGGCTGTTCCTCAGCAGGCAGCGGACGTCGAGACCGTGCAGCTCTGAAAGTGTTGACTGGTGTCATGTACCATAGTATTTCGAGACTCGAAGAGGAGCCCGTCACCGAGAAGGGTCTGCAGCCGAGCATTCTTGCTCTTCAAGTGCAGGAGGTCGGTACTGATGCCTGTTGAAATAGTGGGGAATACCACATTCACAGGCTGAACCGCTCATGCTCTGGCTGGACTTCCCAACTTGGAGATGCGGCAACGCCACCGCCGCCGCACAGCAGGTGGCCGCCGCAGCACATGTCTGTGCGACTGGCATGCCATGCCGGAAGAGGTTTCAGAGGTTCATCTCATGGCAGGGCCTCACAGTTTCATTCATCGAGTGAAACGGCGCACAACCCTGCAAGCAGCAGCTCTGTCGTACAGTCAACCCTGCCCAGTCACGTGACTTGGAAAGCACCCGCGAGCCACGGTCATAAACCAGCGAGCTATTCCAACGCGCGGCAAAAGCTTCGCAATTAATTGTAATAATTTAAGATCATCTTTCGAGTCAACATGGCGGCATCAGAGGTGTGTCGCTGACGTGACGAAAATTGTGGATGTCTGCCCGGATCAGAAACACACCCAGCAAAATGCCTGCCGCTCCCTCCGACAAGACCTTGCGGCGCTCCAAGTTAACATCCATCATGCTCGTATATGCGTCGTGCTGATCAATTCACCGATGGCTTTGCAGGGCGGCGCGCTCCAGGAGCAGTTCCTTGCATTTTGCAAGTATGGTTCGAAGAACAGCGAGACGCAGTTAGACGGACGATCCTTCGTGAAAGTCTTTCGTGATACCGGCCTGCTGAAAAAACCGCTCACTCAGACGGACCTCGACCTCATCTTTGCAAAGGTGACTACCATGAGCGCTTTCATCACCGCCGCTCCCTTGCAGCGTAGAACTATGTGTGCACACTCTGCACCATCGTCCGCTTAAATTTCCAGACCTTTGCACGTCCCTGCGCCGTGCTAGCCAGCACGCTGTCCCGACTGTCCTGTTGCTGCACGCAGGTCAAGGTCAAAGGCGCCAACAAGATTTCCTTTCAGCAGTTCCAGGAGGCTCTGAGCCTCGTGGCAGACAAGAAGGTGCCATTTCGACCTGTACATCTGCATTGTTTCGTTAGACTCAAGTCGGCTTGATGCGAAACTTTGACCAAAACCGATGGCCAACGGACCTTGCCGCCGCCGCAGCCCGCCATGCTGCGATGCAGCTGCATTACTTCTGGCGTGATTCTCAGCAACAACGCAGCACAGCATCGATGCTCACGCCCATCTCCTCCCTCCATCACATGCACGTTCATGTGCAGGGCGTCAGCGCAGAGGAGCTAATCAGCAGCCTAGGCAGCTCAGCCGGTCCGCAGTCCAACGCCACCGAGGCTGAGTACGTCAAGTTCCATGATGACAAGGTGCGGCGACTTGGATCATGCATATTGTGTGAAAAGCTAAAATTCCCACTGCTGCAATTCCCATTTCAGCATGCGTTTCAGGACGAGGTTCACAATATTGGCGGCGGGGCCGGAAACCTGGCTGCGGGGCCGGAAACCTGGCACACTCTGGCCCTGCGCTGACCAACTTCGAATGAGATGCCGTGCTGAACTTTCAAGCCTGACTGACGCGCAGTCGACGTTCACCGGCGTGCACGCCCGCGGCGGCCCGACCACCGTCGACGGCAACAAGGACCTGAAGAGCCTGTGCGACCGCACGCCGGCTGACAACCGCGGCGTCAGCTCTAGCAGCAATTTTAACAAGTCGCGCTGACTGGATGTGTGTCCTGGGTTTTTGCGTTCAGAATACCTAATTTCTGTGCTGCCAGGTAAATATGCAATAGTGTAATGGACAGAGTTCGTTTGACCGCCTATTTTGCACGACCTTGCGGCCGCCGGCAGCCGTCCGCAATATATTGACCCACGAATGGCAACCACTAGCGTCCTCAGCTGCCACCGCACGCCATCTTGATTGCAAGGTGTCGCACTGTTCAGCCCGGAGAGGTGCATGTGCGCGTCGCTGAAAATGAGGCAGCACTAGAGGGAGAACTGCACGGAAGTAGGAAGTAGTCGAGAAGCTCGAGTAGGGTTTACCGCCGCAGCGAAGTGCTGGCGCTGCGTGAGGTTCGACCTCTTTCTCGCACAGGCCGGGAGTGGGCGGCCAAGGTGGGCACTGCATTGCAGCCGAGTGAGTTGCTCCTGCCGCCGGGGTGGCAGCACGCAAGTCGTGTGTCGAGGCAGTCATCAGCAGCCATCCACCGCTCAGTGCAACAGGCCTTGCTGCACGTGGGCAGCGCACCAGGCTCGGCATGCTGCAGTAGAGCATCCAGCCGCGCATCTTGCCACGAGCAACTCGACGCAGCGGTGGCTCGCGAGCTGGGCATGCTTACAGGGCGACTGGGGCTGCCGTGCAGCAACAGAGCTTGTGGAGTTCGCCAAGGGGTGCAGCGAGGCGTGCTGGAGTGTGATATTGAAAGTTTGCCTGCTGCTTGGCTGCAGATGGGGCGTGTTATCCGCTCCCAGCGTAAGGGGCGTGGGTCCATCTTCACATCCCACACCACCCACCGCAAGGGTGCCGCGAAGCACAGGGTGCTTGACGCGGCGGAGCGGAATGGCTACATCAAGGGCGTGGTGACGGAGATTCTGCACGACTCTGCCCGCGGCGCACCCCTGGCGCGCGTGAGTGCCTCTGCCGCTGGGTTTGCGCATGGAAAGCGTGGATCATTGCACAATGGCGTTGCGTGCTTCTTGCTGCTGCGGACGGGCTGTCGCGTCCGAAAGCTCAAGTTGTCTTAACACCTTGCTGAGACGTCTGTGAATTGCAGGTCACATTCCGCAACCCAGTGCGCTATGCGCACCAGAAGGAGCTGTTCGTGGCGTCCGAGGGCATGTACTCTGGCCAGGTGAGCACGCCAATCCGTATTTCGCGTTGCTGGGCCGGTGCGCTGGCGATTGGAGAGAGGTCATCTGCACGAATGCATGCATGAAAACAAGGAGCTTCTCGGCTCCTGTAACAGCTTGTAACCCTCCTGCCAAACCCCGTTTGCAGTTCATCTACGCCGGCAAGAAGGCGACGCTGAACATCGGCAACATCAAGCCGATCGGCGAGATGCCCGAGGGTACCATCATCTGCAACGTGGAGGAGGTGTGCAGTTGCAGCCTGGAATGTGCATCTACCGCCGCCGCAATTGTTTCAGACACTCCTGCAGCCAGTGCAGAACAAGCGCAGTGGAGCAAGCAATTAATTACCTCTGTCTCCTTAATCCGTCTCGCTTCATCTTGTGGACCACACCAGCTCAGCATTGCAAAATATCGTGCGCTGCAGAAGGCGGGCGACCGCGGCTCCCTGGCGCGCGCGTCCGGCGACTACTGCATCGTTGTCGCGCACAACCCGGAGACGGGCGTCACGCGCCTCAAGCTGCCGTCAGGCTCCAAGAAGGTGTGTTTGTTTGCAATTGGAAAACGAGTGGCAGCAGCAACGACTGGGTTTTAGACGGCTCCGCTGCATGAAGCTGGCACAGTATGGCACAAGAAGCTGCTGAACCACTGCAACCATGGTGTAGGAGCAGCGGCGGCAGTCTTAAACATGATATGTGGTCGAATCAATGTCGAATGCATATTGACCAAATTCTATTCCTGCCGGCGACCAGGTGATCCCGAGCACCTGCCGCGCGATGGTGGGCCAGGTGGCGGGCGGTGGCCGCACAGAGAAGCCGCTGCTGAAGGCCGGCAACGCGTACCACAAGTTCCGCGTCAAGCGCAACAGCTGGCCGAAGGTGGGCTCTTTGTGCTGGCTCGTGCTCTGCCATCTCCATCTGCAGCCATCCTCGGAATGTTCTTGCCGCGGCGGCGTCCTGCTGCAAAGGCATGCAGGCCTGCACAATCATGCACATGCACAGGCTGGTGCCTTGGAGTATCTTGCCCAGGACGCCCCCACAGCAGATGCAGAATGCTGCTGAAAGCCAAGTACTGAGACCGCGCTGCCGCTGCCGTGCACCAGGTGCGGGGTGTGGCCATGAACCCGGTGGAGCACCCCCACGGTGGTGGTAACCACCAGCACATCGGGCACGCGTCGACGGTGCGCCGGGACGCGCCTCCGGGCCAGAAGGTCGGACTCATCGCCGCCCGCCGCACGGGTCGCCTCAAGGGTGCCGCCATCACCGCCAGCAAGCGCGACGCCTAGGCGGCGCAAGGCCTTGCTGCTCGAGTGTCTCGCGCGTGGACTCGGATGGATTGGAGCTGCCATGCTTCGTGCAGTGGCGGAGGTGGTCCTCTGCAGGCGGCGTCTTGTGTGCAGAGACTGTGGGACGCGTCTGTAACATCAGGCTTACCCATGGCGGCCCTCACTGTCCATCCTCACTCTCTCACACTCTCGCACAAATGTGCCTAGCTACCTCTTCACAACTCAAGGTCGTGTCTTTTAACTCACAACCTGTCCGCTCTTAAAGGCGGCTTCGAGCTCCGCTGCGCTGTGCTCTGCCACAAGCTCAACATCGAACACCTCTGAAAACGTTTGCTGCAGCGAGTATAGGTACTCTGCAGTGAGCTCCGCTGCCGGCATGCTGGACCCATAGCCGTGCTGGAGCCTGCTCGCTTCCGCCACCGTGGTCACTCTCCGGTCTGTACAGCAAGAACCGCAGTTGCACTGCTGCACTTTCTTGAGATCACTATCAGTCGGTTGTGATGACAGAAAGCAGTCATGCCATCTCCATCTGCACCTGTGGCCTTCACACCTGAGATGCCGCACGGTACGATCATGCCAAAGGGCGCCAAATCCATGTCGATGTTGACCGCCATGCCGTGGTAGGTGACCCACCGCTGCGCGCGCACGCCGATGGCCGCGACCTTGCTGTCGCCCAGCCACACGCCTGTGAGCCCCTTGATGCGGCTGCCTTGTAGCCCCGATACCGCTGCCAGTGCCCTGCGCAGCGAATTGTTGACAAGGATTCAAGCTCCCGTGCGATTTACATTCACGCTATAAGGTTCAAGCTCTCAACAAAACGAGGTTTCGCAAGCTGTCAGCTGCGAAGTTTCGTCCCTATCCAGCAGCAGCGTCGCTGTTGACAGCAGCTGAGGTGCACGAACCCTGCGAGCGAGCGCAGGCGGGACGAGGCCCCAACACCCCAGAAAACGTTCGACGGCAACGTACCGGATGGCGACCTCCTCAAGGCTGCGCATGTACCAGTGCAGGTCCTTGCGGTGGTGCTGCAGGTCCAGGATGGGGTATAAGACCAACTGCCCCGGCCCATGGTGCGTTACCTCCCCGCCGCGCTCCACCCGGTGTATCGGCAGCGGCGGCGCCCTGCGTCATCACAAAACGCCCCCATTTGGTCACGCCGCTGCTGAGACTGCACTCAGATGAGAGGACCAGACCGGGGAGCTGCATTTGTAGTTGCTCTGCGGCCACACCTGAGATCGAACTTCACGTGCTCTTCGCTGCTGCCGGCGCCTGCAATGCAAGCAAGCTGTGTTTGACAGAAGCACGGACAAAGCCCTGACTTGCAGCATCCAATAATTTGGCAGCTGCCTTTCTGCTGACTCTGCTGCGGTGGTGTATGTGCCTAGCTGCGTGGCGGACCTAGCGTGAAGACCGGGTGGTGCTGCAGCATGATGAGGTAGTCATGGCCAGGCTGCCCATCCTCCGCAAACTGTTTCACCTTCTGCAGGCACTGCTTCTGCAGGCTCCAGCCCTGCGTGTGACATGCCTTATATTCAAGACGGTCCAAACGCAGCGGACTCCCTGCGCACCGCAATTGCACGCAGAAAGCACTGTCGCTGACCTGCTCGTATTCGACCAGTGCACCGGTGCGATCGAGGAGAACGCATTGCCGCGTTGGGCCGCGCCGAGGAGTGGCGTCTGCTGCGGCTGGTGTTGCCTTTCTGACCTGGGCCGTGGGCCGCTTCGACGCTCGGAATGGCTGAAGTCGGCTGCTGCGCAATGCGCTACTGGCGTGCAGTCGGCATGGAGATGGCTGCATGCCTCATGCCAGCGGACTGCAGCGGTCGTGGTCAATATGATTGCCACACGAAATTGAGCGCCTACTCACTGATGTTTCTGGTGCAAATCTTTCTATAGATTGCCAGATGTTTGCCTGCAGCTGGCACAGTTTGGGTCCTGTTGGCGCTCCGCGCGCTCAAATTGTTGGAATGTTGGCGAGGACAAGTTGGTCAAAGCGCAATCAAGCGAATGTGCACGACATAGCAGTGCCTGCTGAGCATGAACGCAGGCATGGTAATGATTTCTGAGCGGACAGAGAGCGCTTGATGCACATGACCAGCTCAGCACGCCCAGCAGCGAATTACTCCAGCCCTCATCAAGCAGCAGCGAATTACTCCAGCCCTTTCCAGCTTGCGCATCGTGAAGACGACCAGCAGTAGGATCGATCAGCGACCTCCTGCCGGGGTGAGCGGCCGCCCGCTGGAGTATTTGCTCGAGGCAGCCTCCTAGATCATTTCAGTGGCCGCTGCCTTGAGGCCAGCTGCCGCACGTGCGCTTTCTTCGGCTGGCTGCTATCGCACGATATTTCTTTTCTGTGGCTTGAGGGCGGCCGCACCAGCTCTGCCGGGCCAGGTGAAGTGGCTTCCTCCACTGCGAACCATGTTTGGAGTGTGTCACAGGTCGCTGCCGCCCTCTTGGCTGCGTCTGCAATGCTGTTTTGCTAACGATGGCTGTCAGCAGTTCAATCTGTGGCGTGTGGTCTCCCCCATGCGGCTCGCGTTGGTAGTGAGTGCGAGTGCGCACGCAGGCAAGCGGCAAATGCTCATCACCAATGCGCGGCTGCAACCAATGATGATTGTGCTGCCATACAGACAGGCCTAGGTTAAGATGGGGGCAGGCAGAAAGACGTGCACCTACGATGTGGACACCAGTGTCGCGCCATCATTCGAGGAAGCCAGGCGAGTCTGGTGCTATGTGTTACGAGGCGTCCACGGCAGCCGCAATGCAGGAGAATCCGCAATGCACAGCAATCACTGGACTATGGCTGCGGGCCGGAGGAGATGATTATGTGGCTGTGTCGACAGGAGAAATCTGGGAGAATCCGGCAAGCTCGGGGGCGTGATATTCGGTGCGTCTACACTGAACCCTGCTGCAGTTGAAGTTTCAGTGCGCTAGTGCCTTACGTTGTGTTGACATGTGGCTGACTTGGCGATCAATTGCCGTGCAGGATGCACACACGAGACGATGGGTGAGGCTGCTGATCCAAGTTGCCAAGCAACAAGCAATCTTGTGGTGATGCAGGCCCAACTAACGTCGGCCCTCCTTGTGCGCAGATGAGTGCCTGCGAGGTCGCATCTTCGGCCTGCCAAAGTCGCACTGGATCTATGTGTATTACATCGAGCCAGGGTGAGCTTCAAAGTTGCATTGATACTCCAGGCATTGGCTGCTGCATTTGCGTGCTGCTGCGCACGAGACCCGCCTTTGCGCATAGTGGAAAGCCTGTGTCATGACTGATGGAATCCTCGTGCTGCTTGCAGGCTGCCCATCTTCCTGTGAGTCCACCGCTGCGGCCCTGCTGCGCTGCCTGAGCTCAGCCTGCACTTCGTGCCTTTGCACTTGATGTGTCATGCCTGCGCCTCATCCAATGCGGTGCAAGCACCTGCAAGCAAGTTCATCCGATGCAAGGAATCATCCCACATGTGTCCAAGCTCCCACATGTGTCCAAGCAATCCTTAGGACCTAAATATAATTGCGTAGGTTCAACTACCACGACCGCAACATGCACGGTACGACATTTGCACCCATCCTGTTTTGTGTCCATCTCCTCGCTCTCTTGCGATGGCTCTGAGCTCAGGCAATGCTGCTGTGAACTGCAGGCATCTTCCGTGCGACGACGTACGGGCAGCTCGAGATCAACCCGCATGGTGAGCTTGCCTGTCCGTTCCTGCAGCTCTTGAGGCCCTGTGACCTCGCCTAGCTTCCTGCTTCGGGGGTTGGTGCTGGAGCCGTGCAGTGCATGCCATACCTGGATCCTAAATCGAGTCTGACGCAGGTTTGAACTACTAGTAAAATCTCGACGCCCGTGTGGTCTGCAGCGTGGACGAAAAGCGAGCACCTCAAGACCCGGTACCCGGCTCAGGTGGAGGTCGAGGTGAGTGCCTGTGTCCCGCTGCAATGCTGCCATTGCAGCTCCGGTGTAGGTGGTCACCCTGTGCACACGGTGCAGTCAGGTGCACGCCGGATGGACTGAGCGAAAGCTGCGCGTCACGGATATGATGGTTGTCAAGTGATGCGAAAATGATGTGGCGCATACAGGTCTGGAAGGAGTGCAAGCCGATCCACGAGAAGTGCGCTGCCTCCTGGCCGTCACGCTTCCCTGTTGCCAATGACTGCATTGCCGAACACACTTGGATGCTTGTTGAAACCGTCTGGCTGGATGGCAGTCAGCTGCAAGTCACCATCCGAAAAGCAACTGGTCTGAGAAGCTGGCGTGCTGTTTGCCGACAGGCAGTTCCGGACGATCCTGGCGCAGTGCTACTACTCGCAAGGCGACCGGGACAACTACTTTGTGTTCGAGCTGACGAAGAACGAAGCCAAGGGCCTGATCTCCAAATTCGAGACGAACAGCATCAATGCGCCACAGCGCAGCGCGCCGGCGCCCCAGCGCCTGCCAGCCCCCAGCCAGGTGCGTCAAGAGGAAGAGAAGGAGTCGGCATCGCCGCTGCTGGCGACATTATCCTGCCTGCTGACAGGCTTGCCGCAAATGCGTGGGGGAAGCGTCTTTGATCTGAAGCGCTGGCTGCGTATGAAAATTACCTGGACAGCGCGAGTGGCATCGTGGACGGAGGAGTGAGGGGACGGAGGAGTGAGGCTGGGGTTTCTATATACGCGGATGCATCTATGTTGCACAGGCCGCGGCTGCCCCGCAGCGGACGCCGAGCTCGCCAGTGCAGCAGCCGCGGTCGGCCTGGCCGGCAGCCTCCGCATCGGCAGCACCTGCCCCTGCTGCGAAGCAGCCTGCGCCCTTGACGGTGAGCAGGTACAAGGATCCATCTGCCCCAAGTGTGTTGCCAGGTATGTCGCGATGAGGAACCTTTACCTCGGTTCAGCAGACCCTTTCCTTAGCACAGCAAACGTGCCGTGCATGTCAACAGCAACAGCTCGGGGGCACTGCTCGCAGGCATGCCTTCATACTCAACCGTCAAGCGCGCCGCTCTGCAGGACGGCTGGAATACGGTGGCAAAGAAGGGCAAGGCGAAGCTGCAGGCGGCGCCGGCCAACGGCTCCTCGTCAGCGTCATCGGGCGCGCCGGCGGCCTTCAACCTGCCAGAGCCAGCGGCGCAGCAACCCCGCGCCTCCAGCTTGGCATCAGCGGCGGCAGCCATGGCCGCGGCGCAGGCGGCCCTGGCGCCGGTGCGCAAGCCCAGCCCCGCAGCCGCGCCGGCCGCCGCCGCGCCAGCCGCCGCGCCGCCGCAGGCGGTGAGGCTGGCGCAGGCGGCGAATGGCTCCCAGCAGCTGCAGGTGCGCTGCAGCCTGTCTCCATCGATGTCTTTATTATGTTATGCCTCCTGTGGGCATGTGAGTGTAAAACGCTGAAACTGCTTGCACTTGCCATATTGACGCCTTGCTTTTCTGCAGCGAACAGGCTACCAGCAGCCTCGGCAGCAACGGATCTGGTAAGTGTCACGCCCTCTTGACCGTTGCATGCACGCTGCTTTTTCATGGCTCTCTATCACACTGTCTATCTGCTCGCATACTCCTTCTGGTAGGCTGGGCAGCGCATGCGATAGAGCCTACCTGTTGGGAGTTCCGGTCAAACAGCTGATCTTAGGCAGCTGATCTCAGGCAGCTGATCTCAAGCTAATCTGGCTAATCTCGCTGGCTGCCTCGCCGAGATTGGCGAAGGTCATAGTTTTCGAGAGCGAGGCAGGCCTGGCAAGAGAGCAAATTGACACGCTCCTGAGATCCGCATAGCGGTGACGCTCCAAGAGAGCACAAAAGGGTTGGCTTGTTAGCATCGGAGTACCTCAACACAGGTGCAGACGCTGTTATCATGCATGTGTAGCCAAGCGAGCAGCTTCAGTGCTGACTGATCCGCCCACGAGCAGTGATGCTGCTCGCCGAGCCCGCAAGGAATCGGACAGAGTTTTCCAGATCAGCGTGCTGGGATCGAATCATGCACCACTAGGTTCTGCGGCTCGTCACCTCTTGCTTGCTGCTACTGGTGTGGAGGATTGCAGCTGTGGCGCAGTTGTTGAGGGTGACGCAAACGGACTGCATCCGAGATTGCTGATGAAGCATGTCACGAGCGCCATTGATTCTGACGATGCAGGCGCCCCAGGGGATGGCCGAGCACTGACACCGGCAACAGCAGGCAGCAACCTCGCACGGCTGCGCGCGGAGCGTGCAGCCCTGCAGCAGCGCGCCGCAGCCGCCACTGGAGCTGAAGCCGCAGTGCTCGCCATGCAGGCCCTGAAGGTTGGTTGCAGACAAATTCAGTGAATTCAGAGAGCGGCAGGATCCAGCTGGACAGCTTCTATTCTTGCTTCCTTTCCCATAGACGAAGCACCTCTGCCCTCAAAAACATGTGAAACAGGCTTCTGCTCGTTCGGCGGCAGCTGAACTGTAAATGCATTTGCCGCAGATGGAGAATGAGGAGCTGCGGCTGGGGCAGACCATCCTGGCGTCGGAGGTGATGGCGCTGCGTCGCGACCTCAGCGCCCTCGCAGCCCGAGCTCAGGTACGCTGCCGCATTTTACATGCGTAATTTTGGCTGATCTTGCACTACTTCCTCAACTCATATCTCGCATGCATCTTGACGTGTTCGGCCGTGCGCATGGCACCATGCGATGCCCACTGGCGGCACAGATGCCTGCTCTCATGGGTTACACGACTTCATCTCAACAACACGCATCAGCAAAACCAGCATGAAAGCCTTTTGTATTGCCGGCAGGTCCAGCTCCCGGCGGTGTCCTCAGCAGTGGCACAGCTGGCGGGCGCGCCGCCCAGCTCGACAGGCAACGCCTCAGCTCCTGCGCCAGCTGCCAGAGCACAGGTGCAGCTTCACAGTCGCCCGCTGTAATCTGTGTCGCACACATGCTGCATGGCTTTGCAGTGCGATGCAGATGGACTGAGAATTGCTGACGTGTCCTTCTGCGAGTCTGGGTCCATTGGACTCATGCCCTCATACGTTGACAGCTGCCAAGCGGCATGCATCCTCCCCACACTGACGTGCATACTTCTGAGTTGCAGTCCAGCGGGCCGACGCAGCACCTGTACCTCATCGGTGGCAACAACAGTCGGGACTGGCTGGACACAGTCGACATCTTCACGGTGAGCATGCACGCCGCCCTGTCAGAAGCCTTCTCATCACTACCCTTATCATTGCTTGCATGCCTCCTTGCACGACAAGGCACCGATCATTGCCATTCGTGCCCACAACCACCATGCAGTGCCACACAGATCCAGGCAGAAGCCGCAGGCTCTGATGAGCCACAGCCTGCGATCAACCAGCCACCTTTGCTAATTGGTACCCATGCATGTGCAGCCGCGGATGGGCAAGTGGCGCAAGGGGACGCCGATGCTGGAGCCGCGCGGCTATGGTGCGGCAGCCGCGCTGCCTGGCAGCGTCCTGTTTATGGGCGGCGGCAACGGCAGCACCTGGATGAACAGCGTGCTGCGCTACGACCTCAACACCGGCACCTGGAGCCAGGTGTGCACCTCCTCTTCATATCCGCAGGTTATTGGGGTTGCACCTGTCACCCTTCAATGCCTGTAGTTTGCCCTCCTCCGAGGACCATATGAGGATTACGAGAATGTCCTGCTGTCTGGGCGTTTCATATCCTGATGACTGTGCCGGCTTGCAGGCGCCGGAGATGTCGACGGTACGTGGCAGCCTGGCAGCGGCGGTGCTGGACGGCAAGGTGTACGCAATTGGCGGCGGCCAGCCCAGCATCAGCCTGGAGACGACGGAGATCTACGACCCGACGCACAACACCTTCATGGCCGGTGGCCTCCCTAACTGATCGGCCCTGTGGAGAGGCTGTGCTATCCTGCCTGAGTATGAGGAGCTCATCTGATGCGTCGAGCCTTGAGCTGGAGCTTCTGATGTCTCGTCATTGGGTCCAGTCTGGCTGCCAGTCCCACAGCTGTCAAATAGACCCATTACCTTACCTCGCATGACCTGGCGCACCAGGCATCTTCCGTCTCCCACTCTCAGCAATGACCTCGAGTGTGAAGCTATGCACACTTTGATGCTGCCGCGGCATGCAGGCAAGTCGATGAGCTACAAGCGTTTCACGACGGCGGCGGCGGCGCTGGGCGGCTGCAACTATGTAGCAGACTATACAATACCAGTGTCATTTGCAATTCTCATCGACACATCTCACCTATGTCGCGCAGGCAAGTCCATGAGCCACAAGCGCTTCACGACGGCGGCGGCGGAGCTGGGCGGCTGCATCTACGTGGCGGGCGGCTACGACAACCAGCGCTACCTGGCCTCCGTAGAGCGCTTTGACCCGCGCGAGGGCCGCTGGTGCGAGGTGCCGCCGATGGCCCACAAGCGCGGCGCCCACACCTGCACCGCCGCCAACGGCTGCGCCGTCGCCATCGGCGGCTGGGACGGCGCCAAGTGAGTTCTTGATATGATACATGATACATGATACAAGATACATGATACTGTGCATCACACATTCACCGTTTAAGTAATGCATGGAAGCAACAGCAGTCGAGTGAGCCCGTTTGACTGTGTCCTGGCAGCTTCCTGAGCACGGTGGAGGCATACGACCCTCGCGCGGACGCGTGGCGGGAGCTGACGCCGCTGGCGGCGCCGCGCGCCTACTGCGCTTCCGCCACCGTCAGTGGTGTGCCTTCCTTTTGACTTGTCTTGCTGCTGTATCTACAATGGGTGACGGGCTTCCCTGTCTCCCGAGCGAGCCTTGCATGCATTGACCTCAACTGCCGCGCACAGTCCCTTGTGCGCGGCATTGTGCTGGTTGGAAGCCCCACACTGCCGCTGCTACTACTACTACTATGATGCATATGGCGGGAACACATCATGACATGTGAACCACGTCACTACCGATCCTCTGCAGGCCGCATCGTGGTGGCGGGCGGCATGGACGGCGGCAAGCACGCTGAGACGGTGCAGCGCTTTGACTGGGACGCGTCCAGCTGGACCAGCCTGACTCTGCCGGAGGCCGTTGCCGGGAAGCGCTCCTTCCTGGCAGCCTGTGTCGTAGAGCACCCCTGAAATAGGGGTTGAGATGGGGATGTACAGACGGCAGATCGAAGCTGAAAGCAGCGACGTGCGGCAGCTGAGGCGAGAGCAGGTCGTATTCATCAAGTGTTTTCGAGACGGCCGCGGGGAGCGCGGGTTGCGGGCAGCGGCGGCACAGGCCTTCTTATGTTTCGTCTTTTCTTCAACAGGGAATGCTATAAGGCCTTCTTATGTTTCGTCTATTTCTGAATAGGGAGTGCCACAGGCCTTCTTGTGTTTCATCTTTCATGGAAAGGGAGTGCCACGGGCCCTCTTATGTTTTGTCTTTCATGAAAAGAGAGTGGTAACGGCCTTCCTTTCATTTGGAAACAGCGCGTGCCAAGGGCCTTCTCATATTTTGTCTGTTCTTCAAAAGGAAGTGCCAAAGGCCTCCTTGTGTTTCGTCTTTTCTGAAAAGGGTCATACCCCGTCTATGGCTCTTTCACAAAAGATCAAACATAAGAGGGCTCGGAACTCCATATCAAGAACAGGGAGCGCTAAAGGCCTTCTTATGTTTCGTCTTTTCTTGAACAGGGAATGCTAAAGGCTTTTGAATAGGGAATGCCATAGGCCTTCTTGCGTTTCCTCTTTTATGGAAAAGGAGTGCCGGGCCCTCTTATGTTTTGTCTTTTCTTGAAAATGGAGTGCTTATGGCCTTCCTTTCATTTATACACAGAACGTGCCAAGGGCCTCCTTGTGTTTCGTCTTTATGGAAAGGGATACCGTCTCTGCTTCTTTCAAAAACGATCAAACATAACAAAGCTCGTGGAACTCCATTTCAAGAACAGGGAATGCCGAAGGCCTTCTTATGTTGCGTCGTTTCTTGAACAGGGAATGCTGAAGGCCTTCTTACGTTTCGTCTTTTCTTGAATAGGGAGTGCCACAGGCCTTCTTGTGTTTCATCTTTTACGGAAAGGGAGTGCCAGGCCGTTTTATGTTTTGTCTTTTCTGAAAAATTAGTGCCAACGGCCTTCCTTTCATTTTGTCTTTTCTCAAAAGGTGCCAATTGGGCTTGCAAGGGCCTTCTTATATTTCGTCTTTTCTTCAAAAGGGAGTGCCACAGGCCTTATTATGTTTCGTATATTATGTTTCGTCTTTTTGCCCCGAGGCGGGGCCCCCGTGGTTGATCGTTCGTTTCCGCTTAAACCCGTCCGTCGGCAAATCCGGCCCGCTCAGCGTGCCACGTCGACGACTGCGCTGGTAAGGAAGTGGCGATCACGCC
>JAABUW010000976.1_pt1 | contig 51415 bp, 100 predicted proteins | sample 5560081 | NCBI WGS metagenome assembly JAABUW01 (sample SAMN10711882, study PRJNA513363) | rock metagenome | isolation source: Antarctica rocks | place: Antarctica: Victoria Land, Knobhead sud | reverse complement strand
GTGAGCGCACCGTGCGGGGCACGTGATGCGGAGGCACGCCCTCGGACAACGCCTGCTCCGGCGTCCAGGAGCGCAGGCCCGCGTGCCGGAGGTCCTCCGCGCCGAGCTCCATCGGCAGGCGCGCCGCCTCTGCCAGCTGTGGCCCCAGCTGCGCCAGCACCTGCCGGCAGGTGCAGCGAGGCCTTGCCACGATAGCCCGAGATGATCGGTTGCCACGACACAAAACCACGCATCAAAGTTTCAATTCCATCATTGGTGACGCGGCCAGAAACAGCCACAGGTCTCGGCGAGCCTGAGCTGCCCCTGGCAGCCACCCGGCTGGTGGCTGTCGCGTCGACGTGCCAGGACATCTCAGTCAGACACGATGTCTCCCTCACCATGCAGGGCTACGGACGCACCTGCGGCTCCAGGAGGACGGACATGCGGCGGTGCAGCAGCCAGGCCACCACCTGCTGCAGCGCGGTCTGCACCCGCGGCGAGGGCTTTGCCACCACCAGCACCGTCGCCGGCGTGCTCAGCCACTGCAGCTTCAGCGTTGCGCCTGCAGCCGAACAAACTTGATTAATCATATTTTGGTGAAGGTAGTATGACGGCGGCCCATCATCAGCACCGTCGCCGGCGTGCTCAGTCACTGCAGCTTCAGCGTCGTGCCGGCGCAAATGCCTCCGGGCACTGTTCGAGCAGGGTCACAACAGCAGCAGATCTCCTGCCCATGGATTGCGTCCATCGCCTCTTGTGGCTCCCTGGACCACTCGAGGCATGTGCAAATACGCAACATGCCCCTGACAGTTTGGCAGCTAGCATCGCGCTGGCGCAAGGGTGTGTGCAGGGGAATTTAAAAATGCGACAGAGGTGCGCCTTGTTCTGAATGCAGAAAGGGTACACCAACCACAATGCAACAGGCTCAAGCGGCTGTGACCTTTACTATCTGGTCAATTCAGCATGCAGACATGCTGCGCACCGAGCGAGTGCAGTTGCTCGTCCGTGGCCTTGCTGCGGGGCGAGCAGCCGTCCACCGCCAAGCCGCCAGAGAGCCGGTGCAGGCTGCTGCCGACTCCGCCGACGTCGTCGGCCAGCTTCATCAGCGCCGGTGCGCTCTCGTTGCGGCTCCTGGCGCGCAAAGCCATCGACAGCCCACTGGCCTGTGGGCACAGCGTGTCGTCGCACTGAACTGCGGGCTCGGCGCGACTGGAAGATGCAAGCCTCGCTGACAGGCTCTCAGAACATCAGTGCTGAAAAGACGTGCTGGGAGTCTGCTGCTGCCGTTCGACCGCAGCGTCCAGGGCGGTTCCAGAAAGTTGGCATCGGGCAGCAGGTGCACCTGAGCGGGGGACGGGCTCTGCGGGGTGCTGGCACCACTGCCACCGCTGGCGAGGCTCCTGGAGGATGCGGAATGCCGCGGCCCTCGCGGCCGCACTGCCGTCAGCCGAAAGCCCGCCCGCCCCAGCTTCATTCTGCCGTTTGCTGTCTGCTCCAGCACGCCTTGCGACTGCAGTGCAGGGTTGGACACTGTTGCGATGGGCACCCCACAACCTGCTGCGGACAGTCCCAAATACATGTTACTTGCAATTGCCGCTGAGCGTGCATCCCACACAAAAACTCAAGGGGACAATCTCAGTGCATGAGCTCGCCTCCAGCATCTCGCTCGGTGGCACTTCCACGCCAAATATTGCGGTCTTTCTTCCAGAGTACACTCACCTGGTGTGCGGCAGAGGCCCAGGACCGGGCTAGCGCGACGGACACCGCTGCAGCTGCCGCGGCGCCTACGCCCGAGGCGCCGTCGTCCTCCACCGACACGCGGGACTCGTCGGCGGCGGCCTCTCCGCCGCTGTCACTGCGGTCCGCTGCCGAGAAGGGGGTGCCGCAGCCGGACTCCTCCACGGAGATGCGCCGCCCCGGCTGCAGGTGAGCAATGCCATTGCTGCTGATGTCACTGTTTGAGAAGCTTCCTGAGTGTACACTCAGTGCTCACAAGCTGGGTCACAATCAGGGTTTTGTCATCAAGCCACATGATGGTGATCTTGGACATTCTATGGAGGCTTGCAATGTCATGCTGCCCGGCGAGGAAGAAATACCTGGAAGAAGCTGCAGGCCATGAGCATGGTGGCCAGGGAGCCGAGGGTGGCCTGCGGCACAGCGCCCTGCGGGCCGCCGGCCTGCCGCGCCATCTGCAGCGTTTGCAGCCCCGCCGTCGGGTCCCGCGGCGGCGGCCGCGTGCGCACCGGCAGGCAGGTCAGCCGGCCGGGCAGCTCCGGCAGCGTGTTCCGCCTGAGAAAGTCGCGCTGCCTCTTGCTGCCTGCCTGCGACCGCACGAGTCGTCCGTGCTATTGGTGCACAATTCGTCAGTGTTGGCGTCGAAATGTCAGCAATCAGCAAACCTGTCTCACGACATGCGGCAAGCCGACCCGCGCGACTTGTACTCCTGCATCACGGCGGACAGCTGCTCACCTCGGGGGCGGCTGCCTCGGTGCCGCCGTGCACGCGCGAGTCCGCGTCCGAGCCGAAGGTGACACTCTTGCAGGGGATTTGGCTATCATCCTGTGTCTCGGAGACGCTGCCGCCAGACAGGCTGCTGTGTGAGCGCAGGAGCTTCACGAGCTGCGCCTGGTTCTTGTACTTCTGCTGCCACTCCTCCGCCTTTTCCCGCCATGACTCTGCATCCTCCTTCGCCGCTGCCTCCGAAAGCAGGGCTTCGCGCAGCGCCGCGGCAATGCCTGGCGCACAGATTGTCAAGGACGTGAGCGAGCTGTTTCACCACAGACTTGCTGCTTGTAAGCGAGTGCCCCCACTCGCTCACAGGGTGTTGCAGGAGAAGCATCTCGGTCTGACTCAGGGATGTCGGAGGTGAGGTTCCAACATCAGACCTCGAGGAGTGACGTGCCCACATTCAATGTGCTGTAATGCTGCGCATGAATGCCATCTGTGCAGACACCACGGACCACACCCCCCGATCACGGGGTTGCACCTCCTCACCCGAGAACGAAGACCCCAGCAACGCTTGGACTTTTTCGTCGGCGGGCTCCGCCATCGCGCCAGTGGCAGCAGCAAGGTTGTAAGACTATCCACTGCTGGCCATGAGCAAACGCTTCTTCTGCAGCTGTCAGGCGCTCTATGCGAGCAAATGGCATAAGCTCAGAGCGTGGTGCACGTGCTTCTTCCTGCCAAATCATATCTAATTCTATTAGTTCTCCTGAGGCCAAACGTGGCTCCGTGCAGGCTGCCTGGCCACAGGACAGAAGCCTTCCTGATCGCAGGCTTTCAGCGGGCTACAATCCCTGCACAACGCTTCGAACGGCACTTGTGTCCGGGAGGTCCGTCCCCGCTTGAGAGTGGTCGTGGCACCAGGGAGTTCGCATCATGGACGGGCTCCTGAGCAGGAGCAGGACAGTTCCATGCAGAGCAGATGCGGCTAGGACTGGCCGCAGACATCTGTGCTGCTCCCTGGCAGAGGCACGATGCAGCCGGAGAAAGGCCTTCATGCCAGCACGCAGCAGTTCAGGTGAAATTGCTGACTTGTTGAATATTTGCACAGACTTGCATCCGGCATCGTGAGCAGCGCGACACCCATGTGCTCCAGTGACAGCGTTCATCACTCCTTCGTCCCATGATCGAGACACAGCGGAAACGCAATGGTGGCTGACGCCGTGCATGTGTGACCTTTCTGCAGCGCGGCCGTGCCGCAGCCAGCGGATACTCACTAGGGCAGCAGAGGGCGACAATGCCTCCGACGAGCCGGTGCGCAGCATCGACGGTATCGCGAAGGCGCTGGGCGGCGCGCAGGTCAACAAGCAGTCGGTGCTTGTGGTAGGCGCGACGGGCACCCTGGGGCGGCAGGTGAGCGGCGCCCTGCACGTGTCGTGCGCCTTTCACAAGCAATGGAAGCAGTCCGGGTGACTGTGTTGCAGCACGGCCGTGGTGTCTTGTACCATCCACTTTTGCAGTTTGTCCTGCGTACTGTCCTGCATGTCGCATGATTGCGGCATTTACATCGGCATGCATGCTGCAAGCGGCAGGCTTGCAACCCACCGGCGGCAGGGGCGCTGTTAATGAAATTGCATGCTGATGAGGACGGCGGGGTTTGTACCACAGGTGGTGAGGCGGGCGCTGGACGAGGGGTACGAGGTGCGGTGCACGGTGCGGCCGCGGCAAAACCCTGCAGACTTCCTGCGCGACTGGGGCGCGACGACCGTGCAGGTGCAGAATTCAACAGCACCTACGCTCGGCCATCGCAACCGAACCGTGTTGCCAAGCTGCTTGCTGAGCAGCAAAGCGTGTACTGTGCGGAGCGACCCATGCGGCCATCATTTTACCTCGCGGCCATCATGTTACCTCGTGCAGGCGGACCTCAGCGACCCGTCGTCGTTGCCGGCAGCGCTCGTGGGCATCCACACAGTCATCGACTGCTCCACTGCGCGCCCTGAGGAGCCGACCACCAAAATTGACTGGGAGGGCAAGGCGAGGCCGCTGCCATGGTGCTGCCGCTGTGGCGATGGACGAACTCACGTCACATCTGTGTCGGTGCTGCTGCCACAGAGCGGTCGCATGATCAGCAACATCGCACACGATGGGGTCTGCCCTCTTCAGCACGTGGTGCAGACACGGAAGATGATGCCCCAGCGCAAGCAGCACGTGTTGCGAGTGGCCCCTTCTGAAGGCTCTTCGTGAGCTGTCTGCTTGCTTCCCGCAGGTCGGCCTGATCCAGTGCGCGCAGGCGATGGGCATCCAGCGGTACATCTTTTTCTCCATTCACAATTGCGAGAACCACCCGGAGGTGCCGCTGATGCTCATCAAGAGCTGCACGGAGGAGTACCTGCAGAAGAGCGGCCTCAACTTCACCATCTTCCGGCTGTGCGGCTTCATGCAGGTGCACCTCAAGTGAACCCTATTCTTTCAAACCCTGTCCTCCAGCCCCGTATCTCTGACTTATTCAGCACACCATCTTGCAGATGCACCAAGCGGCTGCAGCTGTGACTGCCAGCCCTGTTGTGCCAGAGCTAGAATCGCTGTCGCGCATTGCTCGGCGCATTGAACGGCGCGCCGGCTGAGGCGGCAGCAGTGGCGGCGGCAGCAGATGCAGCACGGGACAGCAGCACCGGCGCCGCTGACCTGGACACAACACACATCAAACAGACACAGTAGCGGCGACGGAGTCGGGCAGCCGGCTTCGGACGCCCACATGCCTGTTGCACTGTTCAGCCAGGATGCAACTGCAACTTCCTGTCCTTCCCGCAGGCCATCATCGGCAACTACGCGGTGCCGATTCTGGAGGAGAAGCAGGTGTGGGGCACCAACGACCAGACGCGCACGGCGTACCTAGACACCACCGACGTCGCGCGCATGACGCTCGCCTCCCTGCGGTGCGTCATGATCGGGTCATTCGCGCACTGAAGCCGGCCCTTGCACCACCAGCCAGCCTCGGACGGCACATCAGCATGAATGGATGCCTCATCAGCAAGCAGCCTGCGTGCAGGCTGTGCACTTGGCGACTTTCTTGAAACCAGATGAATGCTGGTGCAGAGCGGTTCGCCTCAGCAATGATGCCCCTGGCCATGCAGTAGCGACGCGACGGTGGGGCGGACGATGACGCTCGCAGGGCCGCAGGCGTACACGGTGGAGGAGGTCATAGAGCTGTGCGAGAAGTACGCCGGCGCGGACGCGGACGTCACCAAGGTGCCCGTGTGGCTGCTGCGCCTCACGCGCAACGTGCTGCGCGGCTTCCAGTGGGCCCGCGACGCCGCCGACCGTCTGGTGCGCGCCTCCCGATTTTATAAATCAATTCTCAAATGGTCAACACATGTGTATGCAGATCAAATGCAATGTGTATATAGAGCTGCCCTCTGTGCGTCGCTTGGCAAGCGTGCGGCGCCGCGCCGTGGCGCTAGTGGAAGGGAGTGAACCTGTGTACGGGACGGCCCTGGCATGCTCTCAGCGCCTGCTGGCCCCTCTGGCAGGCGCACAACTGATGTGCTGCAAGACTGCCGGCTCGGCAGCAGTGCGCTGTGCATGTCAGTCGCGCTGCGTGCCGCGCACTACGCCGATGCAGTGCTCTCTGGAGCTGAGAACTCACTTCTCATTCGAGTTGATCATGTCCTGCGACAGGCGTTTGTGGAGGTGCTGGCCAGCAACGAGGTGTTCAGCGCGCCGATGGAGGAGACGTACAAGAAGCTGGATATCGACCCCTCCTCCGTGACCACGCTCGACGCCTACCTGTCCGAGTACTACAGCCAGATCCTCAAAAAGCTCAAGGAGGTCGGCGCCCAGGTGCGCAGCGTTTTCATTTTCGTGACCTCGCCTCCCCCACCTCTTAAGACTGCCCGCCCCTGTTCTGCGGACCACACTCGTGCAGAGGCGGTGCATGTCACCTTTCACACCGCTGCATTGATGCATGGGCTTCTCCGTCATGCAGCTGTTCTTAGCTGAAGAAGGTGATGGTGGATATGTTTGACGGTGTTGCGTCCGCGCTGCTGTGCAGGGTCGCCAGACAGGTGCGCATTGCAGTACTCAGTGGACAACAGCTGCATGCCCAACAACCTTTCATTTGTCCCTTGCTGATCTTTGCAAACTCTGCTTCTTGCATGGCAGCATGCACGTGAACGGCTGCTTCATCTGTCGCCAGGTGCTGCATGCCTTGATCCGGCCAGGGATGCTGAGGCCCCCTTGTGTCGCTCGCAGACTTCTACATTTGAAATTCCTGCAAACGTCGGCGTCTTAGCTTCCAGATTGACGGTTGCTTTCTGATGGCGGCACACGTCCGACTCAGCTGCCCGTTGATGGTTTGTTCAGAGGTTGGACACTCGCAATGCGCAGATTGCAATCATATTAAGATGCAGTGATGTAACTATTCTGCTGTCACGTTGAGACCGATGAGCTCGATTGGTTTTCAATGTGCTGGAGGAAGCTCACAAACAAAACAAGCTCAGTTACAGCACAAAGCAGGTTCAAATTTGTTCCAAATCACTTGAAACCCAATTTCTTCATGACGCGCGCGTACGCATCATGCAGCAGATTTTCGCCGCGCAGGTTGCGGTTCCGCTTCGGGCCCTTCACAAACCGCTTGTGCCTGTGTCCTGGCTTCTGGTAGCGGATCTTTCCAGTGGCCGTCATGCGGAAGCGCTCTTTGTACGACCTGTACACCACTATTAAGCGTTCAGATCATAATGCTGCCTGCACTGCAGCAGATGGAAGCTTTCTGGATGCAGTACTGATGCGTGTGAAGAATCCACGTACGTGTATGCCTTCAATTTTCCCCCCACAAACTCTGGCTTTCCGGCCTTCGCCGCGGCATTCGCAGCAAAGCCTCGGCTGCCGCTGAGTGCCACCTGCGCAGATGATTACGGGCGACCTTAATGTCTTTGGATTGGCATCAGCTCTATCAGGCGCAGCAAATTCAGGCATGTGACCATGCATTCTTTGACGCCAGCTGACCTGCGCTGGCGCGGCTGCGGAGCACGCGTTTCTAAGGCAGGGCTGGCTGTACATTGACCCTGAGATGCTCGTCGCCACAGCACGACCAGTGTTTAGCTCACTGACAAGTACCGACTGAACACCATGCATGCCTCGCAAGGAGCTGGCCACGATGCTGAGCAGCCGCTGCGCCATTGCTGCTTGGTGGGAAAATTCAACAGCACGAACGAGCGGTGTCGCAGCCGTGGTAACACGACGTTGAAATGAGACACCCCCACGCGAAAGACAGAGAGGACAGCGACGCCGGGCGTCTCTCGCAACGGATCGATGAGAATCGCTCGGATTCGTTCAAGCTTGCGATCCAACGATGCTGCAAAACACAGGGTGATGCCTGACACACCTCAAAGTGCAGCTGCAGATCCTATGCAAGTGCAAATCTGCAGCTCACAGAGCAAGAATGGCGGACTGCTTCTATTGCCGCCCCAGGGCCACCGGCGGAAAATCCGTGCATCCATGCAAGCGAAACCGCGCCCAATTCAAGTGCTGCACACAGGACCTGGTAGCACTTCACAACGATCTCAACCGACGCCAATTGATCCAGAAGTATGCTGCATGTCCGCAGCACCGCTGGGGTGGGTTGTGCCAATTGGCACAAACACCGCTAATGCCTCTCAGAAAATACCGCAGGCGGCCATTCTTATTCCCACACCTCCACTTCATCCTACAGCGTCCTGTAGTCCTGCCCTTTAGCCATGTTATAGCCAGGAATTGGCACTGTGCTGACCGTCTGAGATACCTTCCACCCTTCGCCTGCGACAGGAAACAGCACACTTGGTCTTCCTCCGACTGATGATGCAGCAGAAGCGCCTCCCTCTTCTAGTGCTTGTCTCACCATGATGTTTCAACACTGGGGTTTCAGCACGAGCAAGAGGTGTTTTGAACACGCACCCTCGAGCTTGCTCCTGAAGAGCTCAGGGTACTTGCGTTCCTCCTCTGAGCGCGTGTCCTCAACGCGCACCGGCCTGTCCTTCAAATACAGCGGCTCCCGGAAGTTCTGCGCCAGGAGGACGACAAAACACATTGCTGCCTTATGGAGTCCTTTTTTCAAATGAATATGCGGTGCCTCCTGGCAGAAGGACCCCTCTCTTGCTGGACGCGGCGGCTCTGGGCGCACTTGACATGCACGCAGCAGGTGCCACGCAGCAGGTAACAGCGGTGGACTTGTCCACACCTGATTGAGCCAGGGCGTGGGCACGAGGCGGCGGTCGAGCATGCCCCGCAGCACGTCCCGGCAGGCCTGCGCGTCCTCGCCCAGGTTGAAGCGCAGCTCGTCGCGGACGCCCTCGCACAGCACCGTGAGCTTGTATCCGCGCACGCTCTCCGGGTCTATGTACGCCTCCTCCTGGTCGGCCTCTGTTAGCATGACGGAAACACACTACGATTACACCAACTGTGTGCTTTGCGGTTCCGCTTCCTGTCTAATCATTCCTCCTGGTCCGCTCGCTGTCGCCCAGACAGAAACACAGCATGGGTGTACCAACTGTGTGCGTTGCGGTTCCGCTTCCCATCCAGTATGCCGCCGCCGTGGCAGACCGTGCACGGTCGCACATCCTGGTGTCAGGTCGCAGATGTTGAGGAGAGTGCATCCTCATCCATGTGCCACCAGCGCCGGCTGCCAAATGAGTGCGGCTGCATGTACACGGCGAGCAGAGTGAATCCATACACTGCCTGTCACCGCACCTATGAGGCTCAGCCAGTGGCGCACGTCCTTCACGCCCTCTGCCTCTGCGATGCGCTCCTCCAGCAGCCGCGAGATCTGCAGCGGCACGCAGTCGCTCGCCCGTATGCGCGCCCCTGCAGCCAACAGACCTCCCAGTTCTGCGCAGTCCTTCGTTGTGAACTCGGCTGATTTGTCCGTTCATCTGCATATATTGTCGGAATACATACGCCAATGCCGGCCTTCCATATTTGCCTTTATCTTGATTTGATCTACAATGATATGCACCAGTGATTGCAGTCGGCTGATCATGACGTCTGCTGCCGCACCTGGGTGCAAGTGGAATGTCAGGTCTGCATTGCCCTGGTCCAGAAACTGCACATGCGCAAACCTGCAGGGCGGGCATGTGCACCTCAACTACGGCGCCGCGAGCCTGCGGCGACGCAAGCCAGCGGCGCAATACAGAGACATCTTGGACGCAGGGCACGCACAAGAAGACAGGTGTAACACCCATCAGCAGCCAGCGGCAGACGCCAAAATCGAACGAGCGCACCAAAACTGCGGCACGAACAGCAGGTCGCCAGGCTGCAGGATGCACGTGGAGCCGCGCACGCCGGCAAAGCCGGGCCACTCGTCGCCGTCGACGCGATCCAGGTCCACCATGGAGTAGCGGTCGTATGGGTGGTGCACCGGGTAGGTGTATATGCCCTGAAATGCCTGCGGCGTCAGGAGCAAAGCTTTGTTGTGCACTGCTGCACCTGCTCCAAGAGCCGCCCCATCCATGCTGTCGTTCCAACGCGATAGACACCCGAAATGCCGCAAACCAGACTGCTGCCTTCTCGCACCATTATCATGTGCCACGGCGTCACATGCAATAGACATGAGCGCTCACGCCTGCTCCTCCCGCATGGTCAAGGGAATGTCCTGCCTGCGAGGGTGGGATGAGCAGGACGCGGCGGCGGCCGTTGACCTGGGCGAACAGCCGGTCGATGCACTCGTAGCGCGTCGGCAGCAGGCCATTGGGCGGCCCCATCTGCAGCTCCACTCGCAGCACAGGGCCGTGCTTCTGCGCGTGCATCAGGCTGTGCAGCCACAGCCAGTCGATTCTGCCTGCAAAATGGGCAGAGTGACCTCGTCACGTGCCACATCTCGCCGCAGCGGCGCTACTATTCAAAAGGCAATCGATTGCAGCGCGTCTGCACCGTGCGCTGAGCTTGTACGTTTTGAACACAAGGCTCACCTTCGAGCTCTTGCTGAAACGCTGCGCCCAGGGGCGTCACAAATTCCAGCTGTGCACGCACTGAGGTCTTGCCCATGGCCTCCGAGCTGCAGCCGCTGTGGACCATGATGGCCTCCTGCGTGAGCCGGATTGCAGTTTCCTCGCTGGACAAGTTTTCAGTGGACAGATCGCAGATTTTCATTCCCTGCAAACAATCAGAACCAGAGGTAAAAGTCGATGCGGAGCTCACCTTGAGATACACCTGCCGCGTCTGCCACCGCTGCGCACATTGCACAAACTCATGGAACGTCATGCTGAGGCGCTGGCTCTCCGGCTCGCGCACGTGGTACAGGCCACCAAAGACGTTTTTGCCGTCGTCACACTCCATGAAGCGGTTCTTCTGGCTGGCTGAGCAAAGAACCACCAGGCTGTCGTCGCGCCTCTGGATCGCACACTCCTGCGGGCGGGCAGGCGCAACAGATGAGGACAGCCTCTCAGCGAGCATTCCAAGCATGTGCAAGAGCGTAGAGCACAGCTTGGAGCGATTTCATCCGGGTTTCACCAAATGCTGCGGTGTCCACCGGTCCTGCAGGCCCGCCACCAGCGGCGCGCCGCGCATGTGGCACGGAGAACCGCGACGCATCGCCTCCAGGGCTTTGTAGCCCTGCGCCTGATTGTCCAGGGACATCGCAGGCAGCCACGAAGCCGCTGTGCCCTCCGGATACCTGGGCCGAAAGTCGCCCTCCTGGGCGCCATGCTGCGCCTCTCTGCGGAGCATTGTATGATCTCATGTCGTTGCTCAGCACCGTTTGCATATGGTCATCCCAGGAGCAAATGCATGTATAGAGAGAAACGCGACTCACAGGCTAGAAACGCCAGTCAGGCGAGGCACAGCCGGCTGCGAGTTGGCCGAGGCATTGGGCCTTGCAAGCACCTTGCCCTTGCCTTTCGGAGTCTGCAGCCATCGTCCAGCAGGTGTCACAGAATTTCGGCGACCCAAAGCCTGGCTGTCCTCTGGCACGGTCATATTGGCAGGCCGCGTGGTGTCTGTCACAGAGAGACGGTGATCGGGACGATGAAAAGGCGCTTCGCATTCACGGCCAGAATCAGGGCGCTGCGCACACCACGAGCAAGGCTGCAACTTTCTCGAGCTCTATGTTGCTCAAATATGAGAACGAGCAAGCCGTTTGGGTGTGCACATGCATCTCTGCCTCCAAGAATTTCAGGCCTGATGAAGACTCAGTCTTCAGAGCATCCCAACCCTGCTGCTGTGCTGCCTGTGCTGCCATTCTATAGGCTGACAGCTGCACGAGGCGTGGCCGAGTGCCCAAGCCTGTAGCGGTAGTGCTGCCCTGCAGGCGACATGGTGGCTTTTCCTCATGTTGCCTGCTGCGCGCTGCTCCTGACACTCTCCACACTCTTCAGCGCTGGTGGAGCCGTTGTGGAGCTGATCGCAGGTACAAATGGTGCCTCGTGAATGCTGTGCATGCTGCCCGCACACAGAGGCTTAGTCACAAATCTGTGTCATCGGCGCAGATCTCCCTGTCAAATTTCTGGATGATGAAAAGAAGCCAAAGTACATCATTGCCATCGATCGAGACGGTAAGTACACATTGTCATAGCGAGTCTGTGGCTCAGTAATATGAGCCAGGCATCATGAGCTGCATGACCGGTTGTTCGCAGGTGACGCCGTGCAACCGCCTCCGCTGTTGGGCGAGCGCACACTGCAGATGGCAGACAAAACTGGGAAGAAGTTTACCTGCAGACTACCGGCCGCAGACCAGCCGGCAGCCCCAAATACGACATCAGCAGCTGCCCAGGTGGGTCTCAAAGGCGCCTGTGCAGACTGTTCCAAACAAGGTCCTCCAGTGCATCCGCGTTCATGTTTCATTATTCTGACTGCAGGCGGAAATGAGCGCCAACAAGCACCAGACGCCATCGGAAATCCTGGATGGCCTCAGTGAGTCCACTTTCTCAACGCCCGCATGCACACCGATGCGCGCATGCGGACTGTCATTGCAACCCTTCTTTTCCAAGGTGTTGAACGCCGCTTTGGTTTGAAAACCACATCGGTTTCTCCTGCAGCCGCACTCTGCTTCTACCGGGCAGAAGATTGGTGGACGTACGAGGTGTGCTACCAGAAGCACGTGCGGCAGTTCCACCGCGAGCAGGCGGCTGACGGCAGCACCAAGCTCGCTGTAGAATATTCACTGGGCGTATTCAATGCGTCTGTCACTGATGCAGATGTCATACTGGTGCGACTGAGCTGGACAGGCTGTCCAACATTGAGTGCACTGCTCCTCTGTAATCAACCAAGATACTCTGCCGACTGTGCCGAAAGCAATCTTTGCACTCTGCACAGGTTGACACGAGCCCGGGGCAGAAGGACTTGAAGTATGTCAGTCAAATGTACGATAGCGGCGACGCTTGCGACATCACCGGGGGCAAGCGGTCGGCAGAGGTGAGGCCTGGCCGTGCCAGTGGAGTGGCTTTTGTCAACGACATGTGTGCACCTCTGCCACCCTTTTCTGGGTCCGACACCAACAGTCAGCTTGCCCCCTTGCAGGTCAGATACAGCTGCGGCGAGAGCGCCAAAGACCTCATCGTGTCGATCAAGGTACGGTGCCGCACCCAGCCTGCCTGGTGTGGCACTCGCAGTGAGAGGGGTGCGGCTTCTGAGCTTTCAACGCTTACCTGCAATTGACTCCTGCAGGAGCCGTCCACATGTCACTACATCATGAACGTGCGGACGCCGCGGCTGTGCCAGCACCCTAAGTTTCGGGTGGAGCAGGTGCCAGTGGTGCACGTCCTCTGCAGTGCAGTCCCCGACCACCTCACGACTGCTCGGCAGGTGCGCAACTGCCGTGCCACCAGCTTACACCGCAAGGCTCCCCGCTGGAGAAGAGCTCGCTGGAGACAAACCAGAAGCGGGTGTGCATTGACGCGGCCGCCCTGATCCGCACCGCAGGAGGTCGATGAGGAATCTTGCAGCGGCGACTCAGTGAGAGACGCTGCAGCAAATGCAGATGCAGCAGAGCAGCAGGCCGGCGGCGACGCTGCCGACAGCGCTGCAGCCGATGAAGCGGCCGATGTTGGTTTGGCAGAGCAGCGGTTGAGCAGGGAATCCAGTGGCGCTGCGTCACAGGGTGGGGCAGATACCGAGGAGCAAGCAGCAGAGGCCGCACCTGACGACGAAGGAGCCACAGGCGGCGGCGGCAGCAGCGATGCAAGGGCAGCAGAGGCAGATGATGCGGAGCCGGCATTGCAGGACGCAGCGGCGCAGCCGCTCGAGGACGCAGCGGCTGCAACTGACGGGGAGGCCGAGCTACAAGAGGGCGGGCAAGCACATGAGGCGGCAGATCACTAGGAGCTATAGTCTGATAACCTGTGAACTGTAAGGTCAGATGCTCTAGAGCAGTAAAAACAGCGGCTGCCACATGGCCCGCCCCGGCATCTGTGGCTGCCGAAGCACCGTGCCCCACACCGCGCCAGCGTGCACGACATCCTGATGTTCCACGCCTGAGGTAGCCCTGGGCACTGCAGGACCATGGGCAGGAAGTCTTTGCTGCTGCTGCCACAAAGCTCGAGGTCCCCCCAAAACCCTGTCACTTCATCTACCCCTTCCTGCAGACATGGGGCACGCCGGCTGTGTGTCTTCGTTCCTTTCCGTGAACTAAGCGCGCTGTCACAGCGCAACAGCTCCCAAACCAGCTCGCTGCCCTAGTGCAGCTTGGCGAACAGAGTCAGCAACAAGGAACAGAAGGTTGCAAACATGGCGGGCGAGAGCAACTTCGACGAGAAGAGCTATGACACCAAGATGGCGGAGCTGTGAGTGGCGCCCAGCTGTGCATGCATCGCGGTTTGCTTCCTATGCATGCATGGCCAGCATGCAAGGAATCAGCTGGAGCAGCACGTCAGTGAGGGCACTGCCTCGGTGCCCTTCCTGACGGCCGCTTATTCGAACGCAGCACTGGCGGCGGCTCCAAGGAGTTCTACACCGAGTGGGAGGAGAGCTTCGACAGCTTTGACCAGATGGGCCTGAAGGAGAACCTGCTCCGTGGCATTTACGCCTACGGTGAGGCTGTGCTGCTGGCCCCGCGCGCTTGGAGCAACCTGGATGTGAACTCCAATTTGGCCGGACGGGGAGGTTAGCCGCGCCTGGCAAGGCAGCAGGTTGCATGTGGCCGCGCATGCTGCAGCTTTTGCTGCAGCCGGCCGCCGGAAAGGGTTCCGGCACTTGTCGGAGGGCCACTTTTGCACTGATGCGCACCCATGCCTTCCTCCAGGTTTCGAGAAGCCGTCGGCGATCCAGCAGAAGGGTATCGTTCCGTTCGGCAAGGGCCTGGACGTCATCCAGCAGGCGCAGTCTGGTACGGGCAAGACTGCCACCTTCTGCGCCGGCATCCTGCAGTCCCTGGACTTCAACCTGGTGGAGTGCCAGGGGCTGGTGCTCGCGCCCACCCGAGAGCTGGCGCAGCAGATCGAGAAGGTCATGCGCGCCCTGGGCGACTACCTGCAGGTGTGTGCAGCTCCACATGCATGATGCGCATCTGCCGCGCCGCCCATCAAAATATCTGCAGAACTCACATGAAGCGCAGCTTTGCTGTTGTCTACACAGCATGGGCCAAATGCCGTGCGAGAGAGCGGGCTGCTTTGTGCTTTGTCGCACATCCTGAGGGCGCGCACGTGCATAAAAAGAGCAGCGCACGCAAACTGCTCTGAGCCATCGAGTACGTTGCATGCACACCTTTTCGAGCACGCCTGCCATTCGGAACCTGCAGGTGAAGTGCCACGCCTGCGTGGGCGGCACCAGCGTGCGGGAGGACACCCGCATCCTGCAGGGCGGCGTGCACGTGGTGGTCGGCACCCCCGGCCGTGTGTACGACATGCTGCGGCGGCGGGCGCTGCGCGCCGACCAGATCCGCATGTTCGTGCTGGACGAGGCCGACGAGATGCTGTCTCGCGGTTTCAAGGACCAGATCTACGACATCTTCCAGCTGCTGCCGCCCAAGCTTCAGGTCAGTGCGCTGGCCAGCACACTCGTGCCTTTGTGCAGCCTCGAGACCTGCTTGAGAAATGCGGCAGCTGGAGTTTTCGCCAGTGTCTTACGGCATCCTGCGACTGCTGCTCATGAGATAGCATCCAGTGTCCGCTCACACTGGCCTTTGTGGACTCGAAAGTCAGCCATTCCATCCGGCTCTTTCAACACCTCAGGTCGGCATCTTCTCAGCCACTCTGCCGCCGGAGGCGCTGGAGATCACCAGGAAGTTCATGAACAAGCCGGTGCACATCCTGGTCAAGCGTGACGAGCTGACCCTGGAGGGTATCAAGCAGTTCTACGTCAACGTGGAGAAGGAGGAGTGGAAGCTGGACACGCTCAGCGACCTGTACGAGACGGTCGCCATCACCCAGTCCGTCATCTTCGCCAACACCCGCCGCAAGGTGGGTCTGGCAGACAGTCTCTGTGCCAATGCGACCAGCACCCGAGCTGCTGGGCTCTTGGTGGCGGCAGGAAGCAGCTCGGTTCAGTGCTGTACATGCATCTGGGTCTGAACAGCGGCAGCATGGTGCTAGCAGCATGACGGCACGGCAGTCTTTGTCATCCGCTAGAGCGCTGAGGGCTCTTGTCACTGCTGCAGGTGGACTGGCTGTCGGACAAGATGAGGGAGCGCGACCACACAGTGTCGGCGACGCACGGCGACATGGACCAGAACACGCGGGACGTCATCATGCGCGAGTTCCGCTCCGGCTCCTCGCGCGTGCTGATCACCACCGACCTGCTCGCGCGCGGCATCGACGTGCAGCAGGTGGGAGCCCATACTTTTCATACACCCTGTTTCGGCCGCTGGGGTATATTGGGCTGGCAATGTGCTGCTCCTAAGATCTGCATGCCGAGTTTTGCCTTTGATTCATCTCGAATGCGTATCGCTGGCAAGCAGTCCGTCCTCACTGCCCATCTGCTATTGCCGCCAACGAGATCACTGCCTCTTCTGACCATACTTCGATACTGCACTGCAGGTGTCGCTGGTCATCAACTTCGACCTGCCGACGCAGCCAGAGAACTACCTGCACCGTATCGGTCGCAGCGGCCGGTTCGGTCGCAAGGGTGTCGCTATCAACTTCGTGTCGCGCGAGGACGAGCACATGCTCAAGGACGTCCAGCGCTTCTACAACACCGTCATCGAGGAGCTGCCGTCCAACGTTGCCGGTGCGTGGCATGCCTACGGCATCCTCAGCTTTACACCAAAATTAGACTCCTGTCATGCAGGTCAATTGCATCTCTGTTTGCGATCTTTGGAAAGCATCTCGACATGCCCTCTGACGCCACTGTCTGTGATGTGCTGCAGACCTCATCTAGAGGCCGCCAGCGCCCCAAGACATCGAGCCCGCGCCCCAGTTGTGCAACGCACCAGCGAGGCCGCCTCGTTCAAGAACCATAAGGTGCCGCATCGGCACGCCAAGCCAAGACGGCGGCGGACGCAGTTGGGACGGGCTGAGCGCGGCATGATTCGCCACGCATCTGTGTGCCCTGCCTGGTTCGGCAGAGTCCGCAGCTGGAGACATTGCTAGTCTATATCTGATTCAGGAAGGAGGTCGTTGGTCCCGCAGCGATTGTGGTTTGTTTGCAAGCGAGCCGGTTTCGCAGGCGCCGCCAGGCTTGGGGGGAAATATGCTTCTTCAAGAGTGCCCATCCACCACCTCACGGCGCCTCCACGCATGCCAAAGCTCACACAGCTGCATCTGCGCGCTCAGTGCCAACATGAGCGGGAAGCTCGTCCAGAAGCTACGCCCCAAACCCCCTGAATAAGCAGCTTTACGAAAGTGGCCCTGTCATGTGCCCCTTTGAGTTTGCAGTCGGTGCACACCAGGCTGATCAACAAACACCTTGCATTGTCTGCTACGATTTCGATCTGTTCAGGCTGCGTCCGCAAACCTTTCACCCTCCGCTGAGTTCAATTGCTGAGTCAGTCTTTAAACAGTGAGCAGAAGACCGTGCCAATGGTCCTTGTGACCCGTCAATTGATCTTGAACGGCGACTGATTCTTGCTGGTTTGCGACACTTGTGCATCTTTTATCAGCCTCAACCTGCACAGGTGTGCAAGTCAGCGGTCAGTCGTACGAGCAGGCACCGTTGTGCAGCTGTGCCTGAACGATGCTCTGCTAGGAGATTAAATTGACGGCTAAACATGGATGAGACGAACGGGTTTTTACACGAGGACGAGCTTGCGTCGACGGTGGTGGGGGCGGATGTTGTGTGCCCCACCTGGACGTCGGACACTGAGAAGTGCGCACTCGAGGCCTCTGGTGCATGACATGGCTCGACGGTGTGAGAGCGAGATATGAAGAGGCCTGAGATGCACTGACTCCATGCACAGCCATGGGTATTAATGACGCATGCGGCAACCATCCGCTTGGCGCCATGCAGGTACCCGGCGGAGGCGTCTGCATATGATCTGCTCAGCGAGGTCGGGCACGGCGCGACGGCCACGGTGTGGTCGGCGCGCGCCAGGGGCTGCGGCGAATACATCGCCGTCAAAATGTTCTTCCTCGACCACATGAAGGAGGACAAGGTGTTTGAATTTGTCTCTTGGCGCCGGCGACGTCAAATGCTGGCATCCGAGCCTGTGCAAAGCGCAGCAGGAGTGTGGGTTCGGGCGCAATGGCGTTTCTGCGACATGCACACACGACCCCGCCATGGAAGACATATTTACAAGCGAATGTCGCCGCGCACAGGGCCGGGCGGTGCAGGAGGTGCTGACGATGCGCTCGCTGCGGCACCCTGCCATCCTGCCGGTGCTGGCGCACTTTCAGGTGTCATCGCTTGTCCTGATGATTGAGCTGACATACCAGCACGACGCGCCAGCATGACCAGTATGAACTGCATGCCAGTATGACAGCCAGTGTTTTCACGTCATCGTGCCACAACACAACTCAGACTGTTCAGACATAGTGCAAAGCTCAACGAAGGGATGCTGACTGCGGAGAAAGGGCTGCACATCTGGTGACGCATCTTGTGAAACACATGCAGGAGGATGATCACATGTGGATGGTCACTCCTTTTGTCAACGGCGGCTCGGCCGAATCCATCCTCACGCAGCGCCACTCCGAGGTAGGCTGTGCGTGCAATGTGTTCTGATCATGTGCACTCGGGCTACGTTTGCGCAGTCCTCATCATGCGCCAGCCATCACTCATCGAAGGTGCTTTGGGCTGGCAGGGACTGACGGAGACGGGCGCCGTCGGCGTGGCGTACCCGGTGCTGCAGGCCCTGAGCTTCATGCACCAGCTCAGCCTCATGCACCGTGACGTCAAGGTGCTTGGCGAACCAGTTCATCCACGTCATGATCTCCTGTCATAACCCCCTGTCCGTCTGCCTGGCGCTCCTCACTCACTTTGGCCAGTGGCGCATCACTTGCTGCTGCCACCTCCTGACGCCTGCCTTGGTGGTCGCTGTCGAGTACCCGCTGTCGAGAAGGGCTCGTGGGAACAACAGCATTTGCGCTGCACAGGCGGCCAATGTGCTGGTGAGCGACGAGGGCAAGGTGTACTTGGCAGATATGGGCGTCGTGGCCCCGGTGCGGCACGTCTCCGGCAGCACCCACAACCACGGCAGCCCGGAGCGGGAGCGCGTGCGCGCCCGCCACGCTGCCGTCGTCTCCACCTTCACAGGTGCCTGCGTATCTGCTATCGCCAAGGCGGCTGCATGATGTGCTGCATATTGTGCCGTGATGCGCCTGCCACCTTTACCAGGCAGCCTGTCCTACAACAACATTGCAGCATATCGTCAATGGTGCTGAGTCCATCCCGTTGCCGCAGGCACGCCGGCGTGGATGGCGCCAGAGGTACAGACGTCGCTGCCCTTTCGGCCTGTTGGGTTTCGTGCTGTGCACCTGCACCTGCGGTGCAAGACTTTGCGTCTAGTCAATTCAAATATAGAGCGTTGTTTGTGAGACTTTGTTTGACTATAAAGTTCACATCATCTTTCTGGCCTCACAGGTCGTAGCCCCAGATGAGGAGGTGGGGTACGACGAGCGCGCCGACGTCTGGTCCTTCGGAATCCTCCTACTGGAGCTGGCGCAGGGAGCGGTGCGCCTTGACTTGCTTTTCCAATTGTTTTCTAACAGCTTTTCCATGCCTTTTCAGGCTCCCTTTTTCCGGCGTCCTCGTCTGAGCTGCCTTGCAGCGAAGGTGCTGGACTTGCTCCCCAGGACTTGAAAGGCGGTCGATCAGTTCTGCCGGTCACATCTCCCTGCAGGCGCCGCACGAGGAGGAGTCGCTGAAGAACGTCGTCATGAGCATCACGAATGGCGAGCCGCCGCAGCTGCAGGAGCCGACTGACGGCCGTGAGTTCTCCCAGGTGTGTGTCTGCCAGCAATGGAAACTCGCCACTTTGCTGCGACTGATGAGCTGCCATTCTGCTCAGGCTCCCTGCAGCTGTCTTTGTGCTGTGCAGCCACTATCCTGAAACACAAATGCAATTTACCTTTTATTGCCTATTGCGCAGGCCTTTCGGGAGGTGGTGCGACAATGCCTGCAGAAGGATCCCGCCAGCCGTGCCTCTGCCGTGCAGCTGCTGAAGCACCCGCTCTTTAAGGTGCGACTGCCACCTGTCGATCGCAACGCCCCTTTGATGCCCGTTTGGGATGTTTGCCAGCTGCGAGGGCGGCATGCGAGGGCGGCGTGCATCGGCGCTGGCAGCTCCAAAGCAGGGCGACATGACAAGGCGCCCATGTGGCTTCTTATGACGGCCATTGCAGAAAGCGCTCCCACATGATAGTGCTCGTGGCACACAGGTGATGCGCTCTTGGCAGCTGCATTCACATGCTCAATTTGGTGCTGACGATCCAAATCTTTGACACAGGCGCCGATCGAAGGGCGGAAGCTGGTGCACGAGTTGTTCGCGATGGAGGAGAAGAAGATGCCGCGGGTGCCGTCTCGCTCAAAGGTGGGTCTCTGGAGCCTGGGGAGGAAGTGTTGTAGGCCTGCAGGCGGCGTGTGAATTGCGCTGTTTGGCGTGCAGAGCATTCTGCAGCGCCGCCCGAACAAGCAGTTATGGGGAAACTGCAGGCAAACCTGCGTGCGGCAGGGAGGCGTTGTTGGAGAGCGTGCTGTTGCTACAAGCAAAGAATCACGCCTTTGCATCCCGCTGCCTGCGCAGAGCATGGCGCAGCGGGGGCTGCAGGCGGTGCTGAAGGAGGAGGTGCAGCATGTTCTGATTGCTATCAATGTCTGTGCGCAGAGCATGGCGCAGCGGGGGCTGCAGGCGGTGCTGAAGGAGGAGGTGCAGCACGCGCTGGAGCTGCTGCGCAAGGCGACGGCGCCGGAGCCCAGCTGCGAAAAGGGCGGCAAGGGCGAGGAGCAGCGCCACCACCACCTGCGCCACCGCCTCATCAGGCACCACCCGCACCCCGCCTCCCGCATCTCGCAGCAGGACCTCGCCGCCTGCAAGGTGGGTCCAGGACTGCCGCAGCATGCAGCGCCCCACAGCAGCCGCTCTGCCCGTGGAAACCTGCGTCGCCGGCCGGCGGGCAGCGGGGGGCTCGGGGCAGAGGTGCCTGCGTCCTTTGCTGGGCAGCTGTGCCGTCTGCAGCACAGCTCGACCAGCAGCGCGGCTCGCACGCAAGCGCCCACGTGTTCGAGCATGCTGTCCCGCGACGCGCAGGGCCTGGTGTTTGGGCGCGCGCACAAGGCGGGGCGCGGCGTCGCGAGCGTGGCGCACGGCACCGGCTTCGCCATGGCGCGGCACGTGAACGAGGCCGGGGAGCTGTTCTGGTCCGCGCCCGCCTTCCTGCACGTCGTTGGCCACGGCGTCGGCATCGCCGTCGGTGAGTGGCAGCTGTGACCTCCCCCGTCACATGGTAAAGCGCCCCTGTCTTGCTGCTGTTTCAGCAGGTCGCTGAGCCGAAGGCAAGGTGTGTTGGCCGTTGGACCGTGGTTGCAGCCAGATGCACCGCTGATCTGCCAACTCCTTGATGCGCAGCGTGCGGCGGCTTCCCTTCTGCAGGGCCAGGTGCACCGGTGCAAGCAGAGACGGGCATTAACTTTGCCATGGCAACCCTTTTTATCACTTGTCAGCCTTTTTGACAAATGTCAAAAAGGCTGATTTCCTTTTTCATAAGACACTTTGCTTGGCGGCTGCGCAGGCGCGGAGGAGCTGGGCTTTGTGCTGGTACTGCGGGACTACGACCACCTGCTGACGGCGGCGGCGGCGGAGACGGCAGTTCGCGCCAACGTCAGCCAGTCGCTGGTGGGGCACCGCGTCGCGCTCGCCATCCGCCTCGGCAACGGCAACCACACAGCGAAGCTCGTGTCCTTCGCCGACGGGAGGTGGGTGCCCCACCCTCCTGATGGCGCCACGGCACACTGCGCGTCTGTCGGCATCAGCTCGGTGCATGGCAAGGGACACCCCTGGGTGCCCTGACATATGGGCAGCCAGAGACCTCGTAGGCGACCAGCGGCGCCAGCACACCAGCGGGGAGCCTTCCTGCTGGGATGGGCTGGACATCTGCCGAATTGGCACACAGAAGATGTCCTGACTCATGTACCGAGTCGCTGCGCCGCCCACGAAGGAATTTTGACATGGCCATACTGGGTGGAACCTGGGGCCGGACTGCAAGCTAGCTGTCTTGCTAACAGCAGGACATTCATTGACATGGCGCACAGAAGCAGCATTTATCCGCATACTGACTTGCTGCGTCTTGGCGCAGGATGTTCGACATGTCCATCCTGGGCTGGAACCTGGGGCCGGACGCCGAGCTCAACGAGCGGGTGTACGGGGAGAAGGGCAACGACGCCGACCCCAGCACCATCCTCGACGGCGGCGCCCGGCCGCCCACCGAGTTCGACGCCCTCATCGACGAGCTCCAGGCATGCTGCTACTGTCCATGTAGCTGACATCTGAAACAACTCATATGGTTGACGTGAAAAAAAAGCATCAAGACCTGCAGTCTGTCATTAGGACTCACACCGGCTTTGCAGTCCCCTTGCCCCTCACAGGCCTTGCACCCCTTCTATATCTCCACGAACGTGGGGCACTTTTCGATGTGCCAAACACCATGCAAAACACATGGTGTGCAATCAACAGGGCCTGGAGAACACGATGGATCCGCTGCGGATCAGCTCTGAGAGGCAGCTTGCCAGCGATCAGCAGCAGGCGGCGCTGGGCCGGCCGGCGGGCGTCGAGGCCAATGGCCGTGGCGCGGTGGGGGAACGTGGCGCCGCCGGAGCCGGGGACGATTAGGCGCGCAAACACATTCCATCACCGGAGGCGGCCCAGGACTCGTGATGGCTGCAGGGCCGTATGCACTCTGTGGCATGGGTATTCTCGTGTATTGTGCAAGTGAGGAGTCCAACGGACAAGCACCAGGCTCACACTCGATGGATTGCCGCGACGTTTTCTTGCTGCTAGCTTGCTGGGCCATGGCCGGCAGTGCTTCAATTTTGGGTCGCCATGTCATGCTGCAGGCACAGGCATGAAGCTGGAGACCGCAGCGCCCTGAAGGATGTTGCAGACTTGTTTTCTCGGTTTGTCCCCTCGATTGAGCGCTCCCTGAGCTTGTGAAATGCAGACGTGTTCTAGGCTGCTGCAGGCTGGACGAGGTGGCCAACATGTTGTGGGCTCTCCTTCGTTCCGGCCGGCCAGTCATGCAGGCTGGCACAGTGCTGATGATTTTGCTGGTACCTAGGATTATTTGTTGTCGTCTTGCGCAGCGATGTTCACCATTTCTTAGGTGGGACAGTCGTCAACATTCATTCAAACCGGCAACAAACCAACCAGGTGCTCCTAGCTCACAAAGTCGTGCAGCGCCACAGACTTGTCATCAGACACAGACGCCAGCCGCGTGCCGTCTTCCCGGAACGCCACGCCCCATACCTGCGGCCGATGCAGGACGGTTTTCAGCTTCCACGACAGAGACCAGCAGGGCGTTACAACTTGTTGGCAGCACTGCGCGCGGCACACGGGGCGCCATGGAATGAATCACATGGAGCAGGAACGCCAGTGGCTGTGCATTCTAGCATGCTTCAGCATGGAACGGCGGGCCGATCTCCCACTTCAAAGCTGCTGATGGATGCAACACAGCAGAGGGGGAAGCAGCTGGAACATGGGCAAAACATGTCGCGGCGGCGCACCTGATCGCTGTGCTCGGCGATGGTCTGGGCGCAGGTGCGCGACTGCAGGTCGAACAGCCGGACCTTGGAGTCGCTGGAGCCCGTCACAAAGGCGTTGCCGTCCGGGTGCACGTCCACGCTCAGCACCCACGACTCGTGCCCTGCAGCAGCGCCGCGATCGCAAAAGCAATCCCGACAGCCAGTCTCCGCAGAATCCAGTTGGCCTCTTGGCAATTGTTGAGGGGACGATGCAAATGTATCCGTCGAATCACATTTGCACAGCAGGCAGGGCTGTACAGTCAGGCCAAACAGCACGCGCTGGAGCAGGTTGCCTGCAACGGTGGCGACAGCTTGAGTGTGCTTCTCTGCTCAAAGCGCACCTGAGAAGGCCTCTATGAGGGAGGCGTGCTCCACGTCGTACAGGTGGGAGTGCATGTCGTCGCACGCCGTCAGCAGCATCTTCGAGTCTGCAGGGCACCAGTTCGTCACTGGTCAGGCCGCGCCCGCCATCAGGACATGCCACGTGTGCTAAAACGATGCCCATTGCCTAGTCTATGACGCCCTGATTCAAAGGTTCTGACGGTGGCGCTTTGGCCCCAGGTGAAGTCAGCACTTTCATGCCTATGTGTTCCGCAGTGCGGATGCCCGATTCTTCTGACGCGTCTGCACCCCCAAACGTGTAAAACATGCGACCATGAGTCGCAGCAGCTGCCCAAAATCAGCTAAATGCTGCAGGGATCCTCCTCCCACCTGGCGTGAATGTGAGAGACCGGACGGGCTTGAAGTGGCCGTCCAGCGTGTGCAGCAGCTTGCCGCTCACCACGTCAAAGATGGCTACGCTGCCATCCATGCTGCCGCACGCCAGGCGCTTGCCGTCGGGGCTGTACGCCACGCTCAGCACGAAGCGCTCCTTTTTGAAGTTCTCCTCGCCCTGCGCACGGGGCCCGCCGCCAGATGAGGCTCCGGCCAGCATGTCCCAAATCAGCTGGTCAGTCAGCGGCCCATATCCGCACTGCCGCACCAGGAGGCTTGACACATCTGTCTCGGAGCTTGTAATGCGTTGCATAAGCTCTACGAGGCGAGGAAGCAAAGGCCTCACCGCGGGGAGCGCCAGCGCTGCGACCTCCGCGGCCGTCTCGCTGGTGTCTGCCGACCAGATCTTCACTTTATTGGTGCTGCCGCCTGCATCAGAAAGCATTTCGTGCTCGCAGGCTGTTCCTGAGGCGCACCTCCCGAAGCTCATGCATTGCAACTGGATCCCAGAAGGGACAAAAGATCCGCAAGCTGGCAGCAGAGGTCTCTGCACAGGTGTCTTCATGCAGTGCAGTGCCGCAGGGGATCCGCCGCCGCACCTGCCGCGGCAATCTGCAGCCGGTCGCCCGGCGGCGCAAAGGTGATCTGCCACGTCTCCGACGGCTGCGTCTCGATGATCGCCTTCGTGGAGCTGTCCTTCAGGTTCCACACGCGGATGAAGGAGTCCAGTGCGCTGGACGCCGCGTATGTCCCCGTCGCCTCGACGCTCACCGACACCACGCCGAGCGTGTGGCCCGTGTACGTGTGCTTCGACTCCAGCCGCTCCGAAGTCTCCCCCCACAGCTTCACGCTCTCGTCCACGGAGCCTGCAGCAGCGCGAGTGTGCCGGCAGGTGACTAGCAGCTGCGGCGGCGGTGCGTGCACAAGTGACACGCTGCAGATGCTGGCGGCGGCGTCACATATTTGCATTTGCTACGCATATTGAATTTGCCTGTGACGAGGAGGTCCGGCGTGGCCCAGGCGCAGCTCCAGACTGCATCGTCGTGTGCATCATCGACTTTGCTGAGCAACGACAGCCTCATGCCTCCGGTCTAGCACTCCTGCTTCAAGAATTGATCAAGCTGCAGCGCTGCTCGTTGAAGTGAGTGCGAATGAAAGGCGCAGTGAATGTCCCTTGTTGCTGTACATATGAGTCGGACAAGCAGATCGCAGTGCGTGTTTCCGACGGCGCCGCGCAGCCAGCTCCTTGCGACAACTGCAATCTATGTCAGAAAGAAGGTGTTGCTAGGAGAATGGGATTAGGGAGCAGGGACTGCGCATGAAAATATCGACAATTTGTGATTTCCAAAAATGCCGCATTTAAATTGGCAATTGAAGGTATTGGCAGTTTCCTTTTTTCCCCATCAATTTCCGGTCAACTGGAACATCGAGGTTCGTCGCCTTCGTCCTGGACCAGCACACGGCAATTTGGACACTGCCGAGCCGGATCAGCGCGCATCAGCCAGCGGCGGCCGTCGCTCGCGGCGGCGGTCGCCGCGGCGGCGCGGACGCCACAGCCGGCGGCGCGAACGCGGGCAACGGCAGCCATCACCCGTCAGCCTGCCCGCCGCCGAAGCCGTCATGAGCAAAGCCTATGCCTTCCAGGTGCTCTGCGTCTCCCCATCTCACGAGCGCCCAGGCCTCTGGCCCCTCCACTTTGATGGTGTTCAGCGCAGAGTTGACGTTCTCCAGGTGGTAGTCCGCTCCGGTCGCTTGCCTGCATGCGCATGCACACCAGCCTCGGGGCCGGCCGTAGGAATCTTGCCCTGATGCAGTGCCGTGACCACAAGCAACGTATGTCTGGGACGACGCAAGATCGCGGTTCACCCATTGATCATGCACATCATTGCACACACCCTAATCGATGAGCACACCTGTAGCAGGCGTGCAGAAATCCGCCTATGTCCAAAAACAACAGGACCATCAACCTGAAATAAACATGGGCATTGACAACCAGTAACAATGCAGGGATGCTGAAAAATCTGGACAACGCCCTGGACCAAGTTTTTGCAGCGAGGCATACCGTGGACCACCAGTGCGATGGTTGACCCAGGGTGCCGTGCAGCCAGCCTGGTCACCGCCGCGTGTGCTCGCCGCTGCAGGTCGTCTGTGCTCTCGCCTCCGCCCTGGCACAATGACGGCAGAAGCAGTCAGAGCAGGTCTGCATGGGCGCCACCGACGCATGCACGGGCTTCCTGCTCAAATTTCCCTATCAATTGTGCGCACCGGCAGCGTCGCATCCCTCCTATGTGAGCGCAATGTCCGATAAGCATCTGGCGCCTCTGCCCACGCCTGCTCATACGTCAGACCCTGCACGACACCCACATGAAGTCAGGCGCACTGCGAACCAGCTACAGAGTGCATCATGCCGATCTGTGATATACTGGAATTGCAAAGATTGCAGTCTCAACTGCAAATCCCCCAGGTTCCGCTCCCGCAAGTCTGCGTCGGTAGATGCCGGCAGCGCGGTTGCCGCAGCAATGACAGCGGCAGATTGCACGGCTCTCTGCAGGTCAGAGGAATAGACCGCGGCGATGGGCTCTTTTCTGAGGCGGTCAGCGGCCTGTGTTTCACAGATCGATCAGTTCATTTACTGATCACTTGACAGCAGTGAAATCTACATCGAACTTCAGATGCAAACACACCCACGCCTCCAGATCAGCTGCTCACCGCGCGGGCCTGCCGCCACCCCATGTGATTGAGAGGGGGACCTGGCAATAGCTGCCCCTGGAGTCGATGTTCGACGTTCCACGTGGTCTCTCCGTGCCGCACCAAGATCACCGTCGTTGCTGCCGGCGTCATGCGCTGAAGTGCCTTCTCAGCACGCTGCGCCACAACACGATTGCGCATGCTCAGCGTCGATATGAGTCAGATGGCATAGCAGCGAGAGTGCAACATCCGTCCATGCCTTGGAAAACCGCACGCCGGCGAACCAGACACCGTACCTGCTGTGTCTGCTTGGCTCTTCTGGCAGCCCGACCGGACAGCATGCACCCTGATATGAGTTTGCAGTACTCAGGATTCGACTGAGAAAATGTTCTGAGGTCTGAGGGATGCTGCACTTTCGGGGAAGAAAGTTTGCCAGATCACATTCACAGTCAGCTGGATCTTGGAAACGCAGACTGACTGGTCCGCTGACGAACTGCGGGTTAATGTTACGATTCAGTATGGATTCAGTCAGCAAAGATGGAAAGTGCGACCTCTGCTGCAGGTCATGCTCCATCATCGGCCTCACATTTTACTACAGGGTGCGCCACTCTAGCAGGCTCAAAATCTGCGGCAGCTCGCGCGAGTTTCGAGACGCGTCAAAACTAGCCAGCTCCTCGCAGCAAAAAATCTGAGACTCTTACAGACAAGTGACCAACACGTTTTCTTAGCCGGAATTTGAAGCCGCAGCGGCTGTTGGATCCTGCAGCTGTGCAGAACCACCCTCTGCTCCTGTGCCGCTGCTCCGCTTGCGCAACAGCTTCAGCTGGAATATCTGGATGGTCGGATGCTGGTACACCTGCGCAGCGCCAGCATAGTCCTCAGGCTGAGGTAATCAACATTGTAATGCCGCCGGCATCTGCATGCTTCACGGCGCATTTCGAGCATGTAAACCTTGACCAATTTCCACTCACCGGGTGGAACTTGGAGCTGCTGATCTTTTTTATGCTGAAGTGCTCGCCAAAGATGCGAAGGAAGACGCCTTGGACAGACTCTGACCGCAGCTCATTCACGATGATAACTGCAGGAAATCAGCAGAAATGCATGAAGGACTGAGAGATTTCGCAAGAACAAATTGCAACTGCAGGCATCACAGCGGCTGAGCAGTGCAGCAGTCGGGGCGCGCCTGTAGTCTTTGGCGAACAGAGGCACAGGCAGGTCTGTAGCAACCCCTCGATGATGTGTTCGTGGTAGATGCAGTCTGCAGCCATCGCAGAGGCAGTAAACGTCAGCGATGCCATCACATGTCGGTCAAATCGCGAGCCTGCGAGGGGGGGGGGGGGGGGGGGGGGTTACGGCTCTACCACAGACCGTCCAAAAGGCAACAAACAACAGTGGATTATCGTCAAGCTGTGGTGTCATGCTGTGTCCTGCATACCTGCCGCAAGTATGTAGTCCCAGGGACCGCCCTCGACCTGCCGCTGTTCGGGCTTGCCCCAGTCTAGAGGCCGCACCTCGATCGCGCCAACATTGCCGTAGAGCGGGCTGCTCATGGCTGCGAGGTGCAGGCAGAATTGAGATAGCTCTCATAGCAGCATGGCGACGTTCCAGTGTGCGATTGCCAGCTCAGGCGAAAATGTGATACAGCGGCAAATTTTTCCAGCTTGCCTCTCAGAGCAGACGGGGAGAGGTTCTTCTCGTAGTTTCGCTGCAAACATCGACACGCAAAGTGAATGGCATTGCAATTCAAGGGACAACCTGCTGTGAACACGCGTAAATTTGAGAACAACAGTGCAAGCAAGGCGCGCATACCTGCAGAAGAGGCAGGACAGGCCCCAGGTCCGTCAAGATGATGTTGCACCCTGCAAGCACACAGGGCTTTTCGAATGTAAAAGCTCTTTGCAATTGCATACAATACTCTGCCGCACATCAATTCCTAGGCCCAGAGCTCTGTATGCCCTGAATGGCAAGGTGAAGCGCATGGAGCGCACCGAGCATCGCCATCGCAAAGCCGCCCAAACCCATTCCAGCGCCCAGCTCGATCGCTCGCTTCCCCTTCAGCCTTTGCCGCGAGAATTCCCCCTTCCTCGAGTTCTGCAGCATTGCCCCGAAACAGTCGTTGCTGGCTGTCGCACAAAGCAGAATGTAAGAGCGGCCGTCCTCTTTCATTTCAGATCCACTGTATGTCCCTCACCTGAGCCAGAAACTGGGCCAGGACGATGCTTGCATCCCACACTGTGCATTGAAGAGGCATCCGTCAGCTGACACATCACGCATCATGCATGCATGCTGCCGCAGCCAGAAACCGCCATCCCGCCTACCGGTCTTCCCGAGGTCGTTTGAAGACGGCGCTTGCTCCAATTTCAGCACATGATCCATCACTTCGACTTCAACGAGCAAATCTAAATGACCATTCCATCGAACCCAGTCTGCATTGGCATCCATGGAGGCGCCGCCCGGCGGCATCCTAACGTCAGCGTACTTCAGGTTACAAAACTGCACACGGCAGCTGCTCGTGTGATGGATTCACGTCATCACATGGGCATGTTTGAGGTGGATTGATACACGCAAATGCTTCCGTCCGAGGAGTGTGTTTTGGCAATGCCACTGACCGAATTTGCCCGACGTGCCTTTTGCACACGCAATGCTACTGTTGGCGCTGAGGTGGGATTCCAGGTATCTCGAATGATGTTTGATTGCTGAAATGCGCTGCAAACGACGTTCAACGGGCTTGCACAGGCCGTCCTCGCCCAGCGTTTGCACATCCCCTGGAACAACAACTTTGAATTCAAGCACAGGCGTGCTCATTTACTTGTTATGAGCGAAAACTGATCAAGATTTACTTCAGAGCTCAGACGGAGAGGTGTTATACAGGTCAGCAGAGCTCGCGACGGCGGTGCCACCGTGCAAAATGTGATTGAGGCTGGACTTGGGTTCTGCTCGTGACACAGCTTAGCGACATCATGAAGCCCACCAAGCCGGTGAGACTTTGCTGACATGTGCAGTAGATCTTCTTGTGGCAAGTGATCGCTGAATAGAGCATCGCGTCACCTGTCGCTCATCCTGATGCAGAAAAAGAAGATGCAGCAGCAGAAGCTGGGCGCCATGAAGCGACAGGATACCGGCGACACGCCGGAGCTTCGCCTGACGCACGTGAGATGAACCGCAACATGATCATGATGCCGCTGTTGTCGCATATGGATCTCTGCAGCACGTTGCCACTTGGCGTCTGTTGGCCCTGCGCTGGTACGGCATCGGCAGCATGAATCTGACAGCTGGAACTCTGCGACTGCAGGCCGGCACTGGCGCCCCGGTGCTGCAGGACCCTGCCATCCTGCAGCACCTTTCCGGCGTGTTTGCCAGCTACGGCAACGGCGTACGGGAGGCCGGCGGACGCCTGTCCAGGGTGCGGCATCTGCTGCAATGCAGCGGCGTGTTTACAGTGAGGTGCCTGCAGTGCCAGGAATTCGGCCTTCACTTCAGCTGCATAGCATTAACAATTGGACCTTGCGAATGATACGTACCATCACAGGCCTGCATGTCAATGACCGGCAGGCATGTGTGAGGCGATGCTGCTCTCACGCAGGCGTCGCCAGCCAAGCGCAACCGGCGGCAGCGGCGGCGCAGCAGCATCGGCGGCAGCCAGCCGTCGCCCCAGGACGACCTGGAGGATGATGACCCGACACTGCAGATGCGCGGCGCCCACGGACGAGCCCACGACCGCACCGCCGATGTGCAGTTCGACGGTGAGCAATGTGAACGTATTGGAGAGCTCCTGGGCCGGGAAGACAAGGGCAGTGTCTGCAGCCTTGCGCCGCACGCGCTGGCTCACGCCGCCAAGAGCATGACGGGATCTGCGACCAGCTGAAGACTTTGGCATCAGGTGTGCTCATGAGCTGAAGCTGGAGGCGACGTGCCCACCGTCCACGGCCTTCTTGATGTGTTAGATGAAGTATCTTCGACTAATGTAATGCAGCTGGGCGCTACCTGGAAGTGCTGGCGGACTACACCTCTGACATCCGCCTGCCCGCAGAGTGAGCCAGCTTGCCCTGCTGTATGCCACGCTGGGAGGAACGCTTGTGGGAGGAATCCCTTGGCGCAGCTGTGCTGTGCCTGGCTCCCTTGCGGATTCGAAAGGCTGCCATCTTGGAGGGGCACCATTTTGATCGGCGGCGCCACGCCGATATCGTGTGCCATGCGCCTGACCGTTGTATGCTTTCATCCCGTCAGGACGGACCTGCTGCGGCTGGAGAATGTCATGCGGCGGCATGTGCTGCACGACAACGAGCAGCCCGCGCAGCACGCCTTCAGGTGCACTGGAGCAATCAATGAAGCTTCGAACAGAGCACACAGCCGGAATGCAGGGTGTGCTCAGGTCGCTGTGGCCTGCCAACGGCGGCCACTCAGTTTCTGGTCACCTCGAATGCAAGCTGCCGGAAGTTCCCATATACGCTTTGTCACTCGCGGTCATGTGACGCAGGATGCTGATCGCCTACATCCAGCGGTTCCCCGCCACACTGCTGCAGCACTACCCTGCCGGTCCGCCGCCTCAATGCAACTTTCGTTCTCACTGGTGCATGCATCCAGCCCTGAGCCCTGACTGACACATGCATGAAACACCAGGTACTACCATGCGGCAGACACCCCCACCTCACAGGCGGCAGGACTGATATTGATGCTAATATTTACACTAGGACTGGTTACGAATGCAGACTCGCCTTATGCTGGGGTGCCCTTCGTGGAGGAACGCAACAACTGCTGGACCCTGCTCAGCAGGTGGGCGCCCTGCCTTACCGTACAGTGCTCCCTTGGCACCCGATGCACCAGCTGCACATCAGTAGTGCTGTCAAAACTCGCACGATGGCCCGCGGTGCCCGCCTTGACGGCAAACGCTGGCTGAGCCTGACATGCCAGAGGCGGACATGAAAGAGGCAGACATGCATGCATGCACCACACTGAGCATCAGGCAGCGCAATTCGAATGTTCGCTGTTGTCCAAGTCGCCAACCTTCATGTTTCGGTGGACAGGAAGCGGCCGGTGGTGCTGGCGGAGGCGGACATGTCGGAGGCGGACATGGTGACACCGGACCAGTTCTTTTTCGAGCTGTGGGACGGCGTCAAGAGCCTGGCGCGCAGTGTCGAGGACGCCGATACAGTCGCGGATCACTACGGCCAGGTGCGCAGCTCTGGAAATCAGCAAAGACGCGTGAACACGGCATCATTTTGGCACCCAGCCTGCACATGCTGCTCAATCCAAGGCGTGGGCTGCAGCATTGGACGCTGGTGCTGCTGCTGCGGGCGGTGGTGGCGCAGCTAGTGGCGCAGCCGTAGACGCAGTCTCACGCGTTGTGCAATCAGGATCACCTTACACTGCTGTTCCTGGTGAGCAGGTGCTGCTGCTGCGGGCGGTCGTGGCGGAGCTGCAGGCGGAGCAGGCGCCGCGTCATGCAAGATGTAACCAACAGTCACTTGGGTCCCACTGCTCCTGCATGCAGGTGCTGCTGCTGCGGGCAGTGGTGGCGCAGCTGCAGGCGGAGTTGGCGCCGCGGCTGGCCGCCTTCCGCGACACCGCCGGCACTGCCACCGCGGCCAAGGCGGCCGCCGGCGAGACGGGGCCGGCGGCGCAGCGGCGCCGGGAGGGGCTGACGCGCCACCGGCGCCGCCTGCTGGAGGAGTCCCACCTGTGGCGCCTGCTCGCGGTGCGCTGGGCTTCCAGGGATTAAATGGCATGTCGGCTCGCTCCCTGGCTGCTCTGGGCAGTGCTTCGGAACATGAGCTGTGACCAAGTGTGCACGTCCAGCGTGCGTGTCAAGGCGGGGAGTGAGGCTGCCGGACGTGTTGCATCGAGGCGGGTGCACTCCTTGACAGGCGTGTTAGTGTGCGCGGCGCAGGAGGTGCCGATCAAGGGCATCCGCAGCCGGCACGAGCTCGTCGGCACCCTGCTGGCAATCATCGCTGAGGGTACACTGCCATGTGCCGTTCCTCAGCCTTCCGCAGACTGTACCTGCTCGATGATGCTGGCTTTCCTCCTTCACGGCAGCCACCGGGATGAGTCATGATGCAAGCCTGCAACCTATTGCACTCTGTCATTGCAGCGCAACGTTCACCGTGAAGGCGTTGCTGCTCGAAAGCGGAGCAGCGCACGTAGCTCACCATGCTGCCATGTACATTTCAACGTCGCCCCCTCTGTCGTGTTGGTATGACCGTCAACCTGCCGGTGCGTAGGCGCGGACGGGCCGTCGACGAGCAGCCCGGAGGGCGGGGCGCTGGTCACGGCGCAGGAGCTGGCGGGCCTCGCCGCCGTCATGCTGCGCCTGCTGCTGGAGCTGTACGGTGCGTGATTTGGTCTTCAAGGCCGTTCATGCAGTGATGCAAGCTGAACGGCAGTCTCGGGATGGAATACCCATGCGTATTTTCGGAGCCCAAGTCGACAGTTCTGATATCTTCGAACATCGCAAGGCTGCACCGGCATGTTGCCACAGATTGCAGCACCCTGCTGCGCTCTGCCAGGCCCTTGCAAATGCCGGCTGCCACGCTGCAACACGGCAACACCTGCTCGAGCGGCGCCCTGTTGTCTAATCAAATTGATGATGACATTGGGCGGGCGCCGGGTCACTTGAATATGGAATTTCAAACATTTCCTGCATGGTGCAGGCACCGCGGAGGCGTCGGGCTACTACACGGACGCGGCGGGGCGCATCCGGCAGGAGGACCGCCGCAACCACCGCATCCTGCTCGACAACTTTCTGGTGCGATGCCCCGCGGAGCGTGGACTCCTGATTTGCGAACACATGGTGTCTGTGTGCAGCTTCTGTCGGGACGGGGGAGGAGAGACACCCCTGCCTGCAGAATGTTGCCTGCAAAGATCATACGCCTCCTTCTGGCCCACTGCGTATTGATTCGAGAGTCGTTCTAGGCAGGAGAAGACGTGGACCCTGTGGAGCACCCGCAGGGGTGCATCGAAACCCCACCAGCAACCACCCAAACACCCAGAGATAGAGAATTCATCGTTGCTTTGTTATTGCACGCGCAGCTGGAGGGGTTCATAGGGCCGGATGCGCTGGTGCGCGGCTGGGAACAGAAGCAGGTGCTGCTGGCGGCGCTGCGCCCCCGCGACCGCCTGCGCCTGCTGGGCCTGGTGCGCCCCTTGGCTCCACTCTTTTCCATGTGTGTGTTGCTTTGGCGCAGGCAGCCTGAGTAGGAAGGATCAAGGATCGTTCGCTGCGGCTCGCGCCTGCACCCGACCCTTGCCTTTCTGGTGCCTGCTGCTCTGGATTTGCAGCTACACGTTTCCATGCCATGTCTTGCTCTCCAAGTCCAATCGTCACAATCTCTTGCGGCAGGTGATGGCCAAGCGGCGAGTGCAGCGCGGCGAGGCAGACGCCCGCAAGTACGTCAGCATGCAGGTGCGCCTGCCCGTGACCGCCAGAGGGCCGCGGGTCTGCCTATCAACAACGTCTCAGCGCCGTGGCGGCGTCCACCCGGCAGGCCTCGAGCCGGGAGGCGCTGCCCTGATGTCACCCTGCAGCAGCTGCATGGCCCTCCCGCGCTCACACTTCTGTCATATTTTCTCGAAAAGCAAATTGAAAATTACGAAACGATCAACTGAAAGTACATATTAACTTGCATTTCTGTGCAGACGGCGCGGGACCTGGTGGACGGCACGGGCGACACGCCCGGCTTCATTGACGTGGACCCCGCGGAGGTGCTGTCCTACATCGCCGACGACCTGCCCTTCGCCCAGGTGCGCCAACCGCCGGCGGCGCAGCCTCAAACCCAAACCCTGGGTTCTGGCTCAGTCTTGCAGCTATCTAGGCTTGCAAGCAGCTGGATGCACAAATAGAACGACGGCGGCATCAGGCCAGCGGTCAAGTTTCATTACTGCTGAAAACCCTACACATCCTATGACTTTCGTATTAAACCGTGACCTGCAGACGGCGTGCAACAAGAGTGCCAACGACCTGGCGCTGGTGGCGTCGCATGTGGGCCGCGCCGCCGCCCTCTTCCGCCCCGACCGAGCGGTGCGCCCCCAGCAGCCAGCGCCATATCAGCAACGCCTTTTCTTGCTTGCAACCTCAATGCTGCCTGGTTAGTATGCATGATGTTTTACTCATGGCCAGCGCGTCACACCTGCGCGATGCCAGACCCTAAACCCTCCCCTGACACCAGCGGTGTTGCCGCCATATGCAGGGGCAGGTGGCTGAGGCCTTCGAGCAGGTGTCGAACGCTATCCTGGCCAGGTGCGCCCGCTTGCGCTTGAGTGTCCGTATGGGGCATGTGGTTTGCGCACAGGCTCTGCTGCGAAGAGGTCGCCGCTCCCCACTGTGGGAGGCAGAGGCTGGCCTATCTATGCACAAGTCTTGTTTGGCGGAACAGGCAGCATATGATTGAATACGACATCGTGGTGCAGGCATGCGGCGGGCGAGAGGTCCAACGTGCTGAGCGTAAACAGCCAGGCAGAGCTGCGCGGCACCGGCGTGCTGCTCCTGACTGCAGCCGCCGCGGCGTGACCGTCTTGCAGTCGCCAAAGCGGAGCCTGTGGAAACGAGGCTGTGTTTCGAAGGATTGGTGTTGCTGAGTGGACGCGTCCTCGCTGTTTAAGTTCATGCCCTGCATCACTGACTCTTTGCATGGCCAGACATTCGCTGGGTGGTGCTGTATGATATATGCGCGGCACGTGGTCGTAACTTCAGCCTAAAGCTTGAGGACTGCACACTGATATGTGATGAGGCCTACAAGTATCACGTGGTACTGTGTCAGTTGCGACGCCGTTATCTAGGCTGGCGGCTCATGTATAGATTACAAAATCAATGTGCTTGCTGTTGCCGCGAGTCTGACGGGCGGCGCGCGGCGTTTTGATGGACGCCAAATGCTCCGTCCACCGCGCTGCAAACGCCTCCTTCCTGGCGATCGGCGCCAGCACCGGCCTGCAGCGGCACACGGCGTCATCAGTGTGCCGCTTTGAGCAGCACTAGCGCTGCAGACGCCTTCAATTGGGCATGTCAAACCTGGAATTCATTCGTGTCCGGTTTTATGCCACCCCAAAACTGTTGGCAGCACTAAGGAGTGCTTGCTCTTCCGGTGGATGGATGATTACAAACGTCTCCCCCTTGACCGCCGAGCAACAGCCGTTAGTCAGAAAGGCGCACCAGAAGGGCGCCTGCGCCTGCGCGGTGGCGAGCAGCGCCGCCTGCGTCTCCTTCATCGGCCGCGGCGCCGCAAAGGCGTCCGGCGGCGGCACGGCACCGCCCAGCAGCACCTGTATTGGAAAACCAAGACACGATTGAGGTCGTCCTTAATGGATAGAACAAGCGCAAAACACCAAGTAGTTTGATCCCTGCTACGAGCACAGCGTTGGATTGCTGTGGCAGAAGAAAGTGCCTCCAGGCAGGCGGCTGCCGCCTCGGAGGTGACGCGCGTGTTGTAGCCCCCCTCCAGCGCCACCAGCAGCCTGCCAGCTCCCTCCTCACCGCCACTCACCCGCAGCAGCTCTTTCTGCGCATGCAAGCATCGAGTGCACCGTCAGCAAGTTTGGGGCTCTGAACAAATCACGCTGCACTGTGACAGCATTGTCGTTTTTCGGCAAGGCCAGCACACGGGCAGCACCGGCTACTCACTTGTGCTGCCAGGACCCGTCTTGCCACACTGCGGACGCCTCCCGGCGGCGGTTGCCCGAAACCCAAAGCACCTTGCTCAATCCAAAATAGAGGAGAAGGGTGCGCACCGTCATGCGGGCGTAGCCGTGCCGGCGGCGTCCAGCCAATTTTCCTTATTGTACACCCTGGTCAGTCCCCAACAAGGGTGCGCACCGTCATGTGGGCGTAGCCGTGCGGCGTCAGGCGGCAACCGCCGAGCGGGTCGCCCTCTGCGGCGTCGAAGCCCGCCGACACCAGCACCGCCTCTGGCGCAAAGGCCTCGGCGATCGGCGCCAGCAGCAGCTCCCAGGCCGCCAGGTAGTCCCGGTCCCCCGCGCCGCCGCGCGCCCACGGCACCTGTTCTTCAATGTTGATTTGAATTAGTTTGGACTTTATTGCTTTACATTCAAATGCCTGTCACGATTGAGTGCGCCGTCACGAGGGCATTGCGTGGCGTGGTATTGTGGCGGTTTTCACGTGGAAAGTGCAGCTGCGCGTGACGTAAAAATGATGCGCCAGTATCAACATCCCAGCTGCAGGACGTAGAGGAACTAGCTGCATTGTGTGCACAGGCGCACTGAGGACAACAAAAAGGCATGGGTGGGGCGCACGTTGACGGTGAAGCCCTCGCCAGAGCCCACACCCACATCTGTGGCGGCGCCCGTCCCCGGGTAGAAGCCATTGCCGCGGTGCAGCGACATGTACATTACCCTAACGTGCACAAGCCTAGAATCTTAGGGCAGGCATAACCGTGCATAAACTGTGAAGGTTAGGGCAGACTGCTAGTGACAAACACTTTGCAGGCGGTAAGTGCTTGGCCAAAAACTCTGGAATGTGTGCTCATATTTCATGGCAATACAACATGTGATCACAGCAGTGTGAGATACACCTGTCGTCACTCTGCAGGATGTGTTCTGTCCCTGCATGCAAAAAGGTGCAAGGATCGCGCGACAACGAAAAGTTGAGAATGCACAGGCGGCAGCGTGGCAGGCACAGGCTGCTATAAACATTCAGATTTACAGATGCGAAAAGACATGATGAAGGCCAATCGCACCGTTCCCATGGTGCACGTCCTGCATGAAAACGAGGAAGAGCCTTTCATATAGGACGCCCCAGGCAAACAGCACTTTATGGATGTCCGCCACCAGCAGCGTTGCAGGTGATCATGGCCACAGGCAAGAATCACGTCAACACTCAGATCAGAGATGCAGCGCTAATGCAGGGGCGCACCCAGTCGAAGATGAGCACGCGTTTGACGCCCTGCTCCAGCAGCGACAGTGCCGCCAGCGCCACGTTGTTGTAGAAGCAAAAGCCCATGGCACAACCTGCACGGGCAAGCGTAGTTCTCGCAACTCGAACACGACACTCTAAAGGTGCGCTGCACTCAGCCAAGGACATGCCCGGGTGTTTCAGATGGCAACAGCTTCATAGCACCTGGGGCAAGCTTCCATGCAAGTCTCCAGGCTGCCAGGTGCGCGAGTGGCAGGGGGCGCACTGCATTCGGCGTGGTGGCCGGGCGGCCGCACCACCGCCAGCGCGCTTCGCGGCCCATCGCCCCCCATCACCCATTGCGCCGCCTGCCATGCCAGTAAGGCAGAGGCTTACTCGTGCAGATGCCGAGCAGGAAACGCATGGCGACAGCACCCCCGGAATTCCAGCAGTGGCTCCAGGAAGTGCAGGCTCCGAAAGAGTGCGCTGTGCTTCTGCTCCGGTGCATGTCCCCCAAGGCGGCTGCAGGGATCGCTCTGCTAGAGTCACGCACCGCAATGGTGCAGCCGGCGGCGGTGCGCGCCGCGTGCGCGGTGCCGGCGCTGAAGTAGATGTCGCCGATTGGCGGCTCCGCCTCGGGGTCGAAGCCGCTGTCCACCTCCGCAATGTGGTCCGCCGAGTGTGCCAGCAGCAGCTCCGCATCGGTGGCCTATGTGCAAATTGCAAGCATGTTTCAGGAAGCCCATGGGGTACGAGGGCACATCGCTCAGAGAATCACAGTGTCAATTTGTGTGGACACGGGGCAGGCGGCCTCACGACCTGGCATGCCTGTGCCGCCATGCGCTGCGGCTGTTAATAGAAAGACAGCGACGATACAGTCACCGTGCAGGATCTGCAGCGCTGCCTTTGGCTGGGACGCACCTGGCGCGGCGGCAGCGTCCAGCAGCGAGCGGCGAGGCCCTGCTCTGTGACCAGCTTGTGCAGCTCCGCAGTTCGCGCCGGCCGCTCCCAGTGGCCTGCACACAGTCGAGCATGTGAATCACACTGCATGATGTAATCAGCACAACTGAGAATCTGAGGCTTCGGTAGGTCGATGTGTGGACTCTGGAACAAGCAGCACGAGGATTCATGATCGGTCCGAGGCCAAGGCACAACAACAGGGCAATCGTCGTGGCTGAGGGGCGCACTCTCGGGGCCGACGTGCAGCTCCATGCTGACATCGTAGACGAGGCCCACGAGGGCATCCATCTGTGTCGGCGCCGTGGGCGGCGTCGGCGGCGGCTGCTGCAGGCTGATCGCCGCCAGCTGCCCCGCCAGCGCCGCCGCCTCGTCTCGCGACAGCTTCACCTGCCCGGAGATGAGCAGACACGTCGTTGACACGACTGATCAAGTAGCTCGTGCCTTGCATGGCCTCTGGAACCTTGTGAGGGAGCAGGCTGCAGTCAGCAAGGCGAGCAGGTGGCTGACCGGTCCTTATAAGTGTGCTTCATGGTCCGATGTTCCTCTGCATCCGCAGACACGCTTCACCTTGATGCGCCCGCCTGCCTCCAGCGCCGAAGGCGTCGCATCCGCCACCGTGACCGCCGCTGTCGGTATGACCAGGCTGATGCTGGACGTCGAGTGCTGCGGCGGTGTTGCCGGCTCAGGCGTGCCGTGCGCAGTCGCTCCTGCTGCCGCTGCAGAATTTGAAGAGGTTGCTGCTGCAGGCGCCGGCGACTCTGCCGCCTCAGCTGCAAAAGTGACAGCAGCGGGCTCATCTGACATCACCCCGCCAGGCTGGCGGCTCGGCACTGCGGCGGGGCTTGCGGCAGTCTGCTGAGGTGCTGCTGCTGCTGTGGCATGCGGGCTACCGGTGCTGGGCAAACCTGCAGCCGGAGTCATGTCTGCAGGCGGCACAACAGCTGGCGATTGGTGACTGGCGCCGGCAGCAGGGGGCTCGTTGGCTGCAGCTGTTGTGCCAGCGCGCTCGGCATCCCTGCCTGCCTCTGTGTGTGCTGTCACCGGTGTTGCTGCGCCAGACGCCGCTGCGTTGCTGGGGCTGTGCGACGGCGTGCTGACCGCAGTGCCCACGTCCGACGCTGCAGCGCCAACTCGAGTCTCCCCCGCAATGCTGCTTGCCACGGCAGTCGAGGACGCTGCTGTTGGTCGCCGCTGCCACTCTGGTGTGTTCAGACTGAGGGAGTCGAAAGCCGCCTGGAGGTTGGCGTGAGTGCCAGGGGTGACGCTGTGAGCTGTCCCGGCAGGCTGCGAGCTGTCATCAGCCTGGGATTGCTGCGTCGCATGAGCTGCAGGGCCGGGCGTCGATCCTGAATCGTCTCCAGACATGCTGTCTCTATAGTGCGTCACTGAAGCTGAGTCAGGGGTCAACTGCCTCGCAATTCAGCAGCCAGCGGGAGTCCTCCTTCGCTGTTACGCCAGCGTAGCTCGCTGCTGCAGGTGGCAGCTTCCCCCACAACTCCTTGTCGAGCGATCACACAGCAAACTCGCTGGGATTGATGGAAGGTCAGAAGACAAGTTGTTGCTCGCTGCTGCAGGGCGTTTACCGCGCTGTCCAGTCCGACCTAGACTCTACGATTGACAGGAAGTGCCGAAGTCGTGACAGAAGCAGCAAGTGCGGAGCAATATGCTTCATGAGCTGCATCAGCTGCATCTCGAAGTTGAAATTTTGGATCCTGGGACGGGCCTTGGACGGCAGGGCACGCGTGATGCAGCACGTTGAGCTCATTTGACCCTCTTCAGACGCTTGAACAGTGGTCGTACATCACCCCTTTGGTGTTGCCAGGAGTCGAGACTGGCGCTCACGCCGTCCAAGGCTTGCTCGATCGGCACCATTCTCGCAGTCGGGCATTCTCACGCTGTGATGGGTGTTTCTTTTTTGTCCAGTCTGTGTGGCTATTCCAAAAGAAGTGCACATCGACATGCTGACGGCGTCACGCTCACAGTAGGTCTCAAATAGGCTGGTGGGATTTGTGCATCCTGGGAAGTTGACGCCGGCAGGTGACGGCAGCCTTTCGACCCAGCACCCTGTAGCAGAGCATTTCGAAGAATTCATCTGTTTGATGACGTCCAGATCCACGGACTTACTCTCATTCAATTGTCCCATGTGCAGGTGCCGTGCCGGCAGTGTGTGCGCATGGCGTTCATGCACCTGCTGCGACGAGACGACAGCCTGGGCGCAGCCAGCAACCCTCCTGTGCCGCCGGCTCTCGACTGGATCAGCAGCTCCACAGCGACGATGCAGCCGCGCACGCCGGCGCTCATTCCCGCGCCCAGCCGCCAGGCGGCGCCGCTCGACGGCGGCACCCCTCTCATGCGGCGCATGAGCTTCGAGCAGCACGCACTGCAGCTGCGGCTGCCGACAGTGCAGATGGACGCCATCGCCTACGAGCAGCTGGCGGGACTGTCTGGCATGAGTCGCACATTGGCGGCTCAGCCGACGCTGCTGCCGCAGTACCTCCAGCAGCCGACGCTGCGGCGCCAAGGCAGCTTCCAGCCTTATGCCGACGCGCACCAGCGGCAGCCGCAGGTGGCGGGCCACGGCGCGTCGTATGCGGAGCTGCAGCCGTCGAGGCTGTCGCTGTGGCCGCATCGGCAGGGCAGCATGCACGGCGGGGGCAGCCTGGAGGCCATATTGAGCTACAACCCCGGCCACAGCGGCGTACCCTACGGCCAGCTCGGCCGCAGAGCCAGCCTGGCCACGTCACTGTTCCAGCTGCAGCCCGAGAGCCTGCAGGTAGCAGCCGCGGCGACGGTGGCAGAGGCAGAGGCCGCGGCGCAGGCTGCGGCGAGGGAGATGGTGGCGGTGGAAGCAGCGGCGGCGGCCGCGGCGCAGCGGCTGCCTTCAGTCCAGCGCAGCGGCCGCACCAGCAGAGTCCACAAAGCACTGGAGATTCTGGATCCAGGAGCACACACGCTGGGGGATCTTGCCGCCACCGTCGGCGCCGGCAGCCTGGCAGAGGTGAACTGTGCGTGTGGATGTGCAGCATCGAGTCGCTGTCGCATTTCAAAGCATCTCATGCCGCAATATCCACATGGTAATACAGTGGTGGTGTGGCAGACATGCGGTGTCGTCTACCTGTTGCAGGTCCTGTTTCTGGGCAGACCAGCACAGCAGGCTGCAGGCCCATCGCGGCCAGCACCAGGTAAAGATCTACCGATATAGTGATGATCTGTAATCTGTAATCTGTAGCACGCTGGTTTTGAGGATGAGGTAATGCCTTTGTCCCAGCACCAGAGGGAAGCCGAAATGTCCGATGATGCTGTCGCAGGCCCATTTCCTGAGCCGTCAAACCCGGTGCCAAGCGGCTGGCGGCGGCCTGCTTCACACAGGCAGCGTGAACAGGCCGCAGCCCCAGCTGGTCGCATGCACCCAAAATCCCGGCGGGGCAGCGAATTCGACGTGACGGCAGCGGCGCCGCAGCAGCAGATGCGCGCGTCCCTCACTCCGCGCCGCTCGTCCAGCGGCCGCAGGGATGTGCTGGCGAATTACCTGGCGGCAGACCGCCTGGCGACTTCGTCTGTGTCCTCGATGCAGGCGCGCGCTGTATTTAGTCACATGTGCACCCGCATGTACCCGTGGGTTTTCAGAGTTCAGGGTTAAATCACCCCATGCACCCGCCAGGGGACGGAACAGTCACTCAGTTGAAAGGTGTTCGCCTGTGTTCGCCTGTCTGCTGCCAGTGTCCGGAACTTTGGAGCAGACAGGACACATGATCACGAGAGCTGGTCACGCCGCAGGCTCTGCCGCCGCCATCGGAAGCGTTCATGCGGCGGATGTCTGCGGCGTCTGGCAGCCAGCAGCAGCGCCCGCACGACACGTCGTCTAACGTTTGTTGTTCAAGCTCTGCCTCGCATCTGTGCATCGTCTCACAGCCATGTACCTCGCGCTGCGTCCACCGTTATACTTTATCCTTTCCCCCAACAATGCGGCTGCTGATGCTGACTGTGCCCAGTGCAGGGGCTGAGCCATGCCGGCAATGAAAGCAAGGCATCTGGGGCCGCTGAGCTCTGCTCGCCGACAACAGCGACAAGCCTGCGAGGTATGTGCTCCGCAAGCATCATGCAGAAGCTTTCTGCATTTGAGCAGGACAATTATCCTGCTGGGTTTTCAAGAAAACACTGCACACCAGATCTCGTGTCCCACATGCGGCAGGCCAGGCAACTGCCACTCCGCTGGCGGCCGCAAAGGCGGCGGGACAGCGCAACAGCGCAAGCAGAGAGTTTGCGGATGCGGACACCCAGAGGAACGCCATGCAGGCGCTGTATCGCACAGCAGGTAGGCAGCACTGCTGCCGCAGAATTGTCCAGCAGTTGAGATGACGTGATGTGTGGGCGTCTTCCACCTGTTGCGGTCAGAACCGTCTGCTCTCCAAAGCACACCCATAAGCCTGCCACTATACAATATCCGCAGGCCTGGCATCAGACGATGACAACCACCAGCACGGGGAGCATCCTGAGGCGCAGCCGCGGCGGCCCACCCTGGATCACAGCGCTGCCGACGTGGTCCAGGTGCGTTGCCTGGTAATGCCTAATGCAGCTTTGTCACATTACTTGCAGCTGCAGCGTGGTGATGGGGCAAGTTCGCGCCATAACGGCGTCTATTCTGTCCGTTGCCAGCAGAGCGTCTGGGATTGCGCACCATGACATCTCTGTGCCATTGATGCAGCTGGCCTTCTGCATGCTGGCCAAGGAGGATGCGATCTGCGACGAGCTGTATGATGCGTGCACCCGCATGCGCGACAGCAACCGAGCCACCGCAGAGGGGCAGGCGCCGCAGGCCGCGGCCGCATCAGAGGAGTCGCTGGCGCTGTCGTCAATCCAGCAGGTTTTACAGCTCTGCCAATTGTGCCTCCCAGCGCCAGAATGTCCAGTGACTTCGGGCGATGCACAAGTATCGGCAAGTGCCAGAAACGATGTTTGAAGCTGTTTGCACAGAATTTGGTGCAGTTTCGCAAGCATTCGTATCACGGAAATGCAGGCGCAGCAGCACGGGGCGGTGCTGTGGGAGGGGCGCCCCGAGCTGCAGGCCCTGTGCGCCGGCGGAGAGGCCGCGGGCCGCGCCGCCGTCCTCAAGGCTCTGCGGCACGACCCGCGGTTTGCTGTCGGAGGCGTCAGCGCCGACGGCGCAGAGACCTGGTGGGCAACATGCTGCTGAATTGAATAGATGAGTATCCCTGCTAGGCTGGCTCTGACATTTGGTACGAGGTGTCAGTGCCCGCCGCCCTTGTGAGACCTTCATGTAGAGATGACAAGTTCAGTAGATACAGACACTGCATTCATTCACAGCCTGCCGCTCCCCCTACAGCCTTCAGTGCATTTACATCTCATCTTGATGCTGATCCCGTTGATGTGCCTCTTGTGCAGGCGGCTGCTGGCGGCTTCAGAGGTGGTGCGGCATCAGAAGGCAGCAGCGACAGATGCTGCTCCTCCACTGGCCACGCCTGTGGCGGCAGACGCCCAGGCGGTCAGCGAGCAGCCGCCGCACGATGGCCAGCCCAGCGCAGAGTCAGCTCGGGTACAGGCTGCTCCTGCAGCGCCGGTGCGCACTACATCACACCTTATGGAATGGTCATTGCAATCGAATATTGCAGCAATGCTTGAAGCATGCTGCAAGCATCTTGTGTGAGCTAAATGTCGTGTAGGCAGCTTGCTTCAGGCAGCGTTATACTATGCAATGTGTGAAGGTCGGACCCGGACCCTCTGTCTCCCAGTGCCCGTGACTTGCATGCCATTCTGTGACTGCTCTGCATGCTCCGCAGAGGGACCTCCCTGCAGCGGACCCGACGGAAGGTGCCAGCGGCGCCACAAGCGCCGCCGGCCCATTGCGAACGCTGCAGCGGCGGCAGAGCAGCTCGCTGGGCGGCGGCGCGAGCCTCAGCCCCCGCAGCAGGGCTGATCGCAAGCGGATGGCCGTCGGGCCGGGCGCCGCGGCCGCTGCCGCCGCGCAGCAGTCCCACAAGCGGGTGCGCAGCCCAACCTCGTTCCTCGCTCTTCGTTTGTTACTCGTGATTGGGCGTGAATTACTCCGCCAATGTGAGGCTGCCAGATTTGCAACCACCCCTGGCCCTCATCCCCAGCCACAACACAAGATCGCTAAGCCTGGTGCTGCACCGCATTGCAGGCGCGGTGCCTGGCCACCTGCAGGTCCAGCGACTCCACCATCGCGGACCTGGACGACCTCAGCTGTGTCATCAACAGGGTGTGCCAGCTCGTGCATGCTGGACACTGGTGCTTTGCCACGTCCGTGTACATGCCAAGTCCACTGCAAATGTGTGCCACTCTTGATACAAGCAGGGAACTTCCTGCACCCAGCAGCCGGCGTCAGAGGACAGCACCTCGGTAGCAGACCACCAATCACTCATCGTCAGTCTGGTCAAAAGTTTAAAAGAAGACAAAGATCAAAATTCCGCAGAGCACGTTCGAGGCGTTGGCGCCGGACGAGCAGGCGCGGCTGGCGGCGCTGCTGCCGCCGCCAGACTGCGGCACGCCGGCGGATGCGCTGGATGGCGCGCCACTCGCGGCCGCCGGCGCCCAGTACCTGCGCCTGCTGCGCAACGGGCTGCTGGAGGCAAGCGGCGCGGGCCGCTGGCTGCCGCCGCGGGAGCGCGGGCCCGACAAACGCGCCCAGCGGTGCGCGACTTAAATCATTTGCGTACTTGATATTTGCTTGTACAACACATGTGGTGTTTGTGTTGGGAGGATAGTGCACTTGTCTCAGCATGGTAAGCACAGCAGCGCCTGACTCAAAGGCTGCGCATGTCTAGCTGTGGCGTCGCGGACGGTTGAGTGGCCCTTTTGGTTAAGTGCAGGGAGGCCACGATCCGGGGCTGGGCGGAGCAGCACTTCGGTACCGCGGCGGCGGGCGCTCTGCTGGCCGGCCGCACCACCGCGCCCGACCTTGCGCTCGGCATCTTCACCGGCGGGGGCGGCAGCAGCGGGTTTATCATGGACGTAGCGCGGCACGGCAGCGGCAACAGTGGCGGCGGCGGCGGTGATGGCGCGACAGGCCACCAAGCTGGCGGCGATGGCGACTGCTCGGAGCTGGACGGGACTGCTGCTGAAGGCTCCGCACTGCAGCTTTCGCTGGATCAGACCCAGTCCAGCGGTGGAGCTGTCGCAATCAATGGGATGGATGCTGTGCCGCTGCTGGTGGCGGCATCGGGGGGCGCAGTTCATCTGGACCAGGTGATTCGAGTCCCGTTCAGCAACTCATAATCAACTGCAAGACGCGCAGTGCTGGCATTGACCCTTGGCTGATACACAGCATCACCGGGCTAATATCTTCACGACATTTAACTCGACAGGTGCAAACTCAGGCCATGGACCTTGATGTGGCGGCCATCTGACATATGGCAGCGGCAGCACCGCCATGCGGCAGCGCATTTCCGACATAGGCGGCAGTGGCGGCTGCCACGCAGGGACAACGTTGTCACGATCACATTCGGTTTGCTGAAGGAACTTTTTGAACCGTTGATTTAAGAGCGCGACTTGTTGCTTTGGGGCGGTTTCATTTTGATTGGGAAGCTTGTTGCTTGGATCAATCGAAAAGGGTGGAACAGCTGAAAGGCGATGTCGTCATCATTTGCAATTTTGCTGTCCATTTGTCCATTTGCGCAACTGCATGGCAGCCAGAGTGGCACAACATGTTTGCATAGCCTTTGTAGGTGTGAACAGGCTGCAGGCCGTCGCCCCTGAGTGCACGGGACCAACATGCATTTGCAATGGTGTGGGCACTGCCACGGTCCCACGTTCCTGCATGGTAGCATGAGTGCGTGCTTGTACGAGACAACAGCAAGCGCGCTTCTGCTGGCGTTTGCGGTCGCCCAGGCGGCGTGGCAAATCAGACGGGTCCTTGTGCTCGAGCGGTTCCAGTACAGTGCGCCACAGTCAGGCGGTGAGTTGCTGCCTCCCCAGCGGTTGCTCGGCTGCGCATCCATCTAACGAAACGGTTTGCTTGAAGGTGAGACGTAACCATGCGGTGGCCGCTGCGCTGCATGCTGAGCAACTGGGTGCTGACACAAAGAGGCACTGGCCGCAGGTCAGGCAACGTGGACGGCGGTGGCGCTGCTGTATGCCGCGCTGGTGGCCACGCACCTTGCCTCATTCGTCTACGACCTCGTGGCGGATGCGCGGACGCCCTTTGCAGCATTCTACGATGCAGCGCTGGTCTCCGTGTGGACCATCGCCCTGGTGCGTGTGTTTCGGCATGCCGGGCGCTCCTGGGGAATATCGCTGCTCAGCCAGCTGCCAGTGTTCAACAGTCATCCCCCGGCCTGCCGCACAGCAGCTTTTGAACAAGGCCCAGCCGTTCTGCCGCTGTCATGCAGGTGGTGGCGTGGCTCAGCAGGAAGCATAGCGTGGTGCTGCGGTGGCGCTTCCTGACCTGGTTTTCTGCACTCGTGTACGCTGGGAGCCTGTATATCGCCACCAGGGCACATAGTGCAGGCCGCCCCGCCGGGCCGCCGCCATCGCTGCCGCACGCCGGGCTGCGAACCATCGCTGCGGGCGTGCAACTGTTTCTGACCGTGGCGGCTGCTGTGGCAGACTTCATGAGGTGAACGGCCATGAATCGAAGCATGCTGGATAGTGGACAGTCCTGCTGTGCAGCCGTGCACACATTGTAGTGCAGTGGTGCTGCCATTTCTCGCGCTTGTTGGTGTGCCGGCCGGGCTTGTGAGCCGAGGACATGGCACGGCGCCAATGTCAAATCGCCATCTGCAGCCGCCATAAGCAAGTGCGTCCACACAGCTAGACCACCTCATGGCGCCACATACACACGCAGGCCGGCGGCGCCGGCGGAGGAGGAGGAGGCTTTGAAGCAGGCGCTGCTGGGCGGCCTGAACAATGGCGAAAGTGCAGAGGGTGACGTTGAGGCGCCGCCCGCCAAAAAGTCCCGCTCCTGGTACAGCCTGTTCGGCACGGCGCTCGTCTTCGTGTGGCCCGACGACTGGGTGCTCCAGGTTTGCGGCGCCTCTTCCGCCTGTCTGTTCACGTCCTTTGCTGGTCAGATGGTCACAATCAGATGGTCGCAGCAACCAGACAGAGACCTGCAGCCAGCTTGTTGGTCAGTGCAACACAAGGACAGAGAAGTTGCAGCCAGCTCTGTTGGCCTGTGCACTCCTGTGCGGCTGTGCTGGCTGATCTGGCGCTGCTCTGTCAACAGGCGCGGGGCGTCGCGTGCATGGTCATTGTCATCTTCGTCCGCCTGCTGAACCTGGCGGTGCCGATACTGTACAAGCGGGTGCGTGCGCAAATCGTCCTCGCCAGTCTGTGACAGCTGCAACTTCTGCACCCCGTCTTCTGTGTGAGCACGAGGTGTCTGCCTGCGTTGCAAGTACAGGCATCGACTCAACACACACTCAACACACACTCAACAAACACGCTGAAGATTGGCCGTCGCAGGTCGTGGATGTTCTGGCGGACATCACAAACGGCACGCACCCGCGGCCTGGTGACGAGCCGCAGCAATACCACTTCATGCAGGCGTTCTACCCGTACGTCCTGCTGTACATCGTCGCCTACTTCTTCCAGGTAGCCTTTTTGCTATGCCTCCAGGTTGTCTCTGCTGAAGGCGAGTTTCTTTGCCTACCGCTTTGCAGATTGGCTCTGCAGAAGGCGAATACCTTGCAGAAGGCGCCTACCCTTCTAGTCCTACAATGCTCGAGGCCTGAGCGCCTGAGTCTCGTGGCAGATCAGCATGCTCACATCGCACCCCAGTAACGTCGGGACTATACGGAACTGCAGGGCGGCACTGGCGGCGGCTCCGTCGGCCTCCTGAGCAACCTGCGCCAGTACCTCTGGATTCCCATCACCCAGAATGTGCGCTGCGGCGCTTGTTGCCTATATCAGTATTCTGCATGATCTGTTTGATCTGTTGCATGACATTGAACTGTTACACGACACCCAGTGAACAGCCAAGTGACACGTCTCGACTCCTGTGATGCAGGCCTACAGGTGCGCCGTCACTGCGCCCCACAGCTGCCGGGGCCTGCCTCCGCATTCGAGTGTCCCTTGCTGGGTCATCTCCCTGTGCTCTTCACGCCTGCCAGCCCCCTGATTTCAGCCACACTGAACGATCTTCTGCATGCCACTTACCACTGCACAAAGCAGCCGGTGTCGAAGGGCAGCACTGCACCCGTGAAGGCGCACCAGCCTGGGTCCTCACCCTGAATGCAACTTGACGCGCAACCCCTTGTAAGTTGTTGGTCCACCCATGCCCACTCATGCAGGCGCATCAGCCTGGACCTGTTCTCGCACATGCTGGACCTGGACCTGCACTACCATCTGCACCGCAAGACGGGGGAGGTCATGCGCATCCTGGACCGCGGCACCTCCGCCATCCAGAACATCCTGTCCACCGTCATCTTCGCCATTGGGCCCCAGGTGCGCGTCCTGCCTGCCTTGTTCAAGCGCCCCGGCACACCGCTGCCACTGCCGAGGCGCCCTGCCGGACACTGAGTGCCCACACCAAGGCAAAGGTCATCTGCCCGGCTGCGGCGATCGCTGCAGGTCTTACCGGGTCCCAGACCAAGATGCTGTTCGCATTTGCAACTGCGTCATATCATCGTCTGGAGCTTTGCACGTGCTGACGCGCAGATGCCAGAAGTGATCCATGGCGAAAAAACAAATGTAAGTACATGACGACCTGTGCGCCTGCAGCTCATCGACATCGTGCTGGCGTGCTCCTACATCGCCTACTCGCTGCAGCCCTGGATCGCAGTCATCGTGTTCATCACACTGGCATCCTACATCCCGCTGACGATCCTGTTGACCGAGGTGAGAGCCAGGCGCCGCCATTCTTCTGACCTGCCGCGTGCTCCGCCGGTAGCATCGTGCTGTTTTGACAGTTCCGAGGTCATCTTCACCAACTGCCTCTGCCTGACGCCGTCACAACCGACCTGAACTCGCTGGCTTTTGCGTGCTCGCAGTGGCGCGGCCAGTTCAGGAGGTGCGCCGCATCCTGCCGGTCCATGCTCGCGATCACGCCTTGGCGTTCGACCCGACACATTGCAACTTGTTGGCCACGCGTTCATGGATTCTTTTCGCAACTGTCATCGTTTGGACTTCAGGGATCTCAACAGGTTTGACAACGCCAAAGGCGCAAAAGCTACGGACGGTGAGGGAGTTGCCATCAGAAACTTTTGTGACTAATAGCGTACTGCTGAAAGATGCCGCATCTGAGTGTATCCATGATGTATACATTACACCCCTTGTGGTCCTTGCCGCATGATCGTCCCAATCCTCCAGCCTCCAGGCGCATGAGCAACCGATTGACACTTATGACACTAACAGGCTTCTGACAGGCTTCTGATACACACCTTGCTTTGAATGGGCAGCGCTGCTGAACTACGAGACAGTCAAATACTTCTGCAACGAAAAGCTGGAGCGCAAGAATTTTGCAAACGCCATTGGGGACTATCAGGTGCACAAAATAAGGAGATGCGGCAACGTCGGTCTGCTGCGGAATGTGCGTCGGAGGGGTTCGTTCCAGCTTGAATTTCTCTGCTGCTCGCTGCGCAGACAGTGGAGTACAAGCTGCTGGCGTCGCTCAACGCGCTGAACGTGGCACAATCCCTCATTATTTTCAGCGGACTCGCCGCAGGTAAGCCTCTCTGCGCTCAGGCAGCCGCATTGGGCTTGTTTCAAATTACTCGCACCCAATTCAATTGAGTGAATCTGGCGCATGGGGACCACGCTCTCCTCTCTCTGTGCAAACATGTTCCTGTGCAAACAGGGTTGTCCTGGTATCGTGTGAGATGTGGAAGATGGGATGTTGATCATATTCTCGCTTTCACAGGGCTCACCGTCTGTGCTAAGGTGCGCCCCTGCAGCGCATCTCGCACCTTTCTTGCAATACTCAGAAGCAGACACGCCAGCAGCCCACCCCCCTGTATTTGGTCTCCGTTCCCCGATGTGTCCAGAGCGTTTGTGTCGATACAATTGCACACTCATCTTGTGCAAGCCAGAAGTCCGAGTTCTGACTCTGCAGGGCGTTGCGAACGGCAGCCTCACTGTGGGCGACGCTGTGCTCTTCGTGACGCTCATCCAGCAGCTCTACGCGCCGCTCAACTACTTTGTGCGTGGTTCATACAACCTCGAAGCTTGAGAAAACCTGCCTGCAGCTGCTGTCCCACATGCCGGCGCCAAACACTGTTTGCCAGCTGCTGCCGTTTGTGTCAGCCTCGCGCTTCTCCTGACTTGAATTATCTTGTGCGCCAGGGGACTTACTATCGTACGATTCAGCAGTACATGATCGACATGGAGAACATGTTCGACCTGCTGGCGACAAACCCACAGCTGGCGGTGCGCACCCGCTCTGGTGTCACTGCACAACTCATCCGGCAATGGCCTGGATGTCGCTGTTATTCCCGCTTCCTGCCTCCTTGCCTGATGTTCGCATGATGTACAAGCATTGCGCATGATGTGAGGAAATGCACCGGGCAACAGAAGGCGGTCCGCTTGATCGCCAGGACGCGCCTGACGCCAAGGCGCTGTCGGCGGGCGCAGCGCCGGAGGTGGCTTTCGAGAACTGCTCCTTCGGTGGGGGGGGGGGGGGGGGGGGGGGGGGGGGGGGGGGGGGGGGGGGGCGGGGGGGGGGGGGGGGGGGGGGGGGGGGGGGGGGGGGGGGGGGGGGGCGGGGGGGGGGGGGGGGGGGGGGGGGGGGGGGGGGGGGGGGGGGGGGGGGGG
>JAABUW010000975.1_pt1 | contig 51444 bp, 45 predicted proteins | sample 5560081 | NCBI WGS metagenome assembly JAABUW01 (sample SAMN10711882, study PRJNA513363) | rock metagenome | isolation source: Antarctica rocks | place: Antarctica: Victoria Land, Knobhead sud | reverse complement strand
ATATTATATATGTATGGGCAAGCCCGACGGCCTCTGGCGGTTTCTAGGGCTGAATTTTGCCCCGGAAGCCTCCCTGAGGTGTCAAGCACTCCCAAACCCCAGGAACGTCGATGCGAAGTATCGAGACCGACGAGGGCTGGCCCTAGTCGACGGATCGGAAGCGTGACAATCTTTGATGCCTCCTGGAGGCATTCAGTATGTAGCTTGGTTGGGCTTCGATATATTGGCGATAGCTGTCGGATTTCCATCTCCCTAGCAGCTGAATTTCTTCTTCTGAAAGCTCTGCTCGACGAGCCGAGGTGGCAGCACCTCGGCGAAAGAAGTGACCAGAGTAGTGACCCCCTATGCTCAGTGTGGCTAGTGTGTTCCGCAGAACCTCAGTGACGTGGGTTCGTGTGTATGAATATTCTGGATCGAATAGAAATGCTAGTAGAGATGCTGAAAACCTTGAAAACCGGTTGATAAGCGAGACTTTGATGTTGGAAACAGGGAACAGTACTGTTACCCCTGTGGTTAGGAATCTCCGCATTGATCCGGCGAAGCAATCTCCGCATTAATCCGGCGCTAGTGAATGGGTATTTACCCTTCGCCCACTTCTTTCCTTCATCAATCATCCCGTATGTTCAACCTACTAGATAGTTCAATATATATCTACATGCTTATCTGTTCTCTTGTTCTCGTATATCAATAGATTATGAGCTCGAATTAGCGCTATTATCGCTATCACAAAAAATAACAAAGAACAGAAGCATCGAACTCGCTGTCACCAAAATCGATAAATATTTCTTCTATCAATCTTCATTCTCTTCATACCTCAATCATCATACAACAATGAAAGATTCGAATAATTATTGATTTTCTAAGCTAAAGAAGAGCGAGAATTACAAGTCATGAAAGATAAATATAATCAGTATTCTGAAAGTCAAAGATCTCTGATGAATCATCTTGAGAAAGCTGAAGAAATTAATAATTTCGAATTCTGAATTCAAGACAGCAGTTAAAAAGAAGTACATCAGTACTATTCTTAATTGAAAAGACAAGAACAACAGAGTCTGCAATGTGATTATCTTCAGCATCAAACAGAGATTCAAAGTATATATAGTCAAAATAGAAGATGTCATCAAGATGTGATCTATTCTAAAGACTTAATATAAGCAGTCGAACTTGATCATTCTATATCTGACGATCAAAGAACTCACTCAATCGAAGCAATTGAATTTCAATTTCATACAGAACTATGCTGACTCGCTTAAGTAAGCTGTTATCAGATGTTCAGACATCGATAATGCAGTAACATTCTGAATGCTTAGCAATTTCTTTCTTCTAGATTTTAACGAAAGTCTAGAATCATACATCTTTGATTTGATACAGAGCATCAAGATCAACAAAATCAACTTATTCATAAAGAATATGATCATCGTTTTAGTTGATCATGATAAGAGATCAAACGATGAGAAGAGTTTCAGTTTCAAGAGCATGATAGCTCAGTTTGATGATAAGAAGTCAAATTCAAGAACTTTTGAAAGAGTTCAAATAAGCAATGTTTTCATTGCGAGCAATTGAATCACAGGCAAGAGAATTGCTGATATTTATATTCTAAGCTTCGTTCAGAAGAATGAAAGTCTAGTCAGAAAAAGAAGAAACTGATCATTGACTTCAAAGTCAGAATAGTCAGAACTATGAAGATTTTCTTCATCTGTTGAGCAGACAGTTGTATCAACGTCTGATGAATAAACATTGAAGCTGAGAATCATGTTTGTTACGACAAGAACTTGTTCAATAAACAATCATATTGAAAGATCATTGATAACAGCATTGTTACTACAAATAATGAAGCAGTAGTCATTGTCAAAAAAGATTCAATTATGATCAACATTTTGCTGAATAATCAATCAATCAAAATTCAACTGATTGATGTTTATCACTGTTCAGAACTACATTATAATTTGATGTCAGTCAATCAGATGAAAGTCAAAGAGTATACATGTAGTATAAAGAATGACAGATTTCGATTTATGAATTCAAAGAATGTCATCGTTCTCACTGACTTGAAAAATGAAGAAAAAGTCTATTTCATGAATACATCATTCATTTTCTCAAAATCAGTCATTCTGACAAACAGTTCAGAATCAGTCAAGATGTCATGATGTCAATGACATAAATGATTAACTCATCTGAATATGACAGACGTCAAACGTCTGATCAACATGAGCATTAACATCGATGTGAATTCGACAAATAGTTTAGAAAACAAGAAATTCTCAGAAATGATATGTGAGATCTGTGTCATAGACAAGCAACATAGAACGTCAAGTCAAAAACCTCACATCAGAGTCATCAAAGTAAATGAGCTAGTACATATGAATCTTGTTGATGATGATAAAATATCTAAGATCGATGAAAAATCTAAATATGTGACTATTATGATTGATGATTACAGCGAACATATGATCATCTATTTACTAGAACGAAAATTCAAACTAAAAAATGTACTTCGAAATTATCTGAAATTGATGAAGACTTGAGACACTTCAATTCATTGACTGCATTCAAATAATGAAGATGAGTATGCTGATCATTAAATCATTGAATTGCTCAAAGAGCATGAGATCAAATGAAAATCAACAACATCATATAACTTGAGTTAAAATGAGATTGCAAAGCGATGTTTTTGCACTCTTTTTGAATGAACTCGCGCTATACTGACTAGCGTCAAATTGTTGATAAAACTATGAGAAGAAACAATAATAACTGTCATTTATCTGAAGAACAGAAGTTCTATCACTGCGTTGAACAATATAACTTTCTATGAGACATGACATGATAAAAAGTCTGATCTTAGTTATCTACATACATTTGAATGCATAGTCTATCATCATGTGAAGAAAGTTCATTGAAAGCTTGATGACAAGAGCTTAAAATGTCAGTTTTTGAACTACAAGAGAATCAATCAGTTTCGCTTGTGAAACGATAAGAAGATATTAATATCTAGTTATATTCAATGAGATGAGATAGTCATTGAAGTCAAAGAGTATGATGAAGATCTTTCAATATTATTCTTCAATGATTAAATCAAAGATGAATCTTTCTCATTAAAATCTTCTTCAATAATAAGCACTGAAAATGCGAAGATCATGAAAATTCTTGATGATTACTCAGCAAGAACTTCATTTGCTACTTTGAAATGTACAATTGTATTTGAAACATCAGTTGCTTTGCAGAAAGCTAAAAGCAAATCATCAGAACTAGAATTAAGCAAATCAGATAGTTCAAGCGATTCTGATGCTTTAAATGAACATTTCAAATGAGCTATCATTGAATCTGTTGATTACAGAGCTTTCAATGATCTCTGAGTCAAAGATCATAATTGAGACTTTGTTAATAAAGCAAATCGAGTTCAAATTGAATCAAATACTTCACAAACAGTGAAACATGCTAAAGTTAGTTTCGATTGAGAACAATAAAAGCTTGCATTCAGAAGTGAGCTTGATGCTCACATCAAAAGTGACATCTTTATTCTGAGAACATCTTTGTTAAATCAATAAATATTGTTGACATGCTGAGTAACTATCATTAAGCGAGAGTTCAAAGAAGAGATAATCAAATACAAAGTTAAATGAGTGTGTAAGTGTCATGATGTCAGATCATCAACTTAATTTAGAACATAAATTGTTGATGTTTTAAATAATCTTGATTCATTGAATCTGTTTTGCAGTTCAATGAATCAAGTCATTAATCTAATCATCATCATCTTAATTTAGTCTCAACAATTCTGTTTTGATTATCTCAGTCATGTGTGCAAATCTTTGCAATCTTAAGTCATAAAACTATTGTTTAGTCTTGATTCTGCTTAATTCATGTATATAGAAGTTGAACTTTCGTTCTTTTCTTTCACTCTTTGTCTTTTGTCTTGTATATTATTTGATGTATTGTTCTGTATTTAGTTCAAGTAATATAATAATCAATTCTTTATATTGATAGAATCTTTAGTTCAGTTTAGTCTTTGACATTATGAAAGATCTACACTTTCTGCAACGTTTTCATATGTTAAAATCTCGTTTAGTTACTCTTTTGCTTAAATGAAGTTGTTTCACAACTTCTTGATCAACAATGAGCATGCTGTTGAATAGTTCACTCAAAGTGTGATCGAAAATTCAGTTGAGATCTTTCGCGTAATGCAAGAGCTTCAAAATCAAGTTCAACAACATGATGTCATCATTTCATTTTCATTCATCATTTTCAGTTCTTCAATTTATATAAGATTGAATTCTCAGTTTCTTGCAATGATAGCTCAGATTATCACACAAATCTTGAACAATCAATCTTCTTTCATTGTTCATTCTTTTGCAAACTTTGTTGCTGTCTTCATTACTTTTAGATTCAAGAAGCTTCTTGACATATCTGAGTATGAGAAGAACAAAGATCAATTGAATGCATGAGAGCAGAGTTTGATACAGCGCATGAACATGAACGACAATCATTATCTCTTTCATCGAGTCAAGATCATCTATGTTGAGTCATGACTCATCATAAATAAGAAGACTCACAATTTAATGAATCAATATTGAGTCAATAATCTTTGTATCATTTTCATCTTTGCAGATTGATGACATAAGTTGCATCATTACTGTGATAATTCTTTCAAGACAGAAGATGCTCATTTATATCTTCGCGAAATTCTGAAGCAAAACATGAATAACTTTGTTAACTACTACAATCTCTTCTATCAAAAGAAAGAATATTCTTTGATGAAAGATTTCTCATTGATTGACTGTCTGAAGCGCAATGTCAATTATTTCACTTAAGTCATTGTTTTCTTCTGATGAAATCTTGATGAAACTCAATCATTTATCTTTCATCAATGAGTTCAAGTATTCTCTGACATCAACGAAGAGCTTCAGCAACTTAAGCATCATCAATCTCACTTCATCTTTATCATCATTTCATTTATCAAAGTCAAGAACATCTTGACGTTGACTAGTAACTTTTTGAGTTCAAAAATCATCATTTCTGTGACTGTTGTTTCAACAGTATCTTCATTTCTTTCTCTCTCATTTCTTAATGAGTCAATGAATTTAAGTTTTATCATTATCATTGTTTAAGATAAGACTTTAATTGTTTTTAAGATCAAGAAAATCTGCAACAAGTGAAAGCTGTGCTACTACTGCAAGTTGCAACATTCAAGCAAAATTGCTAAAGAATGCTCAAATAAGAAGCTCTTCACTCTGCATATCATGAATGTTTACAACAATGATGTTGTCAGTATAAATGAAGAAGTCTCGCTGTTCACGAAAAAAGTTTAATTTTTAAGCTAAGTCACGCTCAGAAATCTGTATACATATCATCTTGTCTACTAGTCTCAATCTTTTCACTTTCACTTCAATCATATAGAAAGTTTTCTGCTAAATTTATCTTGAAACTCTTTGAATTCAATTTGACATTCAAAAATAATCACATGATAGTATTCTGTATTCTACGTCAAGCTTAATCTAAAGTTCTTGCTTTCGCTCTGATTGATAATAAAGTTTCTGCTTATGTTTTTATGAATAAATTCTTCATGCAACAACATCATCTTTTCTTGCATCAATTAATTCATTCTCACAGACTTCAAGAATTTAATGATCAAGTTGCTTTAATTGATGACATTATTTATATCATCGAAATCACAATGATTCTTGATGAACACATCAAAAGACTATTCTTTTATATCATTGACTTAAGTTAATATCTCATCATCATGAGTCTGTCATGACTTCATCATCACGTCATTGATGTCAATTTTGAGTATAATATTCTCATTTTATCTTTCTTCTTTTGTCTTAATCATTATTGCTCATTTCTCGTCAAGATCTATGATTTTAATCAACAAGAAGAAAATTTCTCATTCAAAGTTAACAAAGTAGCTTTCTTTCAGTCTCACTCTCAATTCACTCATAAAAAGCAACTCAGTTCACGAATCACTCATAAGAAGCAATTCAATCTACAGATTGCTCACAAGAAGCAATTCAGCACTCAGTTCGCTTGCAAGAAGTAATTTAGTTTCTCATTTGCTTGAAAGAAGCAACTCAGTTTTCAGTTCACTTGCAAGAAGCAATTTAGTTTCTCATTCACTTGAAAGAAGCAACTCAGTTTTTAGTTTGCTCATGAAAAGTCAACTAATTCTCAGCTCATTCACAAGAAACAAATCTCATTCAATCTTGTTTCTCATCTGAAACAAGAAGCTTTTAATCATATTCTTCAAATCATTCAAAAAGAATACTCATCAAAAATCAAGTGTTGAAATTCTTTTCTTTTTAAAACTTCTGTTGTTTTTCTTAAGCAGATCAACGAAATTCATCTGTACATGATGTTGACTATGAATCTTTTGATTCTATTCTGTTTTGAATAGAAGTCAGAAGAGTCAAGAGATCTCAATTCAACGCAGTTTAAATGATGTTAAAACGTTGCGTGATCAGAAAAGTCATCATGCAAAGTTTTCACTCACGCGACAGCATTCTCTTTTAACAGTCACAATCAATTTATGAAGAGAATTAATGACATGTCAATGTCAGTAAGAGATGAAAAGATACTACTAGTAAAATAGTTGATTCAGATGAAGAGTCTGAAAGTCGTGATTACAAGTGATCAAAGAATTTGCAACTTGTTGACTGCGTTGATATTGAAACGTCTTCATCACATCAACAGTGCTGTCGAGTAATTGATAAAAAGATATCAGATAGAATAGATGAATCAGATGATGAGTCTTAAGTTTGTGACTACATGTGCTTGAAGAAGTAGTGACTCATCGATCACGCTGATATACTGAAAAGACTTGAACTCATCTTCTTTACTTGACATCAAGTCATACATCTATCTACGTGAAAAATCGAGAGTGCATGAGAGTGATCAGAATGCATCTCTACTATTGATCAGCTAAGCATTAAACGACTGCGATCGCACATTTATATCACGAACTATCAACGTCTACGTGACACAAGACAAGAGCAGAATAGAGTTATTTGATACAATCATACTTTATCTTCTCATTGTACGTGTCTCTTTTTCACGCATATTTTCTTGCTCAATGAATGATAATCATTGAGCAAAGAACGCAGTTTTGACATTACAATCATGAGCATCACGAGTGCAAAGAATCATAATCTTCACGATCAAAGATTGAAACATTGTTGTATAGAATATCATCAATGAAGAGCAGAGCAAAGACGATGCATTGCAAAGAAACAGCACAGACACGCAGTAAGAGTTTACTTAAGCGTCACGCGCTGAATAGAAGTTATAGATTCATTACTGAGTACATAGTCTCAGCGTTATTGTTTCAACAACGTGCAGTCACTGTGTAGTTGACGAGCGATTTTCTCTCTCAGAGAGTTTTGTTCATTCGATACACATAGCATAGTGTTTCTCATGAGTCGATTCAATATCAATGTTACAAGAGTGTATAAAATAAATCAAATCAAATCTCAAGCAGATCAATTCAATTAATCTTTTATACAACTTGACATAGTTGAGTTAAAAGCTCGAAGCTTTGATCATGCTGCTCATGTTAAAAACATTGAAGTGTTCAACATCATTCTAAAGAAAATCAATGTTTTCTTGAATTTTAAGTCAATCTCGTCTTCTAGTCTAGATTCTGATGAGTCAAAATTACATTATGCAACTTTGACTGTTCATTCAAAGAACAGTTCAACTCTTGCTCAGTTCTCATCTCGTTCTCAAAACAGTATGTATGATAAGAATCATCATTTGAATCTTTGTTAAATGAAAAAGAAATTTCATTTGACTGCATTCACAACATAAGAAGATTTTAAAGTCTATTGACAAAGTAAGAACGTCAATTCAGTCACAATTTTATCATTCAGATATTTCAAGTTTCTAAATGTCTTCTTCAAGAAAAACATCAATATCTTGTCTTTGCATCAAGCTCATGATCATGTCATACATCTTAAAGAAGATGCTCAATTCTCAGTCTTCACTTTGTATGACATGAGTCGTGATAAAATTCTAGAATTTCATCGTTATTTGAATGAAAATCTGAGCAAAGATTTCATTCAAGTCAATCACTTTCAGATGATCATTTCTGTTCTCTTCATCAAGAAATTCAAAGAAGAACTTTGCTTCTGTGTGAACTATCAAGATTTGAACGCTATCACAGTCAAGAATCAATATTCTCTGTCTCTGATCTCAGAAATGCTGAATCATCTAAGTTGAGTTAAAATCTTTATCAAGCTGAATATCATTTCTGCGTTCAATCAACTTTGAATCAAAGAAAAAGATGAAGCTCTTATAATTTTTTGCACTTGATTTGAATTATTCAAGTATCTAGTCATGCTTTTTAATTTATGTAATGAGTTTGTCTCATTTCAGAAGTATATTAACAATATTCTTCATGAACATTTAAATAAGTTCTGTACAGCTTATTTAAATGACATCTTGATTTATTTCAATAATGAACTTGAGCATAAGATTCATGTCAAGCTCATTTTGCAAAAGCTGCAAGAAGCAGATCTTCAGATGAATATAATCAAATGCAAGTTTCACATCACTTAAGTCTTGTATTTAGAATTGATAATCATCATCGAAAAGATCAAGATGAATTCTTCTAAGATAAACATCATTGTCAACTGACTCATCTTGATCAACGTTAAAGATGTTCAAAGTTTTCTAGATTTCATGAACTTCTATAGAAGATTCATCTATGACTATAGTAGAATAACTATCTCGCTCACTCATCTCATCAAAAAAGATGTATTCTTTGTCTGATTTCAGAAATGTCAGATTACATTCAACATTCTTAAGAAAGTCTTCACTTTCAAGATTATTCTTTGTTATTATAATTCAGATTACAAGATTGTGATAGAAATCAATGCTTCAAACTATGTATTCAAAGACATTTTTTCTCAATATGATGACAATGAGATTCTTCATTCAGTTGCTTACTTTTATCAACAAATTCTCAAGTGCTAATTAGTCAATCACATGCAGCTAATCATCACGTTGACATCGTTGACATCATTGACAGCTGATTAGATCAAAGATTTAATCAAACATCACTTAATTACATCATTAATCTTGCAGTTAAATCTAATAGCTGATGAATTGCATCATTTATTGTTGCGCATAGATAATTAAATGATTAACAGTCAGATTGACAAAATCTTCGTTCTTTGCATTCTACATGCTCATCACTCTACTCGTCATTATACATGCTCATCACTCTACTCATCATTCTACATGCTCATTATTCTACTCGTCATTCTACATGCTCATCATTCTACTCATCATTCTACATGCTCATCACTCTACTCATCATTCTACATGCTCATCACTCTACTCGTCACACTACATGCTTATCATTCTACTCGTCACTCTACATACTCATCACTCTACTCATCACTCTACATGCTCATCATTCTACTTATCACTCTATCTACTCGTTAGTTTACTCGTTAGTCTACTCATTAATTTACTCATTAGCTTGCTCACTTCAAAACATGATTCATGTGACGTGTTTAAACACACGTCATTTGCTTCATGATTTACTTCATGATCTACTTCATAGTATGCTTCATACATGCTTCATACATGCTTCATAGCACATGCTAATTAGCTCAATAGAACGCGCTCTTCATGACTCAATATCAAACTTTCTATCTAATCTTCTATCAAATTTTCTACCAAACTTTCTATCAAACTTTCTACATGCTTCAAATTATGAATGCATAACACAAGTCAAACAGTGCTTCAAACAATGCTTTCTACATGACTTGAGAACAGTACTGTTACTTCTGTGATTAGTAATCTTCGCTTTCAGTCGAAGATCAATGCTAGAAAATTCAGAAGATTCAGAATATTTACTTCTTTTCATTTCTTTCTTTCTTTGTAATTTTACTTTCTAGAACAACAACAATTGTATTTCAACAATGCTAACTAGCTCAATAGAATGCATTCTTCATGACTCAATATTAAACTTTCTATCAAATTCTCTAAAACTACTGAGCTTTCTACTGATCTTTCTATCAATCTTTCTATCAATCTTTCTATCAATCTTTCTACTGATCTTTCGACTGAGCTTTCTACTGATCTTTCTATCGATCTTTCTACTGATCTTTTGATCAAGCTTTCTACTGATCTTTCTATTGAGCTTTCTACTAAGCTTTCGATTGATCTTTCTACTGAGCTTTCTACTGAGCTTTCTACTGAGCTTTCTACTACTGAGCTTTCTACTGAGCTTTCGATTGAGCTTTCTACTGATCTTTCTAGTGAGCTTTCTACTGAGCTTTCAATCAAGCTTTCAATCAAGCTTTTTATCAAATGCTTTATCAAACTTTCTACATGCTTCAAATTACTCATCGATTGAATGCATAACATGAGTTAAACAGTGCTTTCTACATGACTTCTTTCATGATTCTCTATCAAACAGTCTTCATGATTTTCTATCGAGCACTCTTCATGTTTTTCTATCGAGCATTTTTCATGTTTTTCTATCAAACAGTCTTCATGTTTCTCTATCAAGCACTCTTCATGTTTTTCTATCAAGCACTCTTCATGTTTTTCTACCAAACAGTCTTCATGTTTTTCTATCAAGCACTCTTCATGTTTTTCTATCAAGCACTCTTCATGTTTTTCTATCAAACAGTCTTCATGTTTTTCTATCAAGCACTCTTCATGTTTTTCTATCGAGCACTCTTCATGTTTTTCTACCAAACAGTCTTCATGTTTTTCTATCAAGCATTCTTCATGATTTTCTATTGAGCACTCTTTATGATTTTCTATCAAACAGCTCTCATGATTTTCTATTGAGCATTCTTCATGACTCTCTTTATGATTTTCTATCGAATATTCTACATAGTCAACAATTCGTTCAAATAGATGATTAAATAGCTAGTTAGATAATAAATTCATTGATTTAATATCTTGCTTTTGCATGCGCTTAAGCATATAAAATTTAGCATATAGAATCAGAATAATCAGTGTCAGCAGTGTTATTTTGATGATTCATGTCATTTTGATGATTCATGTCATTTAAGCTATTAGACATGCGTCTGCAGCTAATCACGTCAAAGTGATCTTATAAGAAGAGAGATCGATCAAAATGATAAATCATCTAATTTATCATTTAATTACATGATTAAATACTCGATGAGATTTGTCAATGTTTCAAAGAAGCATAATTCAGTCAAGTGTAACTACAAAATCTACAATAAAGAATTCATGATCATTGTTTGCACTTTTGAAAAATGATGATCAGAGCTTGAAGACTTTATCTATTCTGTTGAGATGATCATGAATCACAAAAATCTTGAGTATTTCATGTTAATTAAGCAGTTGAGTCATCATCAAGCTCGTTGAAGTGAGTTTCTATCTAGATTCAACTATCACATTGCTTATCATTTCAACAAGATCGATGATAAGTTGAATGCTTTGACATGTTGCTCAGAAAATCTTTCTAAAGAGAAAAATACATTCAATTCTTGTTACGACTCTAGCTACGCATCTACGTTGATAGCTATGTTGATGACTATCGTCGATCGCTCGTCGCTAGGCTATAGAGTTGTTTCAAGATCAACTCTATTCAGAATTAGCTTATGTTTCTCTGAGTCATATAAATAGTTGACTCTGCTCTTCTAGATACTTTTCTTTCTTAGCATTTATATACTCATTACATTACACTCATATGACTCGCTCTATGCTGATCTCTAACATTATATAAATGCTTCTTCATTACAGACGAAGAGAAATAATCTGCATCGACTTGCTCTGCTCGATTCACACGACTATTGACTTTGATCTAGTCGACTTGCGATCGTGCAGACACTCACTCTTCTCTCTCATGAGCTGACTCAGCGAGAATAAACAAAAGATTCAAACTCGTGCGCTGGTCAGCGAGTATAAACAAACGATCGAAATCATTCAACTAGATCAGAAGATCAGCGAATTAATCGTTCATTCAGATTTGCAAGAGATTCTTCGAATTTGTTGAACAATCAAAGAGATCAGTCAAGAACTGCGTGAAGTCTCTATCTTGATGAGCAAATCTCAACAGTGAGTCTGCTTCAATGACACTCATCGTCAATGCAATGATTCATCTACTCTCATCGTTCTACTCATCAGTGAATCGATTCGTCTACTCATTCATGTGCAACTAGTGAGTCTGCTACAATGACATGATAATGTTTTCAACAACAAGCAAATCTTTGAGCTTGTTTCTATATTGAAATCTCAGTGAGTTTGCTTCAACGACATTCTCAATGCAATGATCTACTCACTCTCATCATTCTACTCATCAGTGAATCGATTCTGCTACTCGTTCACATGCAACTAGTGAGTCTGCTACAATGACATCTATTCTCAATGCAATGATCTACTCGCTCACATCGCTCTACCTATCAGTGAATCTGATCAAATGTTCATGTGCAACTAGTGAGTCTGCTTCAATGACACGATCATCTTTGATAACAAGCAAATCTATGAGCTTGTTCATGTATTGAATCTCAACAAACTCATGAGCTTGTTTCTATATCAAAATTCCTCAGTGAGTCTGCTACAATGACAAGTCGATGATCAATCTCTTCAATGAGCAAGTTGACTAGTGAGTCTGCTTCAATGACATCTTTCGTCAACGCAATGATTTACCTACTTACATCATTCTACTCATCAGTGAATCTGGTCAAACGTTCATGTGCAACTAGTGAGTCTGCTACAATGACATCATTCTACCTTGCATAGTGAGTCTGCTACAATAGACATTTCGATTCTACATAAAGCTAAGAAACACATTCATGCAAACATGAATTGTTGAAGAGAGAAGATAATGTTACAACTCTAGCTATGCATCTACGTTGATAGCTATGTTGATGACTATCGTTGATCGCTCGTCGCTAGACTATAGAGTTGTTTCAAGATCAACTTTATTCAGAGTTAGCTTATGTTTTTCTGAGTCATATAGATAGTCGACTCTGCTCTTCTAGATACTTTTCTTCCTTAGCATTTATATACTCATTACATTACACTCATATGACTCGCTCTATGCTGATCTCTAACAATTCTCGACATCAATATCAACATCAAACAATTCTGAAAACTTATGTTTTAAATCTCAATATTGTTGAGAATCTCACTTTCAACATCTTCAACATCAAAGTCATAAAGCTTCAGTCACAAATCATTGCTTTAGATTCAGTTCAGTTACATCTTTTTTCAGTTATTTCAGCATCTTTGCAAATTCTAGTCTTTATGAATTTAAAAATCGAAGAATTCAACGTTGAAGATGTTAAGTCTCAGCTAAATCAAGATACTCTGAATCTTGATGAAGATTTTGCTGACACTTTCACTCAGACATTATGAAAGCAAGTTAAAATCAATGACAAATTCGTAGCTCAGATAATTGAAGTGCTTCACAATGAAGCATGATATCACAACAAGATTTCTTTAGTTGAGTGTGAAGAACATGAGAATCATCTGTACTTTCAAGAAAGAAAGTATGTACTCAACTCAGATAAACTATGTCTTCGTATCATTCAGCTCGCTCATGATAGTGTCATTGATGATCACTCAGAAAGAGCAAAAAGCTATGAACTGATCAGTTGAGTTTACTGATGATTAAACATTTATAAGTATGTTCAACGCTTTGTATGAAACTGTCACGTGTGCACACGTTTCAAGCTCTCTAAACAATGAACTCAAAAATGATTGTGTTCTCTTTTAATTCTTGAATGTCGTTGACATGATGTTTTCATGAACTATATAGATTCTTTATTGCTCAGTATCTTCATGAATATCACATATAAATATGTTTTAATCTTCATTGATCATTTTATCAAAATGAGACATTTAATTCTCATCACTTCTGTCACGATTCTAGCCTTGTCAGACTCAATCTTCTAGCCTTGTCAGATCTATTCTCACTTCATCATCTTGACTAGTTTCTATTGAGTCTAGCGTTGACTGAGAAACACACATATGTAGTCAGCTTCTTTTCTGTAACTATCTTTCTTTCTTAGCATTTATCTTCTAGTTAAATGACACTTCTATCTGACTCGCTCTAGACAGATCTCTAACATTAGATAAATGCTCATCATTTACTCTGCTATCAACGAATAAATGATACGAAACAATCTATTCAGTAAGGAAAATTTGCAAGAAATTCTTCAAATTTGCATCATCATTTTAGATCATAAGAAATTCTTCGATTCTACACTCATTTTCACCATTCTATTCGCAAGAAATTCTTTGAATAAAGCACTCAATTATTACCTGAAATTCACAAGAAATTCTTTGAATTTTCACTTATCAAAAAACATCAATTCAAAACATCAATTCTTCATCTACTCTTATCTCAACAACTTTTATCTTCTCTCATCATGACATGCAACGTTGAGTCAGTTGAGTCTCAAACAACTCGTCTACTTAGAAGCACTGTCAGTAGAAGAGTTTCACTTCTACTCATCAATGCTTCAGTCGAAGCTGAGAAAGCTGTCACTTCATGAAACATAAACATCGAAGAACAACTGTTTCATTGAGTCAGCAATCAACTCAATGAAGTCATCAATATGCTGAATGAGCTTCAAAGTCAGCGAGACTTGACTCTACAACTCAATGAACACTGACTTCTTGTACAAGATGATCACAAAAAGAGAGCGAAACAACTAAAAGTCGCTTTTGATAAAAACGATGAGCTAGAGAAAAAGATCAATCAGCTACAAGGCGAGCGATTGAACTTCAGAGCAAAACAACGTCAAGCTGATTGATCTATGTCTCGTCAAGATACTCAGCCAGCTGAGCAACGAGTCAATCAGAAAGAAGCTCACTCTCAACGAGAATCTTCTACTTTATCTGATAACGAAAATGATCATCACAAGTTCGTTAAGCTTTCGAATTCACTCATCTTCATCGAAACAGATGACTCTATCTGAAAGACATGAAACATCAAAATAGCTGACAAGCTCGATGTCAACGCGAATCATTATTCTACTGAAAAGATTCGTATTGTCTATGTGATTTTCAGGCTAGAAGACGATGCTGATCAGCAAATCTATGCAAAGCATCATGTTAATGCTTTCTCATTCTATCAGTCACTATCAGAGCTACTGAAACATCTGAAAGAAATTTACGAAGATCAGAACCTGATTCAAAAGTGTCGTTGCAAATACGTTGCTCTGAAGCAGCACAACAAGTCTTTCAGCTCTTTCTATTCAAAATTCACTAGAATATTCAGCTTTCTGAACTACGACGATATCACTCTGATGAACAACATTCAGGATAAAATCAACAATCGTCTTCAGAACGCGTTGTCAGTTTGCCTCATAAAGTTTAGCTCGCTTGATAAGCTTAAGATCTTTCTTCAAGATGTGAATAACAAACAATGAGTCAATTATCAGCTACGTGATGAGCAATGAACAGTCAAATCGATAGCAGCTTCGAAAAAACGTTTTGTTTCTTCGTTGACATCAGCTTCAGTCTCAATTACTAGCTATGTTCAACTCACTACTTTTTTCATCTTCGAACCTGAATGATCAAGAATGTCAATCATCTGCTTCAACTGCAAAGCATCGAGTCATCTTTCAAAGAACTGCTCTCAGCTGAAGACTAGTACTTTGACATCTCATGCATTCATTTCTCATCTCAATGAGATCATCATGTCAAAAGAAGAGAAGAAATTATTTACAGAGAAATCGAAGAATGAGGCAAAAAACTAGTGACTTTCATCAAAGACGCAGTGAAAGATGTATTAATTTCTTCAACAATGAGCAGCTCAAATGATCTCTTTGCTTCAAAATCTTTGACTACTGAATGTGTATTATCTAGCAATGAAATTAGTTACTCATTAAAGTCATTGATTGACACTGAAGCAGCTGACTATTCATTCATTGATGAATTAATCGCGCAGAATGTTTATGATCATTTGCAAATCAAATCTTTATCTTTAACCAAGCTCAAATCAATAAGAGAATTCGATGATCATTATGCAAAAAAGCTCATTACTCATGCAATTTATTCAAATCTAACTGTTCAAGATCATATGAAACGTTTCGCTTCTATGCTGATCACTCAATTAGATCAACATCAGATGATTCTTGAAAAAACATGAATGAACAAGATCAAGATGACTATTGATATGAAAGATGATCATCTTCAATTTTCTAGTTTCGAAGCTCATATCAAAGCTTCTATCAAAGCTCATTCGACTGTTCTTTCAAGCAAGAAAATCGCGATAGAACAGAAGAGTTTGATTTCTACTCAAATACTAAAGAGATCTATTTCTTCTGTCATCACTCAACTCAACGAGAAGTCATCTTCATTCAGTAAAATCGTGAAATCATCTAGCTCAGTCAACTTCGCTTCGTCTTTCGATTCAATGAACATAGCAATGATAAAGACTGCAGCATATAGATCACTAGTCAAACGGTCGAATGTGACTACTTTCGCGATCATCATCACGAAAATCGATCGACTTCTAAAAACAGCTAGAAATAAACTCGAAGATGTAAATCTACAAAAGCTTTCACATGAAGAGATCTTGAAAGAAGTTAAAGCTAAGCTTTCTTTGAAATATCATGACTATCTAGACGTGTTTGACTGAGCGATGACTGATCAACTATTCTCTCATTATCTCTACGATCATAAAATTGAGTTGATCGACGAGAGAACATCTTCTCGAAGTCGTCTCTATCATATGTCTGACTACAAGCTTCAAAAGATGAAGAATTACCTGATCAAGCATCTGAATAAAGACTTTATATCTTCTAGCTCAGCTTTATATGCTTCGCTCATACTATTTGTCGAAAAGAAAGACGGTAGCTTGCGTTTCTGCGTTGATTACAGAAAGCTCAATGCTTTGACCAAACGAGATCACTACTCTTTGTCATTAATAGACGAGACTTTCGCTCGTATACAAGAAAGTAAGTATCTGATTCAATTGAACATCATTGTCACGTTCAACAAACTATGCATGCATTCAGATAGCGAAGATTTGACTATCTTTATCATCTTTTTTGATTTCTACAAATATCACGTGATGTCTTTCAAATTAATCAACGACTCGACTTTCTATCAACACTATATGAACGACGTGCTATTTGACTATCTTCATCAGTTTTGTCAGATCTATCTAGATGACATTATCATCTACAGCAAAACATTGAAGAAACATAAGCGACACGTACGATTAGTTCTACATAGACTACAAGAGACTGATCTTCAGATGAATATAAACAAATACAAGTTTCATGTTCAGAAGATCTTCTTTCTGAAACTATTGCTATTCATTGAAGAACTAAAGATGAATCTCAGAAAAGTACAAGCAGTAGTTGAATGATCTACTTCTACAAATCTCACTCAGATGCAGTTCTTCGTCGACTTCTGCAATTTCTATCGACGTTTTATAAAGAACTTTTCGAAGATTGTTCATTCTCTGATTCAACTAATTCAAAAAGAGATGATATTTGAATGAAATCAAGCTTGTCAAATGATCTTTGATCATATGAAGAAACAAATGACTGAAGTCTCTATTCTTCGTCATTTTGATCAGAATAGAAAGACTATTCTTGAAACAGACTCATTCAACTACGTCAACGATGACATACTTTCTCAGTATGACGACGAAGAAACATTGCATTCAATGATTTACTACAGCAAGAATCTGAGTCTCGCTGAGTGCAATTACAAGATCTATGACAAGAAACTACTAGCAATCATTCATGTTTTCAAGCATTGATGATCTGAGCTGAAATTGACTGAGCTACTCATCAAGATGTTCACTGATCATCAAGCTTTAACGTCATTAATGAAAGATAAAAAGCTAAGTAGACGTCAAATGCGCTGAGTACAAAAGCTCGTTGACTTCAACTTCAAAATCATGTATTGTTCAGACAAACAAAACATCAAAGTCGATGCATTGACTTGTCGAGTCGATTCAGTTTCTAGAAGTCTCGAGAATGAATGATGTCGCTATCAGCAAACTACAATTCTCATGTCGAATTGAATGAAAATCGCTGATCTAGAAGAGAAAGAGAATGATGAATCAATTTATCGATTGATTCTAGAAGCTAACAGAATCAACGAGAATTGTATTCTACTTCATGAAGTTGTATTAAAAGATGAAACTCAATACGAAGATACTAAATTAAGAGATTGTTGAGTTCAGAACGAAATACTATATTGAAGTGATCTTCTATGAGTTCTCTTCAATGAGCATCTTCAAATGATGCTAATTCAAGAAGTTCATGATCAACCTTCTATTGATCATTTCGAAATTCTCAGAACGATGAAGATCATAAGAAGATACTACTATTGATCTTCAATGTGAAAGACAATAGATCAATATATTTGAAACTGCTACATTTGTCAGCGATCAAAGACTTCTTGAGATAAATTCAATGAACTACTACATTCTTTACTCATACTTGAACAGTGATGAAAGAACATAGTCATGAATTTCATCATCGACTTACCTCTTTTGAAAGACAAAAACGTCATACTAACAGTGATATGTAAATTGACAAAGAAACGACATTATATTTCTTGCTTCACTGATGACGAGAGAATCACAGCAGAAAAAACAGCTGAGCTAATGCTTCAGTGAATATATTGAATACACGATTTACTCAATTTCATTGTTTTGAATCGAGACTCTCAATTTACCTTCATTCTATGAAAGTCGCTTTGCAAAAGACTAAGCATTAATCTTCAACTCTTTACAGTCTATCATTCTCAGATCAACAATCAAAGTGAACAAGTCAATCAGAACGTCGAAAGATATCTTTGATTCTTCTGTTCATACATGCAAAATGACTGAGCTAAGCTACTACTCATGATTGAGTTCGTTGACAATAATGCTCTGTTCTCAATCATCTTCTCGATCTCTTTCTTTCTAAACAAAGACTTTCATTCTTGTATGAGCTTTGAACTCGATGTCATTGAATATGAAAGTTCTTGTGAATGCTTGCAGACGGCTAAAGTCGAGAATATATCTGAACATATGAACAAAACACTGAAGTTTGCTTGCGAGTCGCTAGTCAAAACATGAGAACAAATGATGAAACAAGTCAATAAGCATAGAAAAGAAGTTGATTATAAGATTGAATCAAAAGTGTTTCTGAATGAAAGAAACATTGTTACAGCGAGATCTTTCAAGAAGCTAAATGACAAAATGCTCGATTCTTTCACCAATCTAAATCTCGTCAGCTCTTCATATAAACTGAAATTATCAGAGTCTATGCATGTTCATGATGTATTTCATTCTGACCTGCTTCGCTCTGTCGTCAACGACTTCTTGCCTGATCAAAAGAACGAACTCTCAGATTCAATAGTGATAAACGACGAAGACGAGTGAAAAATAGATGATATATTGAATTTTCGTCGATATCGAAGATGACTTCAGTATAGAGTCAAATGAAATGACTATGACAATGATCTCAATTGATACAACGCTGATGACGACGAATTTATGAACGCTCAGAAGATCGTTGATGATTTTCATATTCAATACTCGAATAAATCGCGCTAATCAACAATTCAATCAATCACGATTTAACAGATCTGAACCTGTGAAATCATGATTGAGCAATCAATTGAGTCGAGCAGAAAATACATTCATGCAAACATGAATCATCAAAGAGAGAGAGTAATGTCACGATTCTAGTCTTGTCAGACTCAATCTTCTAGTCTTGTCAAATCTATTCTCACTTCATCATCTTGACTAGTTTCTATTGAGTCTAGCGTCGACTGAGAAACACACATATGTAGTCAGCTTCTTTTCTGTAGCTATCTTTCTTTCTTAGCATTTATCTTCTAGTTAAATGACATCTTTATCTGACTCGCTCTAGACAGATTTCTAACAACTTCTATGAAAGTTGAAAAAGTTATCAACTGCTTCTATGCTCATGTTTGAAAACATCATGATTTACTTGAGTTCTTCATGTATGATCGAGACACACAATTCATCTTCGATGTTTGAAAGCATATGTGTAAAATGTTGAAGATAAACGTTAAGTTATCAACGATGTATCACTCTGAAATCAATGATCAAATCAAGAAAATTAATGTTGTCATGAAGCATTATCTTCAAGTCTTCGTCAACTACATGCAGAATGACTGAACTAAGTGACTTTCTGAAATTGAATTCATCGTCAATAACACATCATCATTAATCACTTTAGCATCATTCTTCTTGATCAATTTGAGTCAAAACTCACGTTTAAACTTCAAGTCTTCTGAATCTCTGCTCAAGAATCTTATGTTTTAAGCTTGAAACAAGTTAATCAACATCAAAGAGTTCATCAAGAAAATGAAGAAACTAACTGAGCATTTACATGATGAGATGCTTATAGCTCAGATCATTTACAAATTCAATGTCAATCTCTTTTGTCGTTCTTGTTTTAAATACTTCGTCGAAGATGAAGTCTGACTGAATGCTTGCAATCTTAGCATTACTCACTTCATTATTAAGTTAAATGATTATAATGTTGATCTTTTCAAGATTAAACGTGTCTTCAAGAATAATTCTCTGATCATTGAGTTAAATCTTTCAATATTCATGAAGATTCATTCAATCTTTCATGTCATTCTTCTGAATCATATCACAAGTGATTCTTTCTCAAGTCAACGTCAGAAACTTTGAAAACTCATTGTCATCAAGAATAATGAAAGATTCTGATATGTAAACAGCATACTAAACTTCAAGTATGATAAATGCTATAACTCATTTCTGCTCAAGTATTACATTGATTGAAAAGATCATTTTTCTACTTGAAAGTCTTTTCATCTTCTGAATAATTATAAGCAAATGCTCAATGAATATCATTTCGTCAATTCTGTCGTCGAAGAATCACATGTACTGTCATGTGTGATGTCTCAATATCAATGTCAAGAACTTTAAGTTCAATCTTCATCATCTTAACTCAGCTCAGATCTGACTCAGATCTTGTCTAGATCTGATTCAAACATTTTGTTTAAATCTGATTTAAATGTGACTCAGATGTATTTTAGTTTCATCTGTGCATCATCATGTTAAAATGCATCTCATCTCATCTCATTCTTCAGACATCTTGCTTAGATCTGACTCAAATGTAACTCAGATCTATTTTAGTTTTATCTGTGCTTCATCATATTAAAATGTGTTTACATCAATTCTTGTCTTGTTTCAGTCTTTGTCTTCAATTCTTTCTTATTTCATCTTGTTTCTTCTTATTGTTTTGCAAAAGCTCAGTCTTGAAGAAAAGAGCTACTGTCATGATGTCAGATCATCAATTCAATTTAAAACATAAATCATCAATGTTTTAAATAATCTCAATTTATTGAATCTGTTTTGCAATTCAATGAATCAAGTCATCAATTTAATAATCATCTTAATTTAGTTTCAGCAATTCTGTTTCAATCATCTCAGTCATATGCATGAATCTTTGCAATCTTAAGTCATAAAACTACTGTCTAGTCTTGATTCTGCTCAATTCATGTATATGTTGAAATTGTGTCTAGATCATTCAATCAAAGAGACTTGAAGCTGATATGTATGTATTGCTCTTTAAAGATAGCTATAACAAGACATTAAGAATACAGAAGAGAAAGAGTGCAAACTCTTCTATAAATAATGACTTGAGACTGCGCTAGACTCAATACAGATGTGACGTAATATGTCAGACGTATTTGTTTAAAAGAATGATGAAAGAAATGAATGAAGAAAGTGCTGAACAACGAGAAGAAGTGCTGAAAATGACTCGAAGAATTCAATAAAGATGCGCTAGATTCAAACTAAACATAGCATAATGACTTGCTTTAATCAAATTGATTAGAGTTAAATCTGAACTTTGATTAATTCAGACATGTTCATAACATTACTCTTTTCTTTAAACATTCATGTTTGGATGAATAGAAAAGAAATAAAAGCAAAAAAAAAAAAAAAATTCATCGTGTTTTCAATTTAGTGCGACTTATTCGAGTATAGCTTGTGAAATTCGTTCAGAATTTTCTCTGAATCATTGAATTTCTCTTTATCGACATAGTATCATTCATCATCATGATTTACCTCAATTCATTTGACCTTGTATTGTAGTCTTTCTTTATATCACCTGAAGTTCAATATATCATCTACTTCTCAGTGCTCTTCATTCTCTTCAATGATCAATGATCTAAAGAACTCAGAATGTTGTTTTGATAGAAAATCATTTGATGAAAATCATAGACACTTTGAGCTGAACATTGAATGTATATGCTTCATGCTTCTAGATAGCTGAAGACGATAGAAGATCTCAACTTTGACTGTGATTGAATAGAAATCGAGCTGCTTGTCTTTCAAATCTTTGCATGATTTAGTGATTTTGATGTTTTCAAAGACTAATCAAACTTGATCATCTACTTCATAAATGATGTCTCATCTATGCTTGTTTATCTGAGCTTCAATGATCTGCTTGATTTTTTTCAATTGTTGATGATTGAAGATAAGAAGCTCGCTCATTTGAATGACAATGTCATCGATCTTTCTAGCTTCAATACGTTGATGAGTCATTTCATAATCAGTTGTATTTGAATTGAAACTCATTCGAGAGTGAAAGTCTTTATTGAAGTAGAAAGAGATCATCAAGATAGTCAAGAATGTATTGAAATTGTCACTGAATTTCATCATTGAAAGTCATTTAACTCAGTCATTCTGCATGTAATTGCAGTAGATTTGAAGTTCGCGTTCAACATCTTAATTAGCTCATTTCAACTGATCATCAATCTTTAAATGATAAACTGTTGATAAATTGACTTTAATCTTCAGTCATTTGCAAAGACTTTGTCACATGATTGATATGAACTGAAAGTCTCTATTTGAAACGATAGAACTGAGTAGATCATGAAGTTGATAGACGTTTCATAGCATGATTCATACTGTTTCTTTGATTGAGATGTCATCGTCTTCTCAATGACAGAGAACATAGTGACGTTCTTTGAAGAGATGACATATGATCATGCAAATGACGTTATAGTTTTTCAATAAAGATAGCTCAGTAATGAAGTTCATAGTTATATCTTGTCAACGCTGCTGAGAAATTGATAGAGGCTGAAGCAAATCATTTGTATCATCTCAAGATGCTTTGCTTCGCTGACAGACATGACAGTTTCAAATGTATTGTCAAATAGTTGCTCGATGACCTGACTAATAATAAAAGCGTTGAACTAAATCAATCGTTCGTTTAATGTCAGAGTGCAAGATTGATGATTGATCATGAATCTTTCGAAGCAATTTCGTATGCATTTGTTTTAACACTCATAGTAGACTCTTTTTGAATAAAACGTTGTCAATGATTTGACAGTTCTTTAACTTCATGTCATGAAGCTTCAGTTCATCTTTGTTCATAGCTTGTCAATACTCATTGCATAGTTTATTCTTCTGATTGACTAAACGTACGCGTTGATAGAGATTAGTCTTGTATTCAGATTCGATTTCAAACTCGATCAATAAAACGTTTATTCAATTCAAAGTCAGTATAGTTTGAAAATGATCATCTATGTCTTTAACTGATTCAGAACTATCGATCATTGACATTCTAGTTAAAGCATCGACTTTGATGTTTGTTTTGCCTGATCGAAAGATAATTTGAAAGTTAAACTTCAATAGAATATTCAGATAGTTCGCTTGTTGTCAAGTCAGCTGTTTATTTTTCATAAAGATCTTCAAAGTTTGATGATCAGTAAACATCTGAATAAATAACTCAGTGTCTTCTAGTTTGAGTCATCAGTGTTCGAAGCATTGAATGATAGCTAGCAATTTCTTGTCATAAATGTGATAATTGCATTCAACTGAAATCATGCTCTTGCTATAGAAGACTATCGAGTGAAGCACACTCTCGTCATCGTACTGAGATAGTATGTTGTCTTTTACATAGTTGAATGCATTGATTTTCAAAATAGCTTAACGTTTGACATCAAAATGACGTAGAACTGAGATCGAGCTGACCTGCTTCTTTAGATTGTCAAAGACTTCAACGCAGACTTCATTTTAAACAAAAGATGTATCTTTTCAAGTCAGCTGAGTGAATAACTTGACTAGTTTCGAAAAGTTCTTGATGAAGTATCGATAGAAATTGACGAAGTCAACGAAGTCTTGTACCTCTTTTAGATTAGTAGATGTAACTTAATTGACTATAACTTTCACTTTGATAAAGTTCATGCAAAGATCTTGTTCTGATACTATGATTTTTAAGAAGACTGTTTCTTCTACGTTGAATTCGCACTTTCGAATATCTATCTGCAGATCAGCATCTCATAGATGATTTAGTATCATCTTGACATGTTGTCTATGCTTCTTTTGAGTCTTGCTGTATATGAGAATGTCGTCTAAATAAGCTTGGCAAAAGTCATTTAGAAAGTTTCATAAAACATCGTTCATATATTGCTGAAACGAGGTCGAATCATTTGTTAATTCAAATGATAGAATCTTTGATTTGTACACTTCTAAAGCGATAATGAAGATTGTATAGTTCTCACTATTGAGATGCATACGAAGTTTGTTGAAAGCGAAAATTATATTCAGTTGAATCAGATGCTTGCAGTCAACGATTTTGTCAATCATCTCATCTATGAGCAATAGAGAGTAGCGATTTCTTTTGATAATGACATTGAGTTTTCAATAGTTGACGCAGAAGCGAAAATCATCATTGATCTTCAGAATGAATAAAACGAGTGAGAAATATGAGGTCTTGCTAGAAGTAATAAAATTCTTTAACAGATTTTCGTTCAGATATTCTTTGATCTTCTGAAGCTTGTAGAGTGACATTTGATAAGCTCAACATTTAGAAGAAGTGACATCGTTAGTGAGCTCTATCTTATGATCATATGAACGATGAGATGATAGCTTATCGACTTGAGCTCGATCAAACACGTCGAGAAAATTCTGATATTTCAAAGATAGCTTGACTTTGATGTCTTCTAGATTTTGAGCTGATGCATCAATGAAAGCGACGTCTAGAACGTTCAGTTTGCATTGAGTGTTGTAGACTATTTCCCTATCAATATCTTCGATCGACATAGCGAAAACCTCGATGCAATTCTTCTTTGATCATTTAATCAATGCATGAAAAGATGCAACTTTCACACTGAACATAGAAAAGTTCTTTTTTGAAGCAGTAGAAACTGATCATTGAAGCACTTTGAAAGCTGAACTGATAGAAGAATTTGATGATCATGATCATTTTGAGTGTGAAGCTCTGACTGACATCAAAAAAACAGAAATGAGAGCTTTTAATTGATTCAAAAAAACGATGACATCGTTTCGCATATTTAATAGTATTTCATTTTTGTTCATTCAGAGCTTTTCTAATATGACGTCATGATGATTTATATCAGCTATTAACATTGAAACAGTTAATTTCTTATGACTTTCGACTGTGAGATTGAGTAGAATTTTATGAATAATGATCTTCTTTGTCAGCTTTTCGTCATATTCTCTTATTAACTTCTCTTTAGCTAGTCATATGAGTTGAATTTCAAGCTTCTGACATATTTGATCAACTAGCTTTGTATGAATCAAGATGTAGATCATCAAGTCACTATTTATCAGAGATCGTAGCTTGAAGAATTCGCCTTGCAAGAATAGAGTGACATTGACTAGAAATGACTTTTCGAAGTAATTCTCTTCAATAGATGAAATTTCATCAATTAGATTGCACAAAGAAATGATCTCTATCTCTTCAATAACTCTGAAAGAGATGACTAGTTTTTTGAATCAGACTCTGAATCAAAGTTCAAAGAATGATCAAACTCGTCATTTAATGCGTTAATTCTGAAAGATCTATTCAAGCACTCTTTAGAAGTATGATCAGACTTATGACATAGAAAGCAGTTTTCAATTAGTAAGTCATTTTCTTTGACGTTAGTCAAAACAGCGTCACGTGATTTTGACTGATCAGTCATCTTCATTTCTATGATTCTACAAGTAGCTTTGACTGACTCTTCAATGAAGATGATCTGTTTAGTTGTTTTAGCTTTGATCATTGCTTCTCTATTCTTGATCTCTTGAATAGCTCGTTGATCATTATTCAATCGAATGAGATAGAAACAAATTTCTTTCAGAGTACTGAGTTGAATCAATTGAGTTACTCAAGCGAATTGAAGTCGAGAGTTTATTTTATTCTTTAGATCAACGATCAGCTGTTTTTCTTGATAGTCTAGATAGAAGAATAGTCGTTGAAATTGAGTATAAAACTCGCTGAATTTCTTCTGTTCTTGAATCAAGTTGTAGTAGTTTCTACGAAAGTTGACTTCTTTATCTGAGTCATCAAACAACTGAGCTAGCTCTTTCAAAAGCTCATCGACGATCTTGTATGAGTTGAAACAGTCACGTTCGCGTCTTGACTGAGTGATCTCAGCTGCATCATCGAATAATCTGAAATGTACGTAGCTCAGCTTGACTCGTTCACTTGAAAAGAGATCAACGTTGATTTTCAGCTTGTTCTAAACTTTTTCATATCAGTTCTTTCAGATAGAGTTCTTTTCATCAGTGAACAACGAAGAATTGAGTATTTTCTGAAACCTAGAATGCTCAGAGTAGATTAATGATGACGAAGTAATCTCTCTAGCTTGTAGTCTAGCTTTCAGCTCTTCGCATCGTTTCTTCAAAGCTTTCATAGTCATAGCTTTTATAGTCATAAAAGATGTTATGATTTCAGTGAATGAGTCATTATCTTCGACAATGAAGAATGAAGCTTCGAAACGCTCTTTGAAGAAACGAGGCATGATGAAGAAGAAAGAAGAGGTTGAATTGAATGAATGTTTTAAAAGAAAAGAGATCAAGCGAAGAACGATGCTCGACAATAGAAGATGAAATCATTTTTGTTGTTTGATTTGAGGGTTGATTGATTCTCTTGATCGGTTTGATTCTCTAGCAATCAACGAAGGTTCTTTATCACTGATTCTATTAATCGAGATGAATGATGTGTACTTAATGAGCTGTAAGTCGTCTAGCAATTCAATCAGTCTCGCTGTTGATTCTATAGATTTTCTAGTGTTGTTCTGTCTTTCGATTGCGTTGATCATCAGGTAAATGAATTTCTTTAGACTCAATCTGTCTGAACGAGTATATTGAATGAGTAATGAGTATTTATATCGTATGATAAACGAAATTCTTAATGTAATGTTGAAATCATGTCTAGATCATTCAATCAAAGAAACTCAAGGCTGATATGTATGTATTGCTCTTTAGAGATAACTATAACAAGACATTAAGAATACAGAAGAGAAAGAGTGCAAGCTCTTCTATAAATAATGACTTGAGACTGCGCTAGACTTGATACAGATGTGATGTAATATGTCAGATGTGTTTGCCTAAAAGAATGATGAAAGAAATGAATGAAGAAAGTGCTGAACAACGAGAAGAAGTGCTGAAAATAGCTCGAAGAATTCAATAAAGATGCGCTAGATTCAAACTAAACATAGCATCATGACTTGCTTTAATCAAATTGATTAGAGTTAAATCTGAACTCTGATTGATTCAGACATGTTCGTAACAGTATATAAAAGTCGAGCTTTCATTCTTTTCTTTCGTTCTTTGTTTTTCATCTTGTACATTATCTGATGTATTGTTCTGTATTTAGTTTAAGTAATATAATAATCAATTCTCTATATTGATAGAATCTTTAGTTCAGTCTAGTTTCTGACAGTAAAAGATTTCATTAGAAGCAGAAAATTAACTATGATGAGATCTTTGCTTCGATGATCAAAGTCATGATCATCAAAATGCTTTTAGCATTGACGATCAAATATAATTATGAAGTTGAACAAATGAATGTCATCATCGCTTTTTTAGAAGCACATTTAAAGAAAGAAATCTGAATGCAGCAATCTTCAAAGTTTGAGCAAAAAGAATTAAATGAAATTTTTTTGACCTGTTGTCTAAACAAGACTTTATATGAATTAAAACAGATGTTTTAAAAATGATATGCAATTCTGAAAGTTTATCTCATCTTCATTGATTATCAAAGAATAGAAATTAATTATTCAATGTTTATTCATGATAATGACATCATTATCACTATCTATGTAAACGATTTACTCATTCTAGAATTGAACATATTCAATATTGAAGCATTGAAGCTGCAATTTGCAAAGCATTTTCAAATGAAAGATCTTGACTCAATTGAATGATATTTAGAAATGCATATAACTCATGATAAAGCTGAATGAACTCTTTGAATTAATCAAAGCATTTATATCAAGCGAGTCATTGAACTTCTGAGCATGAGCGACTGCAGCTCAACTAAAACATTGATGCATCATAGATGTCAGCTCAAAAAGAACGTTTATTGAAAGTTCAAGAAGTGAGTTGAGTATCAAGCTATCTTTGAAGAAATAGAGAGCTATCAATCAATCATTGAAACACTGATGTGAATAGTCTGTCAAACATGATCAGACGTAGTTTATGCAGTGAGCAAATGCAGCAGATATTCAACAAATTCTATTCTTGATCATGATTTAGCTGTCAAACAAATCATTCGTTATCTAGTCGAAACTGCTCAGCTGAGACTTTGATATAAATTTTTCAAAGTGAAGAAAGTTGAGAAAGCTGAATTCTTTGAATATATCAATTCAGCTCATGCGAATTGCTTGAATTCTTGAAGATTCATCTTTGACTATATGTTTTTTCTATGAAATGAATCAATTAACTGAAGCTTCAAACATCAGCAATGCATCAGCACATCATCTGCTGAAGCTGAATACGTCAACGAATGTAATGTAGTCAAGAAATTGATCTTTCTGATTCAAGCATTGAAAAAGATGAAATATGATGATTTGAATACAAATTCAACTATCATTTTAGCTGACAATCAAGCGGCTATAAAAATGAATAGCAATTTCGTCAATCATTTTCGAGCCAAGCACATTGATACATCGTATCACTATGTTTGAAACAAGGTAGAAGAGAGAGCAATAAAATTGAAATACATACTCATTGATCAAATGATAGTCGATGATCTCATCAAGTTTCTGAAGTCAGGCAAATTCCTGAGATTCAGATCAGTCATGAAACTAGCTTCAAGGAATGAAGCTACTTCCGCCGAGCATGACGTCGGCGAGTAAAAGAGCATGAATATACAGTCAGTAGAGGGCCTGGATAGCTTCATATAGAGCTTCAATTTCTAAGAGGGAGTGTTGGAAACAGGGAACAGTACTGTTACCCCTGTGATTAGGAATCTCCGCATTGATCCGGCGGAGCAATCTTCGCATTAATTCGGCGCTAGTGAATGGGTATTTACCCTTCGCCCACTTCTTTCCTTCATCAATCATCCCGTATGTTCAACCTACTAGATAGTTCAATATATATCTACATGCCTATCTGCTCTCTTGTCCTCGTATACCAATATTTGACACAGGCAATCTTCGGCACTTGGGGCATTGCTAGTCGTTGCGAATTATGGACTCCACCAAAACCGCGACACGGTCCTATAAGAAGTGTTTGATACCTCTTGAGTCCGACCCTCCGGTGTTGAACGACCTTATGTATGTTGGAAATAGGGGAGTTGGTAACCTCCGCCTCATAGGGCTGGTAGGGCTGGGGCCCGCTAGTAGAGTTTTCACCTGCTCGCTCCTAGATAGACTCCTAACAGCTTCAACCCCATATACCAAAATGCCCCATATGACCTCGTATTCCAACAATGTACGGTCTGGGAGTCTCAAGCTCTCTGACTCTTACTGACGTGTGGTCAATCGACGATCCTGTACAACTTAGCTTTATATAACGTCCTGTTTTCGCCCTCATCCTCGTCCTACCGACATCCGACGAATACGAGAGACACCGACAGTCAACAAGAGTACCGACTGAGATTGCAGAGGATTCAAAGAGAGAAGGAGCAGAAGTTATTTGAATTTAACAGACCATTGATAATGCCTGCGGCATCTTACACGCAACCTGTAATTTCGAAATAAGAAAATTCATAGGCGTGTCAATCGTGCTTGTGGGACAATTCTTCCGTTGACCGGGAATGACCGATTAGAACCAGAATCCTTCTTGAGCAAACTTATTGCTTGCCCAAGTAGCGCGCGAGAAGCATTGCTCGAAGCCTCGACAGATCTTGAGAAAAAATATCAGGAGGCTGCGTTACGCGGTAATACATCGCCTTCACCGGCTCAAGATGAGGTTGATCTGCATTATATATGCTTCATCAAGTCTTCAAACGAATTGATCTACGAGATGGACGGCGATGCAAAAGGGTCAATCAAGACAAACGTTACATTAAACGGGAATGAAGATATTTTGGAGGCCTGGGCACTCGAGTGTGTAAAGCAATGCATTGCTAGAGAGAATGCAGAAGGGAAATTTAGCCTCCTTGCGCTTGTACAAGATTCTAGCTAATCAAGTTAAACGCATTGAGCATTTCAACATGTTCCAATATCTGTTTTGATAGTCAATATTGTCGCAGACGTCAAATATGCTCTCGCCCGCAACTGTCCACACGTGCCAATTCAAAAAGTTCTGACCACATTTCCAGAGCATATCCGTGATACTGAAAAGGCTCCAGGACACCGCGATATGTAGAGAAGTCCAGCCTTCTTGATCTGTTCCGTTAATATCGGCATCAAGCTAGAACGAGAAATCTGATGGTTTCGACAATATCTGCATTCATTCACGCTGAGCGAGGTCCGGCAATTGCGAGATGAATGAGCGGCGAGAAGCCGCCGTCTTTGGTAAAGCGAAGCTGATTCGGATCAGCTCTAAACTTCAAAAGAAGCTCAACGGAAGCTGTGAGCCCGTATTCAACAGCCCACGCAAGCGACGTTCTGCCAAGCGAATCGGGGATGTCGATCATACTCATGAGCTCCTCCGGTTCGAGGGAAGTGAGGTAATCAGCCATCGAGTTGTATTCCGAATCGATCCTGAGAAGTATTCTACAGTAATTCTGAAAATCTTGGGTGGGTTGCCCCAGGGCCACCCACCTACCCACGGACCCAACCACGCGGGACGCAAAAAAGTTGATCCACACAAATTCCCCCCACCAAATCAAACCACCAATTCTATACCAAATTGAGTCTATAGTACATCATTTAATATGGGAGCACCTACCCGTACACCCCTTTTGCATTACATGTACACCCCCCTTTGCTTACATGTACACCTCCCCTTGGGAAACCTGAAATTTCCATTGTGCATCACTCAGTTACACACCAAATTTAGTAGGCAATTCAAGTGTTTACATATGATTCTGAGCAATCTCTCCATGATCTTCCCCACAGCCTCAAATTCGGTTAATCTAGCCTAGTAAACCCACACATCAGACTTGTTGTAAACCTTCCTTCTGACACTCATCATCGCCATTGTCATGACCACCCTCACCGACGCCCCACCTGTCAGCATCGCCTCCGCCGACCCCATGTCTTTGGCTTCACCTTCCGTTTCGGGGGAGGTCTATAACGATGCGAAACTCCTGATTGAAGGGCTCAATAAACACGCTGGGTCAGAGAGCTATGCTGTCGTCACTGCACGCTTCAAGAAGTTCAAGAAAGGTGTTGATCGGATCGTCTATATACGATGCGATCGTGAAGGAAAAGCAAGTCTAAACTCAGAGAGTTTTGAAAGACGTCTCCACAGTGACACACGGCTCATGAAGTGTTCTTTCAGCGCCGTCGGCAAACGGAACGAGGATGGTGACTGATATCTTGAAGTCATATGAAACGAGGGTCACAATCATACTTCTACACTCGTCTCAGCTCATTCAGCTCTTCGAAGGCTAGCCATGACAGAGAAGATTCGGGAATCAATAAGTTTTCTTATCAAAGTCGGGGTGAAGGTCTCACACGAGCAAGAGGTGAAGGGCAGCGAGGTGAAGAACAGCGAGGTGAAGGGCAGCGAGATGGAGGGCAGCGAGGTGGAGGGCAGCGAGGTGAAGGGCAGCGAGGTGAACGTGCTGTCACACCCCCTTCCATCCAAACGGATGCAGGCCTGTTTGCAGCGTTTCATATGTAGCGAAGGAGGTGCTGAAACAGCGATATTGAAGCTCTTTAAACAGTGCAAAATTACTGTGGAGAGGTTGCTCAGAATCATATGTAAATCCTTGAATTGCCTACTAAATTTGGTTTGTAACTGAGTGATACACAATGGAAATTTCAGGTTTCCCAAGGGGGGGTATACATGTAAGCAAAGGGGGGTGTACATGTAAGCAAAAGGGGTGTACGGATAGGTGCTCCCTTTAATATTTATTTAATAGCCCATCATCTTTCCTTCACCCACTAGTACAGCTCGTAAACGATCCGGCATTGTAGAGATCTTCTCATTAATGTGTCGCTGCGTAATCGAACCTCAGCCCTCTAAAGTCAACTTCTTAGTGGTAGCTTCGTCTCAATGAGGAACCTTTTTGAGGCGTTGCTTTGGAGGTTGTCAGCAATTTTCTACAGGAGCTAGATCAAGTGATGAAGCACAGTTGAAGTAGTGTTCCAGCCCGCGTTCGACCTTCCATTTCCTGGCAATATTGTTTTTACCAGGTCCGTGACCACTATCACCGTCCTCTTCCAAAACAAAGTCATCGCCTCGTAAAGTCCATGGCTTTACACACGGCTCAAGGATCTGATCGATATAAGCCTGCTGAGTGAGCTTACCATTGCTGTTACCAGCAACGTTGTAGAACGATATATCAGACTTAAAATCCTGACCAACCCCGGCCCAGCAGTGAAATTTCTTCTTATTTTTTTCAGCTGGCTCGTCTGTTTCTTGTATACAATCCTGACAGTATCTTTGCCCAGGCTTTCGTATGATCCAGACTTTACCCTGTCGTTCATAGCCACCTCGTCACTGAATCTGACTCTATACCAGTCCTCCTTATTAGGATATTTCTCCAGCATTACTTCTGCGTATTCACGGCGCCGTTGAGCTATCTTCGGATGAACTCAGCCCTTCTTACATGCAATGCATTTGTGATAGCCCATAGTACCCATAGCTCTCCATCTCTGGAAAAAGAGTGTAAACGGCGGGTGGAAGCAATCAACGCCTTGACAGCCCTTTGCAACTTGCAGGAAGGCCGTCATTTCCGTCGTCGAAACCCTTCTTCTCGAATATCAAGCTCGAACGCGATCTGACGCCGCCATCCGCCGCCATGTCTTTCAGACTCTATTCCGATCGAATGCAAACCAACTCAATGTGTTTTCTGCGTCGGCTGTGAAGGACTGCCGACAGAGGCTCGCTTGAAGTCCTTCCACAGCCACTGCGACCTGAAAAAGCACTTCTATCGGAAGCACCTCCGCCATCGTCCAGACGGGCAGCCGATCATATGCCCTCATCCGAGGTGCAAAGCTACCTTGAAAGGCAAAATACACTTGCAGAATCATGCGGAACTGATGCACAAAACACCAACTTAACCGTCACTCGTCACGGACAGATTCTGTCTCTAATTCCTTCAGAGATCATCGTAATTTTTCAATCACTCTATCCTCTCAAGAGCTTCGATCCGGTATCGAGCTTGGCTTATTCCGTATCTTTCTGCTATCATTGACGCGTCATATTGCTCTGTTCCCCGGAGTGTTACTGTTTTCGTTTACATCGACGTTACATTGTCGATATCTTCTGTTTTCTCGTCTAATGTATTGCAAGATTTTTAATTATTAGCGAACATCAATTATACTTCGACAGATTGAAAGATTATTATCCATTCCCTCATTTCTTTGCTTGCGCGATTGAAAAGTTTCTCGTTACTGTCTACAGTTTTTCTGTTACCGCTATCCTTTGAAATCCTCCTCGATTTTTTTTAAAATGTATCAGCAATCTTACTTTTCTGTGATACAAGACGTGTACTGTTGATTTTCACGCAAAAATCACGCTCCCTTTTCACATTGCATCACAGAATGGCAACATCATTGACGCCGTGTGGTAATTCAGCCCCGGTCCGTCGGGCTCTGGTGTCAGTGCTGGACCAACAGGTCAAGGTAAGCGAACAAATTCGACCTACAGTCTTCAGTCAGTGCAAAACCCTGAAGAACTTAACCACAATTCCAGGCAAGCGCTGTGGAACTTCTTCGACCTCAAGGTGCTTTGGTCCTTCAGCACCTACGTCCAACTTCAGCATTCACTTCTAACTTCACTTCTTCCTCATCACTCTCGGCAGTGGATGGTTCTGTGATGATTGGCCCCGGCTGAGGTTATGGACTGCCGGGAGTTGAAAAGTGCACTGCTGGATTCACCCACTATCATTCGCTCATGTAGATGGCCATGCCTATACCGGTAAGATCGTGCAGCCTGCCTGTGAATCTATGATCGACTTTGTCTTCGTGCACACTTGATTCCAGAGTAGCAGATCTGCTGACGGACACAGACATTTCGTTGTGGAGGCATATTGTCATATGGTTTACCTTGGAGGACCGCTTATGCTAGACCTGTATGAGAGGCCGTGGAACTTTTGGAAGTTGTCAAATAACCTTTCCCTTGATTTTCATAGCAAAGATGGTATGTGCAGTCACAACTCCCGCTTATGCTTCATTTATCGTCATCTATCGGCATTTCTACCTCTAGAGCACGTAGGATTCCTTGCACCGTCCTATATTTCTTTGTCCAACAGCCCATAACAACTCTCCCACCAATCAGCCCGGTCACGTCTGGGAACTTCCTCTGGCGAAATAGGGAGTTCACCATTCTCTGATACTCGTACTTGTCTTCCGCCGTCTTGAATGGCCAGACGGTCGATAAGGCCAGCGCCCAGTTAAAATTGTGTAGAAGATCGATCCAAGACTGAATATGTCGGTAGCTGGAGTGGACACGCATGCCTGTGTTGGATTGAAGAAAGGGTCGTCGGGGAGATGTCCTCCATCTAAATCCAGCTCTTGACACATCGAACCACCAAAGTCACAGAGCCAGAGGTCGAGAGATGTTGACGTAGTTGCGTGAACGAGAAAATTGTCGGGGCGCAAATCTGAGTGAATTACACCATTTTCGTGAAGGTACGCGATAGATTCAGCTATTTGCCAACATCATTTTTTACGTAGAGGAATGTCAATAAAAGCGTTCTTCTCGTCAATATATGCCTGTAGATCCCCGTGGCTTGCTTCGGCAAGGAGCAAACCTAGCTGGGCGCCCATGGTGTCCTGATGTCCCAGATATCTAAGAATGACGGTCAGCATGGTAGTTTCGCTATCGTGGTGTGCTAGAGGCGAACAGACTTTACAATCCTTGGATGATCTCTAAGCTTCGTAAGTACCTGCCACTCGACGAAGAAGCTGTGTGCAATCTCTTTAGTCAATTCTTGGCGATGAGCGCTCTCCTCCCAGACCTGCACGGGTGACTTGAGGATGACTCCCGGTCGTACCCGACAGAAAGTAGACGTTGAACCATAGTATGTCAATACAGTCATTGTGGGTAGGGTGCGAAATGTATTAAACATGTTTATTGCCTAACCAAATTAGGTTAGTCAAAAACGTGTTTTAAACATGTTTATTGAAGCATGTTTTAAACACAGGGGTATATATAAACAGCATCAATTATTTGGGTGCTCCATTGCCACCTCACCGTCGACGATGCTATTCAAAAAATCCTTCAGCACGGTCTGTTGATGTAAATAGTACATTGATTCAGATGAGTCTGCTGACGAGTAGTTCCGGACGCCATTGGCGGTGACAGTATAAGCACTTCACTGCAGGAACGATTCGGTTTGATAGGATTATGCTCTGAAAGGCATCAGTAACAGCCTGATTGCGAGGTTTGCCACCGCGTTGAGGAGGCATGGCTGGTGGTAGGAAGATAGATCTACTTCATACTCGTATGAAGCAATGGTGACAGCGAGATCAAACCCCCCGAGCTAAACCAGCTGGGTTTAGCTTGCTTATATAATATAAAACCAATAAACATACATGAATAAACCGCTAGTGAGTTTTAAACACGTTTATTGTAGAAGAAACGGTTTTATTCGCTCCCTAATTGTGGGAAGGAGCATACACGGGAGTTTCCGAGTAAGGCAGGAAAAGGGGGTTTTTTGAATGGGGGTCAATTTCCGAGTCTATCCGAGATGGCTGCACAGTGTTGGCTACCTGGAGTACTCCGTAGGTACTGTCTGAACTACCTACTGCGTTAGTCTGTGGAAATCCCTTTATCAGACCCCATTGCAGCGCTAAACCTTTCGCGGGCATCCAAGCGAGACCGGACACGGACCGCACCTGCCACATGGCGGCTGAGCGCGTATCGGAGATTTATGTCTCGTCGAAAAACGTGGGCACCCACCAATCACGCCTCAAACATAAATTATCACAACGTGGCTCAGCACAAGGCTTGGAGCTACGAATCAGGCCAAGATTGATGTCGTATGGCTGGAAGGGAGCATCGTCGGCATGACTCCTTCCGTATACCATAGCTGGGTGACGCGGAGTGGACTGCGATATGATGGCGCCCCAACGAAGGCTTATAAGACGCGGGCCGCATCATTCGGCCTTGCCCCTCTCTGGTTTCGTTTCGCTTTTCGCTGGCTTTCGTGTACCTGATTACAGAGTATACTCGCTCGCTCGCTCATTGACTTTACTTTCCCTCGACAGTCCCAAGACCTAGAATTGAAGGCTATGCGGCATCAACTACTGTCTGGCGCTTTTCTGGCCCACTTACCACTGATACTCGGACAAGGTTTTTCGTTCGGCGCGGCAAACCAGGGTGCTCAAACAAAGCTGCTAGGAAATTCTTTTGCACCTATAGGCGTCGATGCAACCTACGACTATGTTGTAAGTACGCTCCTGCCATGACTATCGACGAAACAAGCACCCACAGAGGTTGCTCGATGTGAGAATGCATGCATTCATTATTGAAATGCCACTCACCAATGGCCTATACAACCACTAGATGTTGACAGCGTTTCTATAGATAGTTGGTGGGGGTACATCTGGCTTGACAGTAGCTGAGCGCCTAGCCGAAGACCCCAAGAATTCCGTCGCGGTCGTTGAAGCAGGTAGCTTCTACGAAATAAGCGGGGATGGCAACAAAACGCAGATCCCGGCCTATGAGGCTCTCTACAATAGTGTGCTGCCCACCATTGATTGGGGTCAATTCACGACCCCACAGCCGGTAAGTTGAGACGCCTGGATAGCATCGATCGGGCTTCCTCTTAGGCAACATACTAATACGCAAAGCACAGCAACTGAAAGGCCGGTCTGTACATTATTCGCAAGGAAGATGCTGGGGTGGCTCGTAAACTCCTCTCCCGTACTCTACACGGTAGAACATTACTGATACAACGTCAGATCCGCTCGTAATGGTATGGTCTACCAAAGGTGCGCATATACATTGGAATAAACCTCGTCTTGTGGTTCTATAACTTTCTCTAACTTTCCTTTGAAGAGGAACAACAGGTTCCTACAAACAATGGGCCGACGCCGTCGGGGACCCCTCGTACGAATTCCCAGAATTCCTCTCCTACTTTCAAAAGGGCGTCAACTTCACGGCCCCCAATTACGACCAGCGAGGCGGTCCCGTAATCAAATACGAGAGTTCCGCATTCAGTCCAAGCGGTGGACCTCTCAAGGTTGCGTTTTGGAATTATTACCTGCCGCTATCGCAATACTTGCGCCGTGCTTTCGAGAAATCGGGCTTTGCGGAAATATCCGGCATTCAAAGCGGGACTCTAGATGGATTTGCCCAGTGGCCAGCGACTCAGAATCCGGATTATGCAATCAGGGATTCGAGTGAAACTAGTTACGGGAGAATCGCTGTTGAGAAGACGGACCTGCGATTCTATCAGAATACGCTTGCTAAGCAGATTATCTTTGATGGGAAGACGGCTAGTGGAGTTAAGGTGGAGTCATCGGGGTTGGGGTATACTTTGAAAGCGAGGAAGGAAGTTATACTTGCCGCAGGCGTGGTGAGTTGATCCTTGAAACCTGCATGTTCACGCGTGGAGGCGTCTTTTGCCGACCATGTGACCTGTATCTTGTCTCATTGATCATGCATGCAGTTTCGCTCGCCACAACTTCTCATGGTTTCAGGCGTCGGTCCAGCTAGCGAGCTCCAGAGTTTGGGAATCCCGGTCGTGGCGGACCTGAAGGGAGTGGGCCAGGAAATGTGGGTAAGTTACTCCTACAACAGACGGAGCTCTGAGCTTATCCCAATCTTCACGAGTCCAAGTCTGAAACTTCGTGACTTTCTCCCACTTACCTAGCCTTTACAGGATCAACCCGGTTTCGCAGTCGCAGTTCCCGTCCATGTCCCAGCAGGAAACCAGCTCTTCAGCAACGCTACGTTCCTCGCTGAAGCCGAAGACGCGTATCTGAACCACAAAACCGGCATCCTCTCTGTTTTTACGGCAAACTACCTAGGTAAGCCGTAATACCACCCTTACCATCAACATCAACCCCAGTTTCATCTTCTATAACACAATATCATCGATCTCGCATAAAAAAGCACAACACACTGACCTCGCAACGTAGCATGGGAGCGTCTACCCCCAAAATACCTCTCCTCCCTAACCCCCTCCGCCAACGCCTCCCTCTCCTCCTACCCCGCAGACTGGCCAGACCTCCAATACGTGCCCGCCGACACCGGCCCCATCTCCCCAAATGACACGCGCAACTACGTCACCGTGGCAATGACGCTGCAAAAAACCACCGCGCGCGGCAACGTCAGCATCAATTCCACCGACACGGCGCAGAACCCGCTCGTCAACACCAATTGGCTCGGCACATCGACAGACCAGCAGCTGGCGATCCAGGGAATCAAGCGAGCGAGGGAGATTATCCAGGGGTTCGCGGAGATTGTGAATGGAGATGAAGTGGTGCCGGGGAAGGGGGTGCAGAGTGATGCGCAGATTTTGGAGTACTTACGGGAGACGGTGGTGACGATTCATCATGCTTCGACTACTTGTGAGTTCTTTTATCGCGCCACCCTCTTCCGTCGCTTGTCTCAGTTTCTCACACAAAAATCGCTGTCTTCCGTTTCTGCCGTACCACCCCGCAATCCCCCCTAAAACCCCACGCCTCCCAACCCCCTACTAAGTTCCCTCTTATCAGGCAAAATGGGCAAACCCTCCGACCCCACGGCCGTCGTCGACTCCCACGGTCGCGTGCTCGGCAGCATCAAAGCGCTTCGCATCGTGGACGCTAGCGTGTTCCCGCTGTTGCCGCCGGGACAGCTTATGTCGACTGTTTGTAAGTGCCCATTTCCCCCCTTCTGTCATTCACAACCTGGAGTGCCGTGCTCTTGAATCGATAAGGCTTGCAAGGACTGGAGATAGCTGACTCGGTTATGACCTCAGATGCGTTGGCGGAGAAACTGGCGGCGGATATTCTGAGGGGAGAATGAGAAGTCAGGAGGTCTTTCGAAATGTTCGAAGCGAATTTTTGGTAGAAAAGGCAGATGAAGTCAAGGAGAGACACGACGAAGAAGTATTACGAAGAATGGGAGCGTTGGATATGGGTACCCAGCATAACTTCTGTCTATCGATTCGTTTACATGTTCGTTATGTTCTAAGCAGTTGTAGAAAAGATTCTTTGTGTGACTGTTGCAGCCCATCCACGGATGCAATCGTTCCATTCATCGTTTCATAGAGTTGGATCTCCGTATGACTTTGAAGCGTTTTCGATTTGTTGCTACGCTCACTTTCTATTGCTACGCTCAGCTAATTGATTAATCATCGCCGCGATTAAAAAGCAAATAACTCACAAATACTGGAAGAGCTGGTCGAGAAAGCAGTCGGAAAGCTGAAGAAGAGTGAACGATGAGATGGATAGATGAGCGAATACATCTCTGAATAAAGAGTCAATAGCAAGATGAACGGCGAGCAGAACGTTGAAAGAAGTTGATTTGTTTACCGAGGCGTCAATGCTTGCTTACAAATTTGTGACATGTATGATGAGCTAAGTATCTAGGTAACCTTTGCTTCATGAATGGAAGATATCCACGAATCGTTTGCAGCACATGCGATGTCGGAAGGATCTGATATCCCAACCGCACTCGCGCAGCTTGTTGGAACATGTAGCTTGAAGAATATCCAGTATTGTCTGAACGCGGTTCTACTACGACGAGATTGTTCGAGTACCGGCGATGCGATATTGAATGAGTCTAACATCACAGCGGTATTTCCTTAACTATTGAAGGTGTGGGGTTGGGGATGTCTATGGACAGATGAAATTTCATGACGATTTTGATCGCTAAAAACCTCCGGATTCTGGAAATCCGACGACAGCAGCGCCAGCTGCGCCAGCTGCGCATCGGGCTTGGCTAGGTCAGGTAAGAAAGGGTTGCTACTCGTTGCCAAGGGAGGTCCGCCGCAGTCGATGATTCCGTTTGCGAGGCTTATATCGAAGAGGTCGAGAGGGGGTTCGTGTAAGCTTGTCGTTTCTGATTGATGCGCTTGAGCGCTTTCGAGCGTCGGTGGCCAGAGGTTTTGAGACTGCTGGGTCGGGAGGATGCCATTGGGTAGGACTGCAGGATTGGTGCATGCGCTCACGTCGGGGTACAGGGTCGTTGCGGCTTGTTGATATACCGAGGCTGAGCTGGGGTAGGTATCGGGATAAAGCGCGTACGGTGGTGTTGGTGGTGCGAAATGCTGTGGTGTTGGCTTTGTGGGTAAGGTATCTAAGCTTGGGGACAAGGCGATTTCGCCTGGGGGAGTACAGTCGAAAAAACCAATTGGTTGCATGAGCCCATTGGTTGTTGAGAATGACGCAGGTGGAGACTGCAAGGAGGTTTGTCTTGAGGTATCTTGAGTGTGATCTTGAGCAAGCCACAGGAGGCTGGGATTGGAGCAACAGCCTATGGCAGGTGAAGATGCGCTGGTGATAATGCTGGTCGCGGGGGACTCGATGGATGAGAAATCGGGAAAGTTGTTTTCGGGAGTGGTACCGGTAAGATTACGAGCTCCGAAGCGCAGGGCATATCTAGCGGACGCCGAATTGATCAGTCAGAGCAAATCATTATTTTTTGTCCACATGACAAATTCAATGTTGCAATTTGGATACGTCGTTCGATCATTACTCATCTTATGAGTAGCAGACAAAAAATACTTGAGATGGATTATATGATATCATGGAATTGGCTGCACTTGACCAACGAGCAGTTAATGAAAATAAAGTGAATAAGCTTGGGTATCTGGGATGATCATCGACGTTCTCACCTGTTCTTTGCGTTGATCGGCGACCGATTTGGGAAGAATCTCTCAACAATCTCTGTCCACTTTCTTCCATAGGTCTCGACCGCTTCATGCAGGAGCTGGTCTTCCCAAAGTGCCCATCGAGCGTGGCTGATATTCGGATTGAGAGTCTCATGCCAGCGCCGGGAGCATTCTTGTGTAAGGCCATGAATTAACCTTCACTCCAAGCACTCAAGGTTATAACAAATAGGCTTTGCTTGTGATGAAATTGGTCCATAACAGAATCCCCGACTGAATCTCAAGCGGACCGGATTCCACATTTTGCACGCCCAGGGTAAAGAGGATTATAGCTTACGATCTGGTTGCCGTGAGCTAACGTCTTCGGATACTAAGGCCCACCTTCATCGCTCTGTTAGCAGTGACCTACTAATCGTAGTTCACGTCTAAGACATTGTAGGGAAGTAGGCTGGAATATCGCGGCCAACAGGGGAGCAGGGCAGGTGGAAAACGTGAGTGTGACCACGAAACGTACTTGAATCCGTGTTTCTCGACTGCCTCTATCAGCAGACGATCCTCCCTGCTGTCCCAAGGGCCTTTGACACTTGGTGCGGACAGAGCGTATACCCATCTCTTTCTGCACTCCTTGTTGTTCCTCGTGCCAACGTCCGAAGCCACATTGTGCCAATTGATGCTGTTGTCGTTTTCTATTCCAATCAATAGATGACCTTATTCTATTTGAAGAGGGTAGCAAGGAATACAAAAGGACCGCTCCGAGACTAGACGGTCACCACTTCTAAAGGCTTTGTTGAACAACCCTTACCTGCTTGTCTCACAGCTTCTCGTAGTGCAGCGTCCTCTTCTTGGCTCCAGAAGCGCGAGGCTCGACGGCCCGCCATCACGGCGGTGGTTTGGTAAAATGTCGAAGTTTCTTCGACCGCAGTGCATGGCCAGGATTCAAATCTCTAATAAGTTGGAATACGAGGTCATATGGGGGCATATTGACAATTTAGTTATTGCTGTTAGGAGGCTATCTAGGAGGTGGAAGGTGAAAACCCTGATAGCGGGCCCCCTATCTCCAACACTCCCGTATGGGAATCAGAGCCCCCATGGACCAAAATTCGGACCCCAACTGTAGGGCACGAACATGTTTAAGACATGCTTATTGACCAACCAAAATAAGTTAGTCAAAACATGTTTCAAACATGTTCATTGAAGCATGTATTAAACACAGGGGTAGCAACAGGGGGGGTATATATTTATAGTGTCAACTAAATTGGCTGCTCCATGAGCACGTGACCATCGATGAAGCTATTCAGAAAGTGCTTCAGCACCTCATCGTTCGAAGGATTTAGCCTAGCCACAGTCAATTCCTTCTGTAGCAGTTTATCCTTCATTTCACAAAGCTTCTTCTCATCAATTTCAATACGATCAAGACGGGATTGAGGAAGAGAATCAACTCCGACTGGGAACTGCAATGGCAGGCGGAAGCAGCAGGTTCAATAATACGAAAGCTCACCGAGGCACTAGCTAAAGGTATACTCAAGCTACACGTGGGACTTCACAGGGCTCTAAGCTCAGTTGTTCAACTTCGAACAGGAAAGATAGGGCCCAAGGACTATCTTTACCGCATTAACAAAGCCAACACGAGGGAGTGCCCATGTGGATGGGGACGACAAACGATCGGCCATGTGTTATTCGAATGGCCAACGCATCATAGCACCCGGAGACAGACCATATGGAAGGATCATCGCTTTAGCGATTTGGGTCAAATATCGAACACGCCAAAATTGGCAAAAGCAGCGGCTCAATTCGTTACATGGACACATATCCTTGGTCAATTTGGAAACGTACCCATGGAATGTCTTAAAAACTGACAGCGGCAAGTCAGGTTCAGTTGGTAATAAAGACAAAGCGCACCCGATGAAGTGGGCCGGCGTGCAAGGGCTAGAAGTTGGACCGCTGGTTAGACGTTAGAAGGGATCGTCAATCAAGGGAGTTGAGGATCTTCGATTCATTAATTCGACGTCGTTCACACAACAAATAGTTCGGACGCGACACTCTCAGCCACAAGGAAACCCTCATAGAAGACATACATACAGTACATACAAGAAACCGATATGAGCGTCACATCGAACAAATCGATTCGTGTAGGACACTTTATGGGACACGACAACCCTCAACAAGGGGGGCTAAAGGGGCACAGGCACTGCTATTGAAGGGTGCGGGGGGAAGCTAGAGGGAGCCGGCGATGGCATCGGCGCAGAGACTTGCCGTGCTTGCATCCATCACACCGCCATCGAAGGGCTCGGAGTTGGTTCCACGTTGCATGCCGATTACGCGAATAAGAAAGAATAGGCAATGCTATTTCAGGAAACCCTCGCAGTTTACTAGAATGAAGTGCGGTTTGAGCTACTACGTATGTACAATGCGGCTAAGTGTCATGTGCATATTAGGTTATTCCGTACTCTTCTTGCATAAATCCCGTGATCGTCCACCCTTGTACAGAAAGCTTTCTCTCCCGTGAAACTTCCTGACGTCCTACAACCTTTGCTTTGAATCTCCTCTCATCAATAGTCAATTCATTGCACCCCAACCATTGACCTTCACAAGTGGTGACCATGGCCTCCTCGGAGAAGACAATCGTCCTCGTCACTGGTAGACCTTTGCCCACACTCAGTGTCCGTCCCCATACACAGCGTTCCCTTACTGACATTCGCACTGCTTAGGAGCCAATCAAGGCGTTGGATACGAATGTGCCAGGAACCTCGTCCTCTCCTCCGCGACCTACCACGTCCTCCTCGGCAGCCGCTCTCTCGACAACGGCCACAAGGCTGCCTCTACAATTTCTGCGCTCCCGGATCTCAAAGGCAGCGTCGAAGCTATCCAGCTCGACGTCACATCCGAAGAGTCAGTCGACAAAGCAGCCGACCAAGTTGGAAACCTCCACCACCGACTCGACGTCCTTGTCAACAACGCCGGCATCGGCGAGACGAGCACACAAGGCCCTCCATATCGGCGTCTCCGTGACGTCCTGGCAACTAATACCATTGGCCCGGTCATGGTCACCGATAAGTTCCTTCCCCTCCTCCACAAGTCCTCCAGCCCTCGCATCGTTTTCGTGAGCTCGAGCGGCGGTTCCCTGTCCCATGCCGCAGATCCGACATCGCCATACTACGGCAGCAAGACAGGCATGCAATTCAGCCACTACCGCGCTAGCAAGGCGGCGCTGAATATGTTATTGATTGAATACCACAAGACATTAGGGGAGGAAGGGTTCAAGATCATGGGCGCGGATCCGGGACTTGTAGTGACGAATTTCTTGAATGCCGAGAGAGTGAGGGCATTGGGAGCGCCAGAGGCAGATGTTGGCGGTGGTACCGTGGCAGAGGTCGTCAAGGGAGAGAGGGATGCGGATATGGGGAGGGTTGTTGGGAGGTATGGCGTCTCTCCATGGTGAGTGTGGGCGAGATTTAAGAGCGAGAAAAAGCAAAATTTGATACAATGGTAAGAGCGTTGCTTCTAGATGGGCTAGCTATGATTTTCTCAAGGCAACACTCACGTTGTTTTAGTGATCCACTGACGACTTTGATGTATGTCAATAAAGCTGAGGCTAGGCTAAAGTTGGCTGCTTGGGCTACTTAGTAAGTTGTATCGAAGAGTTTCACATATAAGAACTGACTGTATGATTCGGTGCTGTTTTTTTTTCATTCGGCAGTTCTTCCTTAGAATAACCGCCGGTGAAGCTACTTCACACTTATAATCCTCAATAACAGGATGACGGGCCGATTCCAGCAACTCATTAATCTATGCGAAGGCGAATTAAAATAACGCCGCTGCGGAGACGAATGATTGAATCGTTGTTATCCACGGGTGCTAGGTGCTAGTTGCTAAGCTGAAAGAGGGGTGTTTTAGTATTTGTGGCTTTTGGGGAAAAGGTGCAGACAGACCAGCCAAACGAGTCGCCAAAGGAGAGGTCACCGTTTACTGATTTGGGTCAATTAGTTCCATATGCCCTAAACCTAAGGGCAAGGAAAGGAAATATGGCTTTAGTGCAGCCGCAATACGTTGCTTACTATCAAAAGTAGCGAAATTGTACTACTGTGCCATATCTGCTTTGCCGTCCCTTGAAGCCAGAGTTCGTAAGCGGTTGATCAACATGTCAATGCGCTTCTGGATCAGAGGCTCCTGCTCCTTCAGAGCTTTGCCCGAGAAGGCATAAGAAAGTTGTCTACGCAGCCGTGCATGATATGAACCTTCTGCATTATACCCAAAGGAACTCCTTTCTCACGGAATACGGCATAGAAAACCGGGTCTTTTCTCAGGGCCGTATGCTCGCTATTGTGACCATGCATGTAGATGTCTTTCCATGCATCAGGTGAGGTGAACGAAAGCCGTGCTGGCGCTATACGGACCACGTCTCCGGCCTCAACAGGGGCAAATGATAGGACTGAATGGTGAAGAGTGGCGTTAGCAATCGTCAACAAAATGATATGCAAGTCAAGGGACAACCAAGGACCAGACAGGGACTATGGAGAACTTGAGGTATGTAAATTAGACGAGGATCATATGTGAGTCTTCACATCCAATCGAAATGGAATGAATAGCCTAATTTGTGGCTCAAAAAGGAATTGGTCTACTCTGATCCATACTGGGCTAGCGATCTACCACGGAATGCTTATCGTCACCATCATCCTGCTGTCCCGACTGGCTGGTGGTTGATGCCCACCCGTTCATGCAGTCTCTTAGATGCATCACTTCTTCTCCATCACCGACAAAACCTTGCGAACACTGTTGGCCCCCCACTGCTGCGCGTCCACCAACTTAGCCTTGGCTTGTTCGGGAGTGTACGCGGGGATCCTCGGACTCTTCAAAGCCGTCATTGGCGTATCATTAGCCGGTCGAGTTCCCAAAAGTACACTGTACCGATCGAAGCCTGCCTGGGGTCCGGGGGCTTTCACGACGCGGTGCTTCCCAGACTTGAGCACGTTGTTGCTCAGTATTTGCAGAGCATCGCCCAGATTGACGATGGCATGTCCGGGCAACGGCTTTACCCACCGCCAGCTCTCCTCGGTCTCCGTATCTTTGTCGATCATTTCTGCATTCGGCATTGGGATCTGGAGGCCGCCCAGCCAGGTGAATAGAATAGCGACAGAAACGGCGTCTCTGTGCGGTGGGAAGCCTGGTCGGTTGAGGCTTTTCCCTGGTACAAATTTTGGATACCTCAAGACACGCAAGAAGTCACTCGAACGAGCGGTTGTCCGATGCAAAGATGTCAATGATCCTGTAGGGAGCTGCAGTTCGCGCTCGAGGACGCCCATAATGATGTTAGCAACAGTGTTGCCGTCCCTCATGGCAGCTCTCCACGTATCCTCGTTCTTGGCAAGCCAGGGAGGGAGCTTGAAACCTCCCGCCTCATTGTTGAAAAGCTCGTACTGAGGCAGCTGCTGCGCGTTCAGCGGGGCTCATGCGGGAAGGCTTGAGTATGGAAGTGTCTTTCACGTACATTGAATGCCTCAACGGTCTCAGGCTCCCCATTTTCGTCGGTGAGCGTACATCGATACCTGACTTCTGTTACTGAGGTTTGTTGAGAATCTTACACTGCGAGTACTTACCCGGTGTCGAAAATTCCAATATGCTCTCGACCTTTGTACTGCTGCTTTTCTGCCATCGAAATCGTGCCTAAGCTTTCCTTTCCTGTGCGGCATGCCACATTAGCAGCCTCCAGCATCCTAAGGCCTTTGGGATGATCCATCAGATTGAGGTAGAAGAAACCCTCGCGAGTGCAGACATCAAACATCTTGCTGGCTTCGAGTTCATCGTCATCGAGTAAATTTGCCAGGGAAATCCTTTCGAGTTGGATGGTAGGCAGCCCTTCTGGAAAGGGAACTGGGCAAAATTCTTCCATGTTGGTGGTACCCATGTCTAAGACAGGCAGCTAATTTTGAATAAATCTATTGACAGGTTTTGACAGTAGAGTAGCATGAGGCTAAATTTGTTGCTGAATTTTCCACTGACCAAGCCGGGAGGAAGCTGTTGAGGTTTCAATGAGGAGCTCAGCTTCCAAGCGTTCGAGTCTATCTCTCGAAGATAAACGGTCCAAATATAAGTCGTTGGGTAATCTAATAATATTAGGTTCGATTCCTAACAGCGCTGGTACAATGGTGTTGTGGTTATCTTTCTCTTCTGGCAGCGCTTAGCCGCAGGTATTAAGTTCCGTTGTTACTCCGGGACGTGCGTTGGTTCGAAACCCGTGCCGACCCTCCACTGTGGACGCGAAGCGAAATGTTCCTCGTCCGGGGGCGGACGCCTGTTGGTTGTGGTCGAGTCGTTAGGTAATTTAATTATATTTGGTTCGATTCCTAACAGCGCTGGTACAATGATGTTGTGCTTATCTTTCTCTTCTATATACGGCTAACCCTGTCGTTATTTCTCGTTAGCAGTGCTTGCCGTACGAATCATATCCAAGAGCTCAGGTATGATCTCCTTGTGCAGTGGAGGTCAGGTGGCGTCAACCTGGCCTCGCGGCTTCAGCCAGTAGGAAAATTACAACTGAGCTGACTCCACCGCCGAGCCTTCCGTACCGTCTGCAATTCATCTTCACTTCCGAAATCTGCTATGCAGTGAAGTATCCGACCCTCGTCTGGTCTTTGTCTGATCTGCGGGTCTTCAGTATGGTCTTTATCTACCGTACTAGTATGTCCGACTCTCTTGCGCTAGCTTTCTTTGAAATGCATGGTCTTTGCAAGGTTGGAGATGGACCCCAGAATTCTCGCTAATGTTGGTCAATCTGTCCTTTGAGTATACACAACACAGTGCAAGGTAATCGGATCTGGGTTTTCAAATTTTTGGGTCTTATGTCTTCTTTCTATAATCTACATAGTCACTCATGATAACTTGTATGAGCGTGCACAGTCCCATTATCCTGTACGGAGTTTCTTGCATTCAACATCGAAGATTGCCAATTTATATCTGGCATGGCTATTCACACAGAACCTCAGATCAATGGCAATGACCATCAAATTTCTAACGGCACCGCCATTAAGGGTACCAGCAGCCACGGCCACAACAACCTTAACGGCTGGAATCATCGCAGTAACGGCATTTCCAATGGCACTATTCATTCAAAGCCCGAGGCTACTACCGCCGCCCTTGACTCCATCGCTATTTGTGGGTTAGGGATTCGTCTTCCTGGAGGTGTTCGCAGTGCTGAAGACTTCTGGGACTTGTTGATCAACGGACAAGACGCAAAAGGTCCGGTCCGCTCTGATCGATACAATATTGACAGCTTCAATAGTACCTTGGGGAAGAAAGGCGCCATCAAGGCTCAGAATGGATATTTTCTAGACGACGATTTGACTTCCTTGGATACATCTTTCTTCAGCATGAGTAAAAATGAGCTGGAAAAGTCGGATCCACAACAACGACAACTTCTGGAAGTCACAAGGGAGTGTCTGGAAAGTGCTGGCGAGGTTGACTATAGAGGTAAATTGGTTGGATGCTATGTGGGGACATTTGGCGAAGACTGGCTACAAATGAGTGCGAGAGAGACCCAACACTCCGGGGGCTATATCTTGACCGGCCACGGTGACCTTATGATATCTAACCGCGTCTCCTACGAATACGATCTTCGAGGTCCTAGGTGTGTTCTGGCATCAAAACCTATGACATGACACCGGCATACACTGACATCTAGTCAGCATGGTCATCAAGACAGGGTGCTCAGCTTCGCTTGTTGCTCTCCATGAGGCATGTCGAGCACTGAATAGCGGTGATTGCAGTGGAGCGATTGTTGCGGGGACAAGTCTAATCATGGGCCCGGCGACAACAGCGGCAATGACTCAAGAAGGAATTCTGTCTCCGGAGGGCTCTTGTAAAACCTTTGATGCGGCAGCGGATGGCTTTGCGCGTGCAGAAGCAATAAATGCGATTTACGTTAAAAAGCTAGGCGATGCCCTCAGGGACGGCAACCCGATTAGAGCTATCATTCGGAATACTGGAACCAATAGCGACGGTAAAAGTCAAGGCTTGATGACCCCTAGCAGTGAGGCCCACGAAGCTCTGATGCGAAAGGTTTATTCCGATTCTGGCTTGATTCCCTCAGAGACTGGCTACGTCGAGGTGAGATCCCCTTCCAAGCCTATCTCGTCATGAAATCTAGGGATTTCTGATAAACAGGTCAAGTGTCATGGAACAGGTACACCTACCGGAGATCCGTTGGAGGCTGCGGCTGTTGGGAGAGTATTTGGAGAGAAAGGCGTTTACATTGGCTCGGTAAATGTGAAGATAACCAATGGTGCTACATAGGTATATTGACACAATACAGGTCAAAGCCAACGTGGGCCACTCGGAGGGTGCATCGGGTATAACAAGCCTGATAAAAGTCATACTCTCTCTACAACACGAGATGATCCCTCCGAACATAAAGTTCAATACCCCAAACCCCAAAAGTAAGCAAAATGATACTCTCAAACAACCCTATCTAAACCCGCCAGTTGCATTCAGAGAAAACCGCCTTATTGTTCCGACCAAAGCTACACCTTGGCCGCAAGATCGCTGCAAGCGTGCAAGCGTAAACTCGTTTGGAATAGGAGGAACCAATGCTCATGTAGGTGTCATTGCGAATATGTCATCACATCAACTCAAGCCGATGAGCTCATTGACACCGTCATAGATAATTTTGGAATCGCCCGATGCATATGTTCCTGTTCCACGCAAGAGATCCGCAGCTGACATGGTAACCGGACTTCCACAACTATGTGTCTTTTCTGCAAATACCCAGGAGTCCATGCGTCGACAAATCCTTAATAACACGACATATATTAAGTCGCACCTTGACCGGGTATTGGATGTGTCTTACACGTTGAATCAACGCCGAGAGCATCACATGTATAGGTCTTTCTGCATCGTCGGCGTCGATGGTGCCATGAGCACAGCCGCGGCGGTAGTAAAGCTTCCAACGACTTCACCAAATCTTGTAATGGCTTTTAGCGGCCAAGGCGCCCAGTGGCCTGCGATGGGGAAAGAACTTATCCTTTCAAATCCCGAATTTCGAAATGATATTGGAGCCATGGATCGTATACTCCAGAGCTTACAATATCCTCCAGCTTGGAGCATCGAAGGTTAGAATGGTTCCTTGCAGACATCATATCATTTTCTTCGGCCATGTTTTCCATGCCCCTCATCTTGTCTTTCATATCGTTGGACGTTTACTAAATTATTGCAGACGAGCTTTTTAAGATCAAAATAAGCCAGATTCATCGCGCAGAGCTAGCGCAGCCGCTATGTACCGCGATTCAGGTAGCTCTTGTCAATATGTTCCGCAGATCTGGCATTCGGCCAAGAGCTGTTGTTGGTCATTCCAGCGGTGAAATAGCTGCGGCCTATGCAGCTGGTGCTATCTCGTTGCGCGAAGCTCTAATCACTTCATATTACAGAGGCTATGTGGCTAAGAAACCGTCGTTAGCTGGAGGCATGGTAGCAATCGGCCTTGGTGCGGACGCAGTGTCAAAGTTCCTCAAAGAAGGCGTTGTTATCGCCTGTGAGAACAGCCCCAAGAGCGTAACTCTGTCTGGGGATGCGGAACAGCTTAACAAGGTGGTGGCATCAATTAAGGAAAGCAAGCCTGATATACTGGCTCGAACATTGAAAGTGGACATGGCATATCATTCTCGTACGTGATTGTTTATCCTCTGAAACCATTTACTGATATTAACCACATAGATCACATGGTCCCTCTGGGCAAGGAATACCGCCGCCTCGTAGAAGAGGAATTAGCAAATAAAAGTGACTTTTCAAGCCGACAGCTTGACATCCTGTTCTTCTCGAGCGCCACAGACGACATAATTCAAGACTCCGCGGCATTGAGCCCCGGATATTGGCAGACAAACCTTATCTCTTCAGTCCGTTTTGACTCCGCGGTCAGAAACATTCTGCGGCGCCAGCGCAATAATGTGTTCCTTGAGATTGGCCCTCACTCAACTCTTGCTGGTCCACTTCGGCAGATATGCTCTGAAGTTGGCTCGGATTACCTCTATATTCCGACAATGATTCGAAATAAGGATTGTGCGGAAACTTTACTATCAGCGTGGGGCCAGCTCTATCAGCAAGGGGTTCCCTTCAGCTTCGAGCCGTTGACAGCAGGTGGAAGTGTGCTTCCTGACCTTCCATCCTATCCATGGGACCACAGCGCATCGTACTGGTACGAAAGTCGGCTTTCTAAAGAGTGGAGGTTTCGAAAATACGGATACCATGGCCTCCTGGGGTTGCGCGTGGGAGAAAGCACAATATCAGAACCTTCATGGAGAAATGTCTTATCGCTTGAGGACGAGCCGTGGCTCTACGACCACAAGGTTCGGGAAGATATAGTTTTCCCGTTCGCTGGATATGCTGCCATGGCCGGTGAGTCTATTAGACAGGTGTCTGGGGTCGAAAACGG
>JAABUW010000972.1_pt1 | contig 51617 bp, 56 predicted proteins | sample 5560081 | NCBI WGS metagenome assembly JAABUW01 (sample SAMN10711882, study PRJNA513363) | rock metagenome | isolation source: Antarctica rocks | place: Antarctica: Victoria Land, Knobhead sud | reverse complement strand
GCCAGTCGTGATGCTCTACACTCAGATGCAAAGCAATCAGAAGCAACGATACCGGCAATAAATCTAATCAAATATAAAAATCCGGGCGGTCATGGGGCGGTAATGGTACCACCGAATGGAGACCACAGTATCAAACGGAAGCCCGTATCCTCATCCTCTTTATCATCCTCGTCTTCCGGGACCATCATTCGAAGGCCAATCGACCAGATCTCGCCACCAACGCCCGGCGTCGACGACACACCATATATCCACTTCGCCATCGAACAATTGACAAGAGACCAGGAGGTCACATACGAAGAAGGCGGGAGCGAAGCATCATACCCTGTGGAAAGAGACGCAACCCTGGGATATCATCCTGCAAGGGTACCGAAACCGCAGAGGCAGCGCCCTGATCCCAATTGGAGACGACAACATGAACCCACAGTGCCTGATAACGAAAGCATCCTCCTCCCAGCAGAACCTACCACCGACGATTTCAGACATCCTAGACTCAACTTCAAGCCTCAATCACTTCGAATTCTATCTCTCGGCGGCCTCTTACTCTGCTGCCTGCTTATGATCATAGGTCTGCTCTTCTGCGCTATATGGCCAACCTCGCACAACGGGCTGTGGGAATACGACAGCGTCGGCAGCGGCCGGTATTTTGTCTTCCAATACCTGCCTACGCTACTTGCCAGTATCATCATCATCTGGTCACTCATAGTGCAAAACGCCCTACATCGAACCTTCCCATTCATCGCATTGTCATCTGGACAAGGTACACCTAATTCTGGCGTTCTACATGATTCGTCAACTTTCCCGACAAAGTACATAATACCCGATTTGTCTTTTTTCAAGCACCGAGAGCCCCTACTGGGCCTGTGCTCTGTGATTTTTTGGCTTGCTCTGTGGACCATCCCCTTACAGAGCTGTTTGTTTCAGACGCGATATTATACCCCGGACAGTATTTGGAGATGGACAACAGTCCTTGGGATTGCGTATACCCTATTTGCTTTGTACCTTCTTTTGGCTTTTGCGCTTTTGCTTCTTATATTCCGAATCACTTTTCGCCATACGGGCCTTAAGTGGGACCCTGTGTCGCTCGCAGACCTCCTGACGATTTTCCATTCATCGAATTTTCTGTCGGACTTCGAGCGCTCGGAGGTCGTCGGGCGACACTCACACTACTTTTCGGCTAAGTACCTTAGACTCGGGTACTGGCAGACATCGAGACAGCATGAGGCGTTCTACGGCATTGGAGAGGAAAACGTCCCCTCAAAACGGTACTCACTAGACCGAGGCAAGATGGTACCTGTCACCAATCTCCCAAACGTCGATCTAGAAGCCCAACAGCCAGAGAAGCGATCCACATTCGACACACTGCGGCACGACATTCACACTCCAGATATGCGTTACAGGTGGCTACCATGGTTTCTCAGGGATGGCCCCGTACTTGCTTGGATACTCATCGCGACTATCTTGATGCTCGCATTTGTCATCGTCAGCTTCGTGAATGGTGCTGTGCAGAAAGGCTTCCTACCTCAGCTTCCAGCGCCTACTTCACCTCATGGCTTCTCGCCAGCCGACTTCTTGTACAGCTTCGTGCCATCATTCATTGGCATGATTCTCTTCCTCCTTTGGCAGCCTATCGATATGTACTTTCGCGCACTCCAACCGTTCGCTAACCTCGCTAATGAACGTGGTTGCTCGGCTGAACAGTCTCTGCTGATGGACTATCCTTCACGCTTGCCAGTCGAAATCACCATGGAAGCCGTCTTGAGTGGCCATTACAAAGTCGCGTGGATTTCCTTCATCGGGCTTCTATCAATCTCTCTGCCAATCTTGGCTGGTGGAGTCTTCACAGCGCAATACGTTGCTAGCAGTCAAACCGTCCGCATGGCAGCCGATATGTCAGGGTACTATACGCTGGTCGTCTTTGTCGTCATCTACGCGCTCTCGTTCCTAATCATTTGGCCTACTCAAAAACGGCAACTGCCTCACGACATCAGTACCGTTGGTCAACTCGTCAGCTTTTTCTACCGGAGCCCGTTGCTTGCAGATGCCGCTTTCAGAGAGCCACGAAGCAAGATTGATTTGGTTACAAGGCTGATAGGGAGATTGACGGGCGAAAGAGGGCTTTCCAAGTATGCCTTTGGGACTTTCATCGGGTTGGGGGGAAGCGAGCATTTGGGCATCCACAGGTTAGAGGACCATCGTTCGATGCGGAGAGTACAGGCGGCCGAGGGGGCATACACGAGCACTACGACGAGATGATCTGATTCTGCATTGCGGCATGAGCGTGGAGCGATGAATGCATTGACACGGCTGGGTATGATACACGATTTATGATACATGTTATAACCATGGGATAGTCGCCCTTAATTGTACATATAGAGCTGTAATCTACAGTGTGTACTACTATTTAATCATTCGCCCTTTACCGATTTTGGCGATGCTTTACAGAAAGGCTTCACGACTTCTCCATTCAAAGATATGTGCTCAAGCATCTTTAGCTAACCGCATGTACCTACCTTAATGATCAATCTCTGCCACCTCAAGGCGGCAAAGGGAACTCAGTCAAGTCTGTCCAAATCAGCGATGGCACGTCATTCTGCCCCCGTAATGATCACCCTTTCAATCTAAAAGTCCTCGGCATTTCAATGCAGCCTCATCATGCTCGTATCAATGCAGGTGCTGAATCTCGACCTGGATGTGACTGCGGGGATCTCGAAATGCTAGCGGTCTCCACGGCAAGTCCAAGCGACGTTGGATTAGTACTCTATTATGGAGACAACCCCATTCATACGCCGGACTGTATCTGTACCTGCATCAATGTCGATATCCGATCGACCTCCTCCCAAGTAAAGTCATGCTTTATCGAAAATCCATACTTGCCTTTGCATGACCTGAGGGCAGAGTTGCTGGACAGCACTCGCCCCTCGACAGATGGCAGGTCCTGCATAAATATCGAGAGCCTCGTATCCCAGCGCCTTTGGACCGTGACGCTTGCATGCTCAAGTACATGCAGCCAGAGAAGCGGTGTACAGGCATATGCAGCTGGCCGAGAATTTCAAAATCCGTGCAGCTCGTGTTGCCCATGGCAATCTCATGCTCGGAGCTGCTTCTTCTGCTTGATGACGATGAAAGGGACACGCTGCCAGGGGCTTCCCTGTGACTGTGAGTATTGGCGGACGCGGGCCAAAGCAGTATCCCTTCTGTTCTTCTTCACTGTATCTGTTTCTTGAAGACCATATGTGGAAAGCGCCCATCTCTTGTTCTACAGACCCAACCATTGCAGCTCAAGGACGAAATGTCTAGTCCTGATGCAGGACCTGGGTAGTGGCCGTACCCGTACAGGTTTTTGATAACTCCCACGCTTGTAGTAAAACAGATTCTCGTCCGAGGTGTCCGATAGTAGTTTGCTTACCAGGCGATTCGGCCGTTGTTTGCTCTGTCTACACGCTAGCTTCGTCCGAAAGCCTTCTGGCAGTTGATATTTAGACCTTCAACACTTTCCATTGTTTTCAGTCACTCAGCATCATTTCAAAAACCTTGTCGCCAGCTTCGTTTTGATACACTCAAGTATCGAGGATAACCAATTGGATGACCATTCTACTATGAGAACCGCAATTGTATTGTCATTTGGCCTTTGCCTTGGGCAAGCTCTCGGTAATATACCAGTGAGCTATGAGGGTACAGTCACTCTCACGTGCAACCACTCTCTCATCCAATTGCCCGGTTACACTGGATGTCTGCGCGGCATGTCGTGCATTGGCGACGAGATGTGGGCGCTCAAACGGTAATTGCACCAAAGAAAACACGACGCTGACATTTCATAGTTGTGTAAAATCCCCACTCCATGCGAAACCCTTAGGCTTCGAAGTCGAGAAGAGCAAACCCTATCTCCCTCGCTCACTCAACGACGTCTCTCCTCGAGGCCATTCGCCCATTGAAAAGTGCGGTCCAGAGAATCGTGGCCTCACTTGCGATCTTCAGAGTAAAGCGTACAGCGAACCATGCTGCGTAAGTTGTGCCATCGCTTCACCTCTCTAGGTACGCTGAACCTAAGGCTATGCAGTCAAAGTACGGCTGGTGTGGCGACACGATTGAGCATTGCGGTACGGGCTGCACGTCCGGATGCGCCATCTCCAAACGTCAGACAGATCCTACAGCATCTCGATCGGATGGGCGTTGCGGATCAGCTTTCGCCGGCGCCACCTGTGATCCCAATGGTGCATATGGGGGCTGTTGTAGCGAGTATGGGTACTGCGGCTCGACGCCTGATCAGTAAGTCTTCTGGTTTACGATTCATGTCATTATCTCAGCGATTTTGGTTTCAGATTCAAGGGCGTTTGACCGGTTACCACCAACTGTTACCTGCGGTTCCGTTTTAGAATGGCCTCTGATATGGATTGTCTGCTCATGCGGCACTTTCAGCTGCCTTGTCTCCAACGGATGCCAGAATGGCTGCACGGAAGCCAAAGATCCGACCACTACTACCGCTACTACAGCATCAGAGACTCAAGAGCCCGTATTAGGGAGCCCCACCGCCGCTCCACCCACAGGCCCCGATACTACTGACGGCACGTGTGGTGCTGGCAACGGGAATACGGTTTGCGGTAGCTGGCCCAATGGGCCTTGCTGTAGTCTATATGGGGTTGGTCTTCAATATAGACCTTCAGAACCAGCGGTTCCTAATAATGTCACAGTTTTGTGGGAATGATGCAGCCCACTGTGGTAGCGGCTGTCAAAGCGGCCCTTGTGTTGGTCCTCCCGAGGTTCCTGCACCAGGACCTTCACCCGCACCAGCACATCCCAATCTGGGGGCTTTCAACATTGTAGGACAATCAGGTGTGCCGGCCATGCACGCTGGCTTGATGCCTAACGGACGGGTCGTTTTCTTGGACAAGGTCGAGAACTACACCCAGATAAAGCTGCCCGATGGCCAGTATGCATATTCCGCAGAGTACGTCTCATGTTGTCTTTTCTAACGGTCGCAAAGCTGCGAGACTTTGAGAGCTTCTTCTCCGAAAACGATTGAACATTGAAGCCATGTGCTGACACCGAAACAACATGCAGGTACGACCCAGCAACAAACACGGCCGTAGGACTCTCTTACAAAGTACGCAAATTTGTCTGACTGTTCCATGTCTGTAGGATCTCATGGCTAAAATTCCGCACAGACCAACGCTTTCTGCTCCGGAGGTGCTTTCCTCGCTGATGGTCGATGGGTTTCGCTTGGTGGCAACGCCCCTCTTGACTTCATTGACCCCACGGTCGGCAATGGATTCCAGGCTATGTACGTTAATATCTCTTCCAAACCCCTCTTTAGATTGTGTTGCAGCTTTTATGACGTGGCTCGAGAATGCGTTATTCCCTAGCCCTATCTCATGATCGGACATGATTCCTTGAAGGGATGATGCTAATTACAAGACCATTCAGTCGCTACCTATCCCGGTCATTCAGTGATGCTTCGGAAGATGGCAGTGACTGGAGCGAGCCAGGCAACCAGCTGTCCAGTGCACGGTGGTATGCTAGCTCACAGACGATGCCTGATGGAACTGTCTTTGTGGCCTCTGGAAGCCTCAACGGACTTGACCCTACCGTGCCTGCCAACAACAACCCCACGTACGAGGTCCTCAGTGCTGAAGGCATATCAAGTGGCATTAGTGTCCCGTTGGACATCTTGAAGAAGAATCAGGTACGTCCTTTCCGAGCATTGACTCCCTATTGATGTCGGAATGGGTCACCAGGCACACAAGGTGTTACTGACTTCGATCCTCTGTAAAGCCATATTACATGTATCCCTATATACATCTCCTGAGCACCGGTGATCTATTCATCTTCGTCGCAAAGTCAGCGGAGATATTCAGCGTCGCTAAGAATGCGGTTGTCACATCCCTACCAGATCTTACAGGAGACTACCGGACTTATCCAAATGGAGGTGGCTCCGTTCTGCTCCCCCTCTCTAGTACCGATGATTGGGCTCCTGAGATCGTTATATGCGGAGGAGGGGCATATCAAGACATAACTAGTCCCACAGACCCGAGCTGTGGTAGTATTAAGCCTCTATCAGCAAACCCGACGTGGGCTTTAGAATCAATGCCGGAGGGCCGAGGCATGGTGGAGGGTGTGCTCCTCCCAGACGGCAACGTGATCTGGCTCAATGGTTGCAATCAGGGTGCCGAAGGTTTTGGGCTCGCCACCGCTCCAACTCTCGAAGCACTGATATATGATCGAAAAAACCCAGTCGGACAGCGCTTCACTACCGGCGCTAGCTCTACGATTGCTAGGTTATACCACTCCGTCGCGCTCTTACTTCTGGACGGTACCGTGATGGTCGCCGGCTCCAATCCGGTTCAACAGCCGGTTCTTACCCCTGTGCCCAATCAGACGCCTTCGGAAGACTTTGTCACAGAGTTCAGGGTGGAAACCTATACGCCTCCTTATCTGCAAGGTAACGCACAGCGTCCAACCAATGTGGTGCTGTCCTCGAAAACCCTTGCAGCTGATGCAAGTACTTTTACAATCACTTTCAATGCCCCTGCTGGAAACATGGCGGTTGCTGTTGCCCTCTACCACGGCGGATATGTCACCCATTCGCTTCATATGAATCAGCGTATGCTGTTCCTTGACAACGAGGGCTATGTTGCGGGCGCTGTCTCGCAGACCTTGAGAGTTACAATGCCACCCAACAACAACATAGCGCAACCTGGGCCGTACGTGGTCTATGTGACCTGCGATGGTGTGCCAGCTATTGGGCAATTCGTCATGGTGTCCTGATAGCATATGTGACACACGAGAGGACATCGCGAACTTCATGAGATTGCATAATGTGGAGATACGGGCACGACTTTGTTTAGCAACGTATCTTGGCTGTTGATGGACAATTATGGATCGCACGTCAGCCTGGGTTTATGTGAGAACGGTGGTAGGATATCAGCAATTCGCTTGCATGTAGCTGGTGGTAGCGTTCGATTCTTCACGATTTGTTGATTTGCAAGTCTTAAATAGTCATGAGGAGCAACCATCTTGTATCCCCCTCGGCTCAATTGGGTTTAGTCTCTCTGGTCGCACCTTCCACACCCAAGCACTACAACCATCGCACTGACCATCAACCATGACAGGTCTAGCTTCGATGTTCTCGCTCGGGGAGCAGACGGCGTTGATAACGGGCGGGACCCGAGGGATTGGTCGAGCTATGGCTTTGGCACTCGCAGAGGCCGGTGCTGACGTTCTACTGGTCCAAGTAAATCTGCACGGTGACAATCAGCAACGAACGCTTTTCTGAGTATCGAATAGCGAGATACAACCAATGCAGCTACGAAAACTGAAGTGGACAAATTTGGGAGAAGAGTGCATATCTACGAGGCAGATCTATCTTCACAGGAGTCTGTTGGAAGGTTTGTGTCCAGAGTTCTTGCCGATGGACACAGGATTGATATTCTGCTCAATTGGGAGGGCGTCCAGCATAGAATGGGCAGCCATCGCTTCCAAATCGACGCTTTTAATCATGTACGGAGTAGATTCGGCCCTTTTTCCAACCCATGCATCTCAGTGATAACGGATATGCAGGTTATCCAGGTAAACCTTACGACTGTCTTCACGCTGTGTCAGGACGCTGGAGCACACAAACTCTTCGGGTAAAAAAGGGACTATCATCAATATCGTATTCGTTACTATCGTTTCAAGGTGGCTTTACGGTACCTGCATATGCGGCCTCGAAAGGAGGCGACCAAGGCATTATCGGATGAACGGGCAGGAAAGGTACGTCGGTCAACGCCTTCGCGCCTGGATACATTGCTACAGAGATGACCACAGCCTTGATGGAGGACGAAGAGCGAGCCAAGAGGATTCTGGGAAGGATTCCGGGAGGCTGATGGGGGATCCCAGGATCTCAAGGGACTTATTGTGTTTCTGGCAAGTGGGGCGTCCGGCTATGTCTCAAATGAGATCATTGTAGTTGACGGTGGCTGGATGGGGAGGTAGAGTGCGGCTGAAATACTAAATGCTAGGTTCTAGCCGCCTGAAGCAGCACTCACTATCCCTTTCTTGGAGCCTTCCGAGCCGTCCATTGGTGGGAGAGTGGACTGTGGCAGGGACAGGGAGCTAGATATCGATATATGCGACGCATCAAGGCATCGGATCATCGGGACTCGCACGGGCTGCCATCTTCCGTACCACAGATTTCCTTATCTATCGTGTACTGTTTGTACCCAACCCGAGAACGGGGAAGCGGGACATCCGCAAGAATAAGGCCGCCGATCTGCACTGACCAGAGTGACGGCTCTAAAAGCCCCACATTTCCCACTCTTTTATCGCTCTTAGTCCCGTCTAGCTCTTAGCCTCCGGTGCCCGTTGATAACCCATCACCCCATTACGCACGCTAATCTTCAATGTCCATCAGCCAAGACTTGCGATGTTCCTACCTACAGCAATAACGACGGGCGTTGGTGTTGCCAAACTCAGCAGCAAGCTTGATACCGACTCTGAGGCCCATCCGCTGCAATTGGAGAAGTGGAGCAGGTCTTGTGCGCGCTCTATAATCGTGATCGGAAAGTCTTGGCAGATAGACTATGGGAAACTAGCCTGTCTTGCGATCCCCAATCATTCCACACACGCGGGGCGCCGGTGTTTTGCGACCAGTGTTGCTCACTGCTCAATGCTGCCGTCAACTCGCCCACTACTGTGCCTACCCCACGGCGGCCAGGGTCTCCGATCAGCAGCGCAGCAAGTGCCCGGAAGGATCAGGGATTTCCTTTCCATTATCGGCCTCTTGGTCGCAGCTAGTCCTGGAGTCTGCGCCCTCCCATATTCTAGCCAAGGCCAAGCCGGTCTCGAAACGTGTGGTGGGAATCTCGTGAGCAGATAGCAGTTCGATCCTTATGGCTTGGTCACCACGACGTATGCACTGTCGGTATCGGTGCTGCATGTCGGAGCATTTGTGACGCACTTTTCACACTTCCAATATTCCCCAGATGTAGGGCCCTCTCCGTCCTCACTCCCGTCATTGACCTTGGGCCCTCACGAAGGGGAAGAGAGCCAGATACATCCTCACTCTATGCAGAGGCCACAACTTCGTCTTTGACGGACTCATCATGGTGCCGTCTGAGGGTGTCAAACCAGTCGTTCTCCTACTTGGAGAGGTTGTTTTGGCACAGTCGGAGTGGGACTCTCTCAGGGCAATTGCTGAGCTGCGCGTATGAGTTAGAACTTGGCGGAGCGAGGGAGGCGGTACAAGTGCTGACGGTGCTTCAACAGCAAGTCAACAACGGCACACGCGACCAATTCCTTACTGACTGTAGGGAGGGTGTCTACGAAGGAGTGTTGGCGATATCGAGGACCTACGATTCGACTCAGGTGAAGCGTCTGAACTATTCCTACTGCCACCTGCACCCAAAGACTGATTTACCCGTCTTTCAGATCACTGGCCGCTTTGACCAAGAGCTCATCGACCTTCTTCCCCAAAGCCTGAGATTCATCTCCCATAATGGCGCCGGCTATGATTCCGTTGACGCCGCCGCTTGCGCCGTCCGTCGTATCTCCGTCTCCAATACGCCAGGTGCCGTTGATGCTTGCAGCGCCGACACGACCATGTTCCTCATCCTCGGTGCCCTGCGCCGCATACACATTCCTTATACTGCCCTCCGTGCTGGAAAATGGCGGGGCAACATGGGCTTGACCCACGAGCCTGAAGGCAAAACGCTGGGGATACTGGGCATGGGCGGCATTGGTACGGCGGTGGCTAGGAGAGCCCAACCGTTTGGGTTGCGTTTGCAATACCACAACCGGAATTGTGTTCCTGAGCAGCAGAATGTGACAGGAGCCAAGTACGTGAGTCTCGAAGAACTGCTGCAAACCTCTGATATCATCTCGGTACATCTACCCTTGAATGCTGGCACGCGAGGCTTGATTTCCCACAAAGAATTCGCCATGATGAAAGATGGGGTCGTGCTCGTCAATACCGCTCGCGGGCTCATCGTTGACGAAGACGCACTCTTTGAAGCCCTGGAGTCCGGCAAACTGTGGGGCGCGGGGCTAGACGTGCATGAGCACGAACCGGATGTTCACCCTGGACTAATTGAGAACGAGAATTGTGTGCTCTTACCGCACGTGGGGACCGCGACGGTGGAGACTCAACGCAAGATGGAGGTCCTCGTGGTGGAAAACGTGAGAAGTGCGTTGGAGACGGGATGTCTGCTCACGCCTGTGCAGGAGACCAGGAAGATGGTCAGTATGAATGGATTTGGACGATAGAAAGATGTCATAGAGGACGGTAAGGAATTAAGAAAAAGCTGTCATGACTTTAGAAGGGGAATAGATGGGTTTAGTTCAAGGGGAAAGGGGAAAGGTGAAAGAATCATTCGTTGAACCATCCTTTCCAACGTCCGAGCCTCTACAGGCGATTGGCTTTAGCTGTCATGATTGGATTTCAGAGGATATCGTCGAATAATACCAGAGAATCCATACGAGCGACATGTACTTGGGACATTGCTATTTTTAGCAATACCCCGGCGGAAAATACTACCCGAGTCCTACGCCTCCACTACGAAAGGCAGTTGAATAGCGACCACATGGGAACCTACAGTCGACGCTCGCTCACAAAATCACACACCAGAAAATGCATACCGAGTGTTCACTACAAGTCTTCCGCTTCGGTTCCAAATGCTGATTTCATGGTGTAGCACTACGACACCTTACACAAGACATTCCCCCTTCTACTCATTCCTCTCATATCTCATACCTCCCTCCTCCCAAAAGTCGATTATATCTTAACACCCATCATAACCTTACGACAGCGTAAAACACCAGCACCTTCCCACAACGCCCTACCCCCACCACTTCCAAACCATCCAATCCTCTCTTCAATTTTCCTCCACTAAAAGATCCATGACTCACAACTCTCTCACTCCCACCGCTACCATCCCAGCCCCCCTTAAGATTCCAACACCTCCACAGCTCTCAACTCCTACATCTCAATCCCGCCTCACATCCCCTCTCTACTTCTATCTGTCAAAATTAGCTAGCAGTGTGCATACACAGCCCTAGGACTCTAGTCTCAGCGACCCACACCGGCTTGAGAGCAAGCCTCTACACCACTATCGATTCGATTAGGGAACTACAGATAGAGTCTCAGTGTTGGGAATGTTCGTGCCTTGGCTTTCGGTAGGTGGCGGGATGATGATTTAGTTGCGGAGGGAAGGAGTGGGGTGGGGTTGGGGGAGGTGGTGGTATTGGTGTGAGATGATGGGTATATCGCTACAGTGTGCTGGTAGGGTTGGTAGGGTTGGTAGGATGGTGGTTTGGAGGTTTGGGGTTTGGGGCTGGGATGGTGGTGAGGTTTTGGGGTTGGGTGTAGTTGTGGGGTTATCGTGTCTACGACTGTGCTAAGTGGCAATGATGTATGATTTTCTAGATTAATGATGGGAGGGATTATGGAGCGAGGGAGAAGATGGGGATTTCTGGGGGGGGGTGTGGGCATGGATATTATTGTAGGGGCGCTGATGGCTGTTATGTAGTGCTGGTGAGTAGATTTATTCATCTGTTTTGTATAGATTTTGAATTGCATCATGATGATGATGATGATGATAGAAGTATTGTCTTTATATAGGGGGGCACCTGCATCACTCACTGGAGATATAAGTAGGAGAGCTAAGATTAAGATATCATGACAAAGCGTGCTTGATTGTCAATTATGAGCAGAGCTGCTGTATACATAATGGTGTACATGTTAGGATGGCATCGGCCAGGGCCTTATACCCCATTGATGGCTTGATTTGCGTGAAGTATATTGCCAATCAGAATACGTGATAGCTCTTGTACACGGTTAGATCGAAAGAGCGGAGCTGGTACAAGTGAAGTTTTTAGATTTCTGTGGGTGCAGAGATTCTATGAGTAGAGGGCTAGAGATTTGCTCTCGATCGTCAGTTCCTGTCTAGAGGCTGCAGAGGGCGGGATTCTTCCTTTCAGAAGACCTGCGGGCCGTCAAATTTGTAATTCTGGGAGGAACTGGGTATAGGGAGAATTGGAGTAGACGACTGTCTGTGATAGGACTTGGATTAGCTACGGTTGCATCGATAGGAATGGATGTGATAAAGGGTGTGACTCCCCCCCCACCACAACCGCAGCGGTCTGGAACCTACCACTTCTATGGACTGCTGGATATGTGTCTGTCCCCAGTGTCGATGGCAGCTGGTAGGAAGACTAAAATGGGTCATAAAACCTCGTACCGACGGCGGTAGGGCTGGAGAACGATATGCCTCCGGCATTGTTGAGGTACCTCATACACTCAATGCAAATGTCGGATACCTTACATTAGTACGTCTTGAAACGGACTGCTCGCTGAAGGAGATATTCTGACTCAAGATGCCAGGTGCATCCCCTTTGAGGCTCATCATATCATTCGAGCGACGAAACCGCAGTTCGTAAAAAGAGCAAGGTATCCGGTACCTGTGGCGGGAGCTCGGACGGCTACCGCACACTGGTTGCAAAGTGCAGAATCGTATATTGGAAAAACTGAAAGAGATATTAAATGGGACATCATCGAGATCATCTCGACTTGTAGATGCTAGCCCAACCGTTAAACCCTAGCAAGTTAGGCTAGGTGCGGACCTCTCGCCGAGGCAGGCGAGGATACCTTAAATAGGCTCTTTCTTACAGGCTTGATTGGGTACGAAACGTCGGTACTTCCCTCCTCACACCACTTTGAATCTGTAAGAACTAAAAACTTTGCTTTTTCAGACGCACGAGCCCTGAGAGGGGCACCCGGGAGCAGATCGACCTGAGGGGCCCGACCACCTATCAAACTTGCCCTTCCGAGAGGCCGTCAGCGGCCTTTATATCAGCCTTCGGGCCCTCCTGTTCGATTGATATTGAGATGGTGACCCTCCAGTCTACCAACCCATCAGGCTGTATTGTGGATCGCCTATGCTCTTTAGTGTTGCCACGATATGCACAGGCGATCAAACACCCTGATTGAAACTTGGGCGGACATACCTCCGAGTGGGCGGAGATAGCTCCGATCATGTTCATCGTGATCATATCTTTCTGAATGAAAAGTGCGAAAAGTCTCCTCCACCAAGACCATATCTTTTGAATTTTTCAAGATGGATTGCCCGATCATTCGCAAGCCTGCCAAATTGGCACCATTAATGGAGCTGGGCGCTGAAATTCGTTGCATTATCTATCAACATCTCTTCAAACAGCCGGATGGTCAGCTTCTGGCTTTGTCCAGGGAGCCAATTCACGACTACAGCCATGGTCCACCAACGGATTGGATCGCCGATTCACGCGACGCAGGACTCGTGTACGAGGTCGACGCTGACAGATCAGAGCCCACCAACTCTCGCTTCCTTAGAACATGTCGAAAGATAAACAACGAAGCGACTCCGATTTTCTATGGCGCCAATAAGATCAGCCTGTACGCAGAGGATAACAATGACATCTTCTACTGGCTTCTCGACATTGGTGAACACAATCGGCGCGCGATCCGTCATCTCGAGATAAGCTGGGCGTATGGTGTGAGCATTGCGACTGGGAGGGGGAACATACGTCATATCTTGCAAACCATCAATGACATGGATGATGCGGAGGAGGACGAGATCCAGAAACGCCGGCAGCAACTCATCCAGATCGTACAGCGGTTGGAGCAAAAGACTGTTCGATTAGGTCAGTATACCCCCGGCTGGGCTTGCGAATAGAGAAGTGGCAGCTGAGGGGGTACGAGTCTCGAGGCGTGTAAACGTCACACTCCTCAAAAGCAAAGCTCGAGTACAACAAATTCCCAGCTGAAGTCTCTTTTAACGTACTCTGTTGGGTTGTACCTAGAGACTCGGCCAAGTGGAACCGTGTCAGCTCCACCAATGTCCAAAGTTCTCGGCAACGCTACCCTGATCGCTGCCACTTTTCTAATAGCAAGTCTGGCAAGCTAGCCTTCTTCCTAGGACACCTCGTGTAGCTGACCCATCTTCGCCAGTCATTAGAACGCTCAACCTCCTCATTAGCAATCAAGACCTTATCTCCCTCGAAGTGTATCTTCCAGGAGTTGATGGTGGAGATATTTGGGATCTTCCTAATGCAAACATATACTTTGCAGAAGAGATCTTCTCAAATTCCACCACCAACGTACATGCTTGTATCCCAAAGGCTCTTTCAAAGATGGTCGGCATCCAAACGCTCACGATCGGATATACGAAAGACATCGGACTTGCGGAGACTATAGCTAGAGAAGCGGGAGCCAAAGAGTTGATCATTCGGACTTGTCCAGAAGGCCAGACTCTGAATTTGAGCAATGAGGAACAAGCGATGTGGATAGGGAAGGGGTGGCGGCTAGAGGGTCACAAGGCGCACAAGACCTTGTTTGAGGAAACGCTGGAGGAGGAAGAGAGGCGTGTACAGCCAAAGGCCAAGCTGCAACCTGAAAGGTCTTATGAAGGTTACTCGGAAGGAGGGAGATTGAAGGCGAACATGCAAGGCTGACACACAGACCGAGAATTGGACGGAACAAGGTCGCCGCTGCGGAGACAGCTGTCGGAGTGGCCATGGATCCTAACCTAGCTGGATCAAATTAACACTTTCCTGCTACCATTCCCTTGCAGATACACTGCGAGTCGTTATATAGTGATATTCTCGGTGGGTAAGGGTCGAAGGGTGAAGACATGGACCCAATATTGACCTAGTAGGCGGGATCACGGGCGCTCCCGCGATTGAGGCGTGCCAGGGTTCGCGGGCAAGCGGGCTCGCGGGGTTTCTTCACTTCCTCCAAGATAATTGTAAGAAAAGCATCATCGCTCCAGCTCACGAAGTAATGTCGCCTCGGTCCCCACCCAACGAAGACGATGTTTATTACACTGTCCTCATCCGCCTTCCTTTTGCTCGAGGCGACTTTGTTGATCCTCCCGAGGTTTGCTGCATTCTTGATATAACCAAGCTATCTCGCTGCTGATGTAGTCAAAGGTGAAGTGGAACTCGATTAAGGACCGCGAACTTTGGGATCTCCTTGCAAGAGCTTCGTCTAAAGCCAGGGACTTAGATTGTGAGACATGTGAATACTTTGGTGCTCCAAGTGTATACTGACTGCTACTTATCAGGGCAAGCAACGTTCGTCAAACCAAGAGTGAAGTACGAAAGTATTTTAAAGCATACTTACACGACTCCAGAGCCGATCGATTCGAGGTCTCTCTTGCCTTCCTTACGCAACAGGCAGCATGGCTTTACGAACGGCAGCTTGCTCAAGTCAGGGCTCAGCTGCGTAAGGTTAACAAGCCTACTTCAGTCGGCACTTCTCCGACACCCGGATCTACATCCGGAAGTGGTATGGCGGGTGGACACGCTATGACTAGAGGGAGCAGTGGAGGTACGACTTTCAGGAGCTTCAGAGGTCAGACAACTAATCTTTGGCCAGGCTCCCGGGTGCCCTCCTCGCTATCACATAGACCGAAGGAACGCACAATCTCCCTTGGCGAAGGAAACGTGGAAACACCGATCTTAGCAGGAGGTATGCTTGCGATTATGCGTCAGCGCGAGAAGCAGCTAAGATCATTGCCAGGGCCCCCAATGTCCCGAACTACTTCAAACAACACTGTCACACAAATACAAAGAGACTTGCTTCCTGCATCGTCTCACCTCCCTACGGAAAGGCACTCATTCTTCGACAACGGAAGCCGAGATGCCTCGCGTCGTTCCACTGAAGTATTGCGGCCAGATAAGCCTCGCTCTCAAGACAGAGAAGCCAGCCCATCTGCACTAGCGAGCTCCTCCTCCAGCTCCTCCTCGTCTAACTCAGACGCTCCCCGTTCCACGTCAAGAAGTCGAGCTTTCGCGTCGCGAAGACCACGGTATTCATCGACCAAAGCCCCAATGAATCCCCTGTCAGACGCAGACGAAGAAGATGAAGACTCGGCGCCATTCCTACCCTTCTCAGCTGCAAGAAAAGCCACACCACCTCCGCCGAATGATCCTGGTGCCACGGTGAAGATATCTCCAAAGCGACCACCACCAGCTCGCCGACTAGCTCCTCAATCCCCAGCAACGCACAGACAGACCCTCGCCGCCCGAACGCCTCATTCATCCTCGTCATCAGCACAGTCGCAGCCTCAGTCCCAAAATCGAGCACAGCATACCCCGCTATCGGCTTTATCGCCGAAGCAAAGGCGTGCAGCAAGGGAAGAAAGTGAAGGAACGCCAAGTATGGGTAGTAGCTTCAGCGACCTTGACGATGCGAGCGTGACCCAGAGCGCTTTAGAAGAAGCGCTGGCTAATGAGATGCCGCAAGGGGCAATAGGGAGCAGAATGAGTACGATCAGCCAGGCTTTAAGATCGAGATATCTGTAGCCTCAGGCAGCATATGACAGTGCTCCTTTTCTTCATGAAATGGTCGAGAAATCCTAGTGCGAGGCTAAATTGCAGTGTACCATGGTTGGATGAGATCAGGATACTCTGGTCCTAATCCGCTTTCCAATTTTCTAGTCCTTGAAACACAGTCGTCGTAAGTGGATGAGAAAAATCTAGCATGCTGTGATATGATTGACTGTCTTCAAGATTGTATGACCAGCTAATAAGTACAATTATCGGGTATCTTGAGTGCGACTACATATGCAAATCGAGCAGGTCGCTCATGCAGGCAACACGCTACTGCAAGGGCAAATATGTCACGAAAATCTGGACGAACAGACACCGTGTTCAGCTAGTCGTCTGTGAGGTCGACGGTCTCAATCTTGACAGACCTTCGGGGTCTTGGACGAGAGCCAGTCTCCGCCTCAATTTCCTCGCGCTCTCGCTTCACACCAGTCGTTTGCTCCGGCTTAACGTTCAGTCCGCGCTCCAGAAGAGCCAACCGTGTCTATGATCAGAATCAGTAATTGGCGCATGAACTCAAGTGGAAAGGACTGCGCCCACCCTTAGGTCCTGCACCTCTCGCTGCATGCTCTCGGAAGCAACATGACGGCCTGGAACCTCAATTTCAGGGGAGGGACTTCGTGGTATGCATCCCATGACTTGCAAAGCGCCTTTGACACGGGTGAGCTCAAGTCTTCGAGTCCGAGCAAAAGGCACTTACTCCTTGATCTGTAATGTATATTGTATTTTACGACATCACCCACCGGCCCTGGAATAGAACGGGTTACATCGTGGGAAGGCTCCTTCGGGTCGATTGGGCGAGCGTTTGTCAAGCTGGAGGATCTGTTGTGAGCTTGCATCTATCCAACAAGTCACACGGCAAAGGGAACTTACCCTACAGTATTGGTAACGGCCCTACCTTTCAAGGACTTTTCAGGAACTTCGCCAATAATCGTAGGTCTTGTCACCATTGATCTTGGCTTTGGTACATCACGGTTCTCTCGCCGAACCCGCCGGACTAGGATCTCAATGGTGCCAAGACCGTTGATCTGTTTGACAGAGAGGCTCGTGTCTGGAGATTCCTCCGATATAGTGTTAGGGCCGTTTCAGAGACCTGAGAAGGCTGTGCAGTTTACTTGGTTCCAGTTTACCAAAAGCGTAGTCGCTTTGCATCCATTGCTCAGTTCTAGGACAAAAATACTTTTGACCAGTAAAGTTGTACTCTCCAGGCTTGCCTCCGAGAAGTATGCTCTCAACCTTTCGCCTTTCGAGGTATTTGTTTTTGTAGACGTTCTGTCTGTCAGGTCTCATTGTAACTTGGACAGCGTCCGTAGGTTCGAGATCGTAAAACATGTATTCGGTTGTCAGCAACACTCTCACACTGAAGCTGGCGCCGGTAACGGCTTCAACGTAATGCTGTCGAGTGCGATCATTGTCGGGAGTAGTCTCATCAGGATCGTCGTAGAAGTCCAGAATCTGTCCGTTCGAGATGACGTGGACTACGATGCCTTGGAAGGGATCCATCATGAAGTCCAAGACGAGTATAGTACGATGCAAGAAAGCACAATGATGTAAGTGGGTTCAACTTGGCCGTTGCGCCTCAGTCTGTACTATGGCATGGTAGTAATGAACACCAGCCGCCTAGTGACGAAGTTGGATGGTTTCTAGAATTTCGCGGTGGATTTGCGTAGAGAAGAAGGCCTCGTTGATTGGCCACCAATTGCGGTGGTGATTGTGATATGTGAGAGATCCGATGGAAAAAGTGACAAGCGCCAAACTGTCGCGCAGTCACATGATCATTTCAACTGGGTGATGTGTTATGAACGACGGCGGGACCGTGTCTACCAATGACTTTGCCGGCGTTGGAGCCGCAGCAGTGCTCCACCTGTCAAGTTTCACATGGTATGAGTAGAATCACCGAGTTCGAGCTGGCTTGAACGCAAAGGAAAGAGGCATATGCCTGCCACAACAACCGGCGATTCCTTCCTTGAAAATCACATACATACTAACGTCCAGAATTCGGAGATCGAGACTACGTCCTTGACCGACGGTGCACCCAATCAAATAGAATTAGAGCCGCTTAGACGATCCCAATCGCTCGCTAGCCCCAAAGTACGAGCTATCCACACCCGCCTGAAGCCAGATATTGAAGAGAAGGACAACAAAAGCACACACCCTCAGACAACACTACCTCCGCCTATAATCACCGAGGGCCTTCAAAGCCAAGATTCTTCAGGAATCAGTCATCCTGACCACTTTGACATCGACATCGACTCCGACTCCTCCCAAATGGGCCGCAAATCACAGAAATCCCCTCTACGCCAGCGAGACCGACCCTCTTCGACAGCGTCGGGTGGGCAGAACGGCCACGCAAACGGCAACATGGAGTCACACCTTGAGATGCGTCGGAAACACCAGTCCGTCGAATCCCCAAGCTCAGAATCGCAAACTGCAAGCCTCCTGAGCAGAGAAAGCTTCACTCTGGACGACGATCCACCACAATCAGCCATGACGACGAACCCCAAAAGCAGCTTCTTCGATCTGCCGCGGCAGGACAAGAGGAACTTCCTCCTACTGGTGCTTCTGTACTTCCTTCAGGGCATACCAATAGGACTGGCAACAGGATCTGTGCCCTTCCTACTGAAGTCGCACCTTTCCTACAGCCAGATTGGAGTATTCACCCTGGCTGCGTACCCTTATTCGATCAAATTGCTATGGAGCCCAATAGTGGATGCTGTGTGGTCACCCAAACTTGGACGTCGAAAGAGCTGGATCCTGCCCATTCAGGCTTGTTCGGGCTTTGCAATGATCTACCTTGGTGGTCGCGTGAAGGAGATGATGGTTGCGGCTGGTGCTAGTGATGGATCTGGTGTTTGGACCTTCACGTGGTGGTGGTTCTTTCTGGTCTTCCTTTGCGCAACGCAGGACATCGCTGTCGACGGCTGGGCTCTTACACTTCTCTCCCCGCAAAACCTCTCTTACGCTTCTACTGCCCAGACGGTTGGGCTGACTGGGGGACACTTTCTCTCCTACACAGTCTTTCTCGCTTTCAACGCTCCCGATTTTGCAAATCGCTGGTTCCGCTCTTCCCCCAGCCCAGAGGGCGTCATGACACTCGGAGGCTATCTAAAATTCTGGGGCTGGGCATATCTAGCCATGACACTTGGGCTCGCAGTGTTGAAACGCGAAGACAAGACATTAGAAAGAGATGGTATTATGGACGTTTACAAGAGCATGCTGGGCGTTGTGAAGCTCAAGAACATCCAGACCATCATCCTTATCCATCTAATTGCCAAAATCGGCTTTCAAGCCAACGACTCAGCCACCAACCTCAAGCTTCTTGACAAGGGGTTCAGCCAGGAAGATATGGCTCTCACAGTATTGATTGACTTTCCCTTCGAACTCACTCTGGGCTACTACGCTGGCCGCTGGTCCGCTATGTATCCACCCATACATGTCTGGTGCTGGGCTTTCATGGGCCGCTTGGTAGCTGCTGGTCTGGCGCAAGTCGTTGTGATGATCTTCCCAGTGAATGGAGTGCAGCCATGGTACCTTCTCACAGTGATCGGAATGCATATCTTCTCTACCTTTACCAACACGGTCATGTTTGTGGCTATCTCCGCATTTCATGCTAGGATCTCGGATCCGGTCATTGGAGGAACATACATGACTCTGCTTGCGACGTAAGAACCTCTTGTTTCAGCTGCCCACTCAATGCCCATCGAACTAACATTCTCTATAGTGTCTCAAACCTCGGCGGTACCTTTCCCCGATTCTTCGTCCTCAAGCTCGTCGACGCCTTCACAGTAGCAGGCTGTCTCCCACCAAGCCCGGACTCCAAGCCGACACTGAAAGAAGGCGCAACCCTAGTCACCACGCCCTTCTCCTGCGTCGCAGAAGTTGAAAAACATCGTTGCATCGACGGAGGAGGTACGTGCAATATCTCGAGAGATGGATACTACATCACCAACGTGCTGTGTGTCACTCTTGGCATAATTACGTTCTTGGGTTATATACGGCCTGCGGCATTGAAATTGCAGGCATTGCCGTTGAGTAAGTGGAGATTGGGCAGTGGAGAGCGGAATTGACGAACGCTAGAAGATGACATATACGTAGATAACTCGCTTCATTAGGAAGGCTTGAATCTATTCATGTAACTAAGTCTAGACACTATTGAAGTATATTTTCATGTCCAATTATCGGAGTCTGATTGCGCACTTCCAGGACATCCACGCTCGCTGGAATGCGTCCTTCATAGGGCTTGATGTCAAGACAGACCCTCCCTATGACAATATGTACAAAGAATGGAAAATAAGGTACGAGACGCGTGCCGACGGATGGCGTGAGACGGGAGCCCTGTCGTATATGTACATTGTCGTCCTCGATGGACATGTTAGGTGCATAAGTAGAAGTAGTTGTCGTCCTAGAAAGCCTGCCCATGCTGTATAATGGGCATCGCCGGACCCCTTGCCCCTCCCGGGCCCCCAGGAAGTTCAAAGTCCGGATTCGAATTCAGTAGCATATCCCTTTGCTGCTGTGGCGGTGCAGGTCGTCTGCTCGGTACACCAAGGTGGGCCGGGCGTACACCATCCTGCGGTCTCCAGTTTGGATTCACGCCTCTTTGGGAGATGGAAGTCATGTTACTATGATCGCTCGCCGCTGGACTTATGAGACCGTCTTGGCCCTCATGAAAGGATTCGTAGCTGCCAGATGGATCGATATGTTCAATGGTTGGATGTATGGGTTGGTGCGGGCTTGGGTCCATGTTGGACATTCCTGGCATGAGTGCATGAGGGACAGTGTTGGATGATTGTGTATGTTGCGTCAAGGTGGTTTGACGGGCTGGATCAGCGGAGTCCGGAGCGAAACGTGGGTCCACGTCTTCATAGTAATTATCTGCTGAGGATTGGTTGGGTCGATGACCAGCAGGCTGGACTTTGGGGAGGGATGAGCTCAGCGGTTCTTGTCCGCGGGGTGTATTTTGGACAGGGAGTTCCACTGGGTCGATGGCCACGGTGTTGGGAGGCAGATTTACACCACGAGCTAGATTGCCGTTGCCTGTCCAGGCCGTACGCGGAGGGACGTATGGTCTGGGGGTCTGTCAGTGGAAGCCTGTTTGATGAGGATGGAGGGTGGACTCACTCATTAGAATTGTAGACGTTGTTCGAGTCTCTGTGCTCTTGATTTTGCTGAAAGCCTGCGAACCCTCGACCATCGTCATTGCTATCGTGTAATTCCATTGGCTGAGGGGATGTTGGGGATCGATGTGAAGGGCTGCCATGCCTTGCGTCCATTTCCACGGCTTGCCCTATGATATGATCCTCGCCGGGATGTGCGGTAATCGGTGATGGGGGCGAAGGGTTATTTCGATATTGTGGCATCGGCGGTGGCGAAGGCTCTCCTCGGGCATATCCGTAACCTCCTGCTATTGGGCCTGGAGAAGGATCTCTGCCGTACCCACCAGGAGCTGATGGAGGGCCGGGTGATGGCCCTCTACGGTAGCCTCCAGGTGCTGATGGCGGGCCTGGTGAAGGCCCTCTGCCGTACCCACCTGGCGCCGAGGGTGGTCCAGGAGACTGTTGTCGGCCGTATCCGCCAGGCGCTGAAGGTGGACCTGGCGATGGACGACGACCATAGCCTGGTGCTGAAGGACTCCTCCCGTAGCCTGCAGGCCCTGTACCGTCATACTGACCTTGTCGATCCTGCGCAGGGTACCCATTACCATAGCCGTTCGCTGGGGCCGATGTTTCTTGCCCTCTCCTCCACTCTCCGGTCATCACGCCTGCACCTGCACCTGCCGCCATTGGTCCCAATGGTATGCCTCCCCTACTATAGCCGCCCCTTCCTCTACCTGGACCCGGCCCATAAGTTCCGCCTCTTGGGCCTCCTCTGCCGTATCCTCTCGATTGGCCTAACCCTCCTCTGCCCCTACCACGAGATCCTTGAGAGTTCATCGTCTCATTAGAGAGTCGGTTCCGTAACCTCGGAGGTTCTGACTGATCTCTTCTCACACCATTCGGGGGAATGGAGCCGAAGGCGTTCGATGGTGGTAATGGGTTACCGTAATCATCTCTGGCTCCATTGTATCCACCGCGTCCACCCCGTATGCCCCCTGGTCCTCCTCTTCGTGGTGCACCATATGTGCTGAACCCGTCACCTCCATATTCACCGTGGCTACCGGGCATATTTGGCAATGTTTTGTTAGACAGCGTTCTTGTATGAAGAGGTATCATATCTTCTTCAGTTGCAGACTTGGGGTCGAATGTTGCGAACTTCGGCAGTTTGTCCGATCCTGAAGTACCACTCATGTCTGACTGGGAAGGCAGAGGAGGAGGGGATTCTGCCCGATCCATAGCCATGGCAGGCGGTGGAGCCTGCCGAGTGTAATAATTCTCTCCATTCATCTCCGCATTCTCTGCTATCCTTTTCTTTCGAGCCTTCCTACTCACTAGTGTCCTTCTCATCGCACATGTTATGATACCACTTGCCAGGATTAGAATGGTCGACGCTAAAACGATCCATCCTCCCCATGCCAGATGTGGAACAAACAACAAGATGTCCACGAGGAATGCCAGTAGGGTGACCAAAAGTGTTGGTATTGATATGATGATCAGAGCAAGTAGATAGCGCGGAGAATGTGAGGGCGAATGCAAGTGAGAAGTCGCCGCCAGTATGAAACATATTAGGGTAAGGAAGGCTGCAACAGGGTGGACTATCAGGATCGAAGAGAGATCGGATCGAGCACTGGAGGGAAGCGAAAAGTCGGAGTTGTCATTAGAGTTGCCAAAGAGGCTTTTTGCATCTGTAGATACATGTTTAGCGACGACTTCAGGGACAATACACAGCAGGATTACGCAAATCTTCCGCTGTGATAGGAAGCCGGGCTTCCGCCCCCTACTGGCTTGCTCCCCAACCTTGCCCCCAGGGTGTGAGATTGTTTTTGGCAGATGTCACTTACCAACGGGATATCCAATCTGTATTTTGCTACAACCTGTCGGCTTGCAGTATCCAAAAACGCCAAGACTGACCCCATTGAATCTTGCAAGTGGTATACCCTTAACGATAGGTGTAGAGATAGTCGATATGAGTAGCAGGACAAAGGCGACAAAGAAAAGAACCGTCAAAGGCGTTGCTGGACGAAGCATTGTGTCTGTCGCTCTCGAAAAAAGGATCGCCAGGGTAACAACGTGGAACCGGCTGGGTGATACTATCAAAGCATCGAATCGTAGAGCGGCCGTTATCTGATTGGAGATGGTAGGAGGCTGATAGAGCTCAGCCGACGTTGTTGAGTGCGCATTGGCGATGGCTATGTGGAATCCATCGAGGCGCAATAATATGTTGTCGCCCAGATATAGCTGATCCTTCCGGCGGATACCGTTCAGTGTTCGCCGAAGAGTTGGGAGTGGCCGGTGAAACGATATTGGTGACGGGGATCAATACTTGGAAATGAGGCTCGCACACAAGATTGGGGCTAGCTGTTAGTGGGGGTATTGATGGCCTCGGGCCAATTGACTAGTGCAGCACGCCTGTTTCGCGACAGCAGTGTTTCAAAGGAGTGACCAAGTATCAAGAGTATCAGAAGTGTCACGAAAGAGTGACGCGACTGTGGTAGAAGAAACAAAATCGGACAATCCAAAGAGCTTGCACGCCCGCGGCTTGTAGAGACGGTTCCGAATTTGTGAACGAGACTCAGTTTTCTCCTTTCCCTCGCAGGTACAACCGAGCCTAAAGTTACCTAGTGTGATACACGGTCCACGCGATGTCATGACGAGACGATCTCATTGGGTTTTCTGATCTCAACTCGGATTATTTTGTGATGTTGAATAATTTTCTCATTGCGATATGATACCTCCTGCCTTACGGCTTTGTGCACGTTGCCTCAGACGATCAAAGGATGCAGAGGTTTTAGCAAAGAGCCGGCTGTCTTCGTCAAATTCGTCTCGCAGATTTCTCCAAACCCAGCAATTTCAACCTTTTGCTCCGCCAAACCCCAGCTCCCTCCCAAAAGCAGCCCCGCCGAAAACATACCGTCGATCAAGACGATGGGCTCGCCGTCTGATATATCTCGCTCTCGGAACAAGCGTCCTGGCAGTCCTCGACAAGCAATACTATGCCTCTGCATTGACTCGCAGCGCTCGTACCTTCGGTCTCGGGTTAGTAGTGGCACTCGATTACAAAATCAACTTTCGCCCTCACCCTCCATTAGCAGCGTCGATACCAGCCCTTCATGCTAGGAACGCAGAGCGATTTGCCGGCCTGCTTGGAACAAATGGAGGCCTCTATCTCAAGATCGGTCAAGCCATCGCAATGCAGTCAGCGGTACTGCCCCCAGAATTTCAGAAGATGTTCGCCAAGATGTTCGATGATGCACCTCAAAATTCCTGGAAAGACGTTGAAAAGGTCATACGAGAAGACTTTGGGAAATCACCAGAGGAGGTTTTTGGAGTCAGCTTTAGCGGAGACCCCGAGAAGGGTGTTATGGAAAGGACTGCCAGAGCGAGTGCTAGTGTTGCACAGGTCCACTGGGCGAGGCTACCAAATGGAGATGAAGTCGCTATAAAAGTGCAGAAACGAGAGATCGAACAACAGGTGGGGTGGGATCTTTGGGCCTTCAAGTGGGATCTCCCCAATCACACCTTCTGGCTGGAACACTGACATGTATCTGAATCCTAGGGTAGTGGCAAAGATATACACGTACTGGTTTGACCTTCCTTTATACAGCCTAGTTCCCTTTATTACGGAACGACTACAGCTTGAAACGAATTTCGTTAACGAAGCGGACAATGCCGAGCGTATGGGACAGCTAGTGGCTGGAGAGCCTCGATTGCGCGGTCGGGTATACGTTCCCAAAGTATATCGTGAATTAAGCTCTAAGCGTGTCATGACCGCTGAGTGGATAGAAGGCGTCCGTCTGTGGGACAAGGAACACCTGACGAAACCTTGGCAAGGGAGGTGGCGACAAGGTAGCCCCGGATGTGGGGGTGCTCCTCTAGATCCTCCAAGGCAAGAAGAATTGGCTGAGGTCCTACAAAGTAACCGTCTCGATGAAAAACTGAAGCCCAACCGCGACTGGTGGAAAGGTCCAGATGGGAATGGCGGCCTCGGTCTCTCGCTGAAGGCTGTCATGACAGAGATGATAGACCTTTTCTCTGCCCAAATGTTCCTTTGGGGCTGGGTCCACTGCGATCCTCATCCTGGAAATATCTTTATCCGGCGGCTTCCCTCTGGAAAGCCGGAACTAGTGCTGATCGATCACGGCCTATACGTGCACATGAAACCCGAGTTCCGTCATCAGTATAGCCTTTTCTGGAAGAGCTTGATGACATTTGACAATGAAACAATCGGCCAAATAGTCAAAGGGTGGGGTATCAATAGCCCTGATCTCTTTGCTTCAGCTACACTCATGAGGCCATATACCGGTGGGGACAATAGCACGTCAAACTCGTTGAAACGGCCATTGACGGGTAAAGAGCAGCAAGAGCGCGCCTACGAAATGCAGCAAAAGATGCGGAAAGGCATAAAAGAAATCCTGGGTGACGAGAAGAAGTGGCCGCAAGAACTCATTTTCATTGGACGAAACCTTCGCATTGTCCAAGGAAACAACCAATTCCTGGGCTCGCCGGTCAACCGTATCAAAATCACGGGCAATTGGGCTTCACGAAGTTTAGTCGATAGTCCTGATCTAAGCTATCGTGAGAAATTCAAAAATTTGGGGCAGCACCTGCTCTTCAAGTTTGTGCTCTTAGGCAGTGACGTCTACTTCTACGTTGCAAAGATCAAGCAAGTATTTGGTATAGGCGGTGGGATGGAGGACGATATGGAGTTGCATATGAAAAGTATGGCAAAGGATTTTGGGGTCGAGCTAAATCATGGCGTCTTTGATGGATGAGACCGGTTAGTGACAAGCAGCAGTTTGCTTGTTTAGACGATCACGGATCATGCCCCTCTTCCACGAATAAATATAGAATTCTTAAGCTTTAAACGTCTAATGTGGTCCATTGTGCTCTGTCGATTCTTGCCCTCTGCGTCCCTGGTATCCGATTTCAGGCCATAGCAACAGTGTGAGTCAATGTCGTCCACTAAGTTGATCATTTCCTGGTTTCTCTGGTTTAGCATGATCTCACCTCCCACTTCTCATCCTACATACTCTCCGCTGTCGCAGGTCACTGTGGTTTGCATGAAATGCTCTATTGCCTTTGAGCATATCAAGCAACTTGCTTGTCCCCATCGATGCCGTTCTATTTGATGTCTTATGTCCCTCCAACACCAAATACTTTCACGTTTGAGGGGCAAGAGAGCCTCGATATGCTACCGGATGCGTGGTACTCCGAGACTACCTTTAGCTGGCTTGCTAGAGAAAGTCACCTGGAAAGGGAACGTCGTTATGATGTTTCTTTGCGTTGATTTATTTACTTCAATGTGGTTTCTTGCTGTTAATAACACAGCAGACAGCTGGATCGGAATAGCGAATTATGTGGCAGTAACAAATGCATTGAATGACATCCGTTTCCACTGGCTGTTGACTTTACCGCCCGTCGTGGTTTAGCGCTAGGGTTCGCGTAGATCATGACTCCCACTTGGGATACGTTCTGTCTTGAAAGTATCACAGCTGGACTCACCACTTCTCTATGCACTCCCACAACATCTCGATAGTACTGTGGGCCTCATGGACCTCTCACAGTACCTCCCCACCATCCCTCCTCCACCTCGTCCCGATCTCAAGCCCCTCCCAAACACCATCCCTCTCACACCCCTTGCGGCCCTCGCCCCACCCTTAATCTACTACTTCGCCGCTATCCTCCTCCCACCCTTCCCAAACCACCGCCGAGAAACGCTCATCCTCCTTCTCCGCAACACCCTCGCCGCCATCTCTGGCTTCCTCTTCTTCCGGCTCCCATTACGCTACCACGTCCCCTTCAGCGTAGGCTTAACCTACCAGCTCGCCCTCGTCGGCCTCTACGGCGGCTGCAGAGTCCTAGACGCCTTCTTCATAAGCCCCTATCTATTCCACCATATACCACGCCGTGTCAAATATCACCATCATCCTACCTCGCCTAAAGCGACACCATGCGGCCCCGACGCAGACAGCTATTTCAGCGTGCATTTTCTCAAGGCGGGCGGCACGCCGGTGACGGAGACGGCGGTTACGGATGAAGGGTGGCCGCACGGGTGGAGGGATCGTATGAGTTGGGCGCTCGAGCTTGAGTTGTCGATGCGGGGGGCGGGGTTTACGTGGACGAGTGCGGATGTGAGACATACCAAGAAGACGTGGCGGCCTAAGATACGGGATCGTATGCACTCTATTGTTGTACATGTGTTTCCGGTTTTGTTGGTCAGTTGGGCTGTGATTAGGGATATATATACAAGTTATTTGCAGCATGGAGAGGGGTTGGATGATTTGCCGTATTCGATACAAGGATTCCTTACCGCGGGATTGGGAGGCTTTTTGATGTCTGCGTTTTCACTCGGGCATTCCTTATTTGCGATTATGTTGGCTCCGCTGGCGCCTCATCCGTTGAGTTATTTTCCACCCCTTTACACCGCTAGGGTATGGGAGGTGGTCAGTGTCAGGGGCTTTTGGAGTTATGGTTGGCATCGTCTGTTCAGCCGATTGTTCTTAGTTTATGGTGTCTGGCCTGGGGAGTGGCTCGAGAGGAAATTAACGGGCAAGGGGCCGGGTGAGGATGCGGATGTGGGCAAAGTACTTGGGTATGTGTTTTGGGACTCATCTTCAGTACATTTCCATCAACATCTGTTGGCTGTCGTCCGCTTTCTTCCACCTCCATTTTTTCTCTTGTGACTTTTCGATTGACCCAAACGCCGTGCTATGATAGTAGTGCTGACATCTGGAATCTCTACAGGGGATTTGTGAGTAGTGGATTCGTGCATAGTTTTGCCGCGCATACAGTAATGGGTGGGTGGGACGGAGCATGGGGTGAGGCATGGTTCTTTGCGGGCAATGGGCTAGCAGTTGTGATTGAAGAGGGGGTAGGAAGGATTGTCTTCAAGCGGAGAAAGCAGCAGACGAAGGACGTGAAAGCGAATAATAGTGCAGAGGAGGGTGCGAAGCATCTGAACAGATGGTATGATGGTGTAGCTGGTCGGATATGGTGGGTCTCTGTTCTTTTATATACTGGCCGCAATTTCGCTAGAGGTTGGATAAGAGCTGGATTGGTCAGGGAGATGGCTGGGTTGTGAAGTCATAGGGTTCAAGGATCTATAGATGGGATCACTCAATATATTACTCTGCACTTTTCAGTGTGATTTTCGAACACTTCTTGAGCATTTCTTAAGAAAACCATGAATATGAGGAATGGAAGGAGAGGTCTCGATATGACGACGATCTGGCCGGAACATTGAAAGGTAAGGAAAATGCGAAGACTCCTAAGGCTGCCAGACCAAGGAGACGGTAGCTGTTACGCAAATCCCTTGTAAAAAGTTTTATGAGTGTCATGACGTTCGGAGTATCTAAATACTGCAACGGAAAGGCGCTCTTCCTTTACTGTCATTTTTCTTTGAACAGTCATATCGTACCATCACCTTGCCACAAGCGACAAAATCATCCATCTACGCACCATTAAAGCGTCGGTGATTCACCAATTCCCTTCGAATCTATAAGCACTATTCACAAGCAGGAAAAACCCAAAGTGACTCGAGAGAGTTCCCTTCGAGTGGCCGTCGTACAGAACTCTTAGCAAGCACAATAACCACATCCTGGCTCGAGATGAACAATATTACATCCGTATTCATGTTGGAGCGCATTTGTAACAGGAAGGGTGGATATACCAACTGAAGCAGAAACGAAAATCAGAGCTTTCTTTCGAAATTTGATTACACTTAGCTGCCAGGAGGAGCGTCCGTTCGGTTCACAAATGTCCTTACAGTGTTGATATTCGGGCTTAGACTTGGGTAAAAGGTTGAATCTCCCGCTTGAACGGCTGAAATCGATTACCTTTGCGGAAATTAAACGGAAAGGGGAACGGGAAGGGAAATGGTTGAAGGGTACTATCCCAAGCCATTATGGGGAAATGTCTTCAGTCGATTTGGAAACAGAGGGTGTAGAGATTTTCCGGCTTTGCTTGGACGGTCATGTCGTTCACAAGTCGACCCTGTAGTTCGAATAATTGCTTCGACATTTGCAGCCGACACTCGGACAAGATCTGTGAGCTAGCTGTCCCCCTCTGCTTGAGGCTGAGCGACACACCGGTGTGATGGTGAAAGCTCAGCAGCGTGGCCGGACAAAAGTGAATAGATATTTGCACGAGGAAGACACGCCTGGAATAGTCGTGCGATCGATGAATGTGATGGACAGACTTTAGCTCAGGATCCGGAGTTGCTGATGCTGAATCGACGTTTTGATACGGCTGTGCCTGTCTATTTGTAACAGATAGTTGTTCTCTGCCATTTTTCCTAGATCGAGGACTTGGCGCTTGGAGAGTTAATTGACTTTCTGGCTCGTTAGCAGACCGCTGCGGTTCCTGCCACCCTGCATACTTTAGTTCTAGATGGTGGGCCTGGTGGGCATCGCCACGGCCCCGGAGCATCTGCCGTCAAAAATCCTGCCACTGCCAGTACAGCTTCCTCCAGTCCCGGCCGATTGAGGGATTGTAGTAAAACAGGGATAGGTAGCAGCTTACGCTGTGCAGCCGGCGCTGGGGAGAGCTGTACTTATCGCGGACGCAGGAGGAATACACGAATCTGTAGATGGCAACACATTCGCATTCCCAGACAAACATCTTTGTCCTCTTCCAATGCTCCCTTGTTCCCATAGTGCGATTGTAAATTTATACCGCTGCTCGGTTACCACCCTCAACGAGGAGTGTCACCATCCTGTCTGATGCCTGCAGGATCGAAATAGAAGACGGGCAAGGAAGGGATGCACCCTGTATAAATCTAAAGCTGTCTGCGCTGTCTCTGGGCAGAACATGCGTCTGGGTATTCGGGCGCATCAACCCTGCATTACATCGACGAGTGCTGACGTGCAGCCTCAGGGTACATGCATATGTCAGCATTGCCCCGTCGATGTCTACGCTCCATAGTATCATTCATCTAGACATCGCGCAATTAGCGGAAATTTGAAGGAGACTGACATTTGTGATGTCACAGCAATAGATTCCTTGGCACTTGTTGACGCCCACTCTAGGGCCAAAGCCAGAAGTATTAAAAAATCCCTCGACGGCCGGTGGAAAGAAGTGATTTGGTAGTGGAAGGAATTCTACCTACTAACCAGGCCCCCATGCAACGCTAGTCACCAGTTCTATACAAATCTGTAGCTTGGATCCGCCTCACGCTCATTCATCAGCGCCCCACACTCGTTGAACATTACATCTGGCGGCCACGTAAATGAGGATCCGAAATCATCGATCACGAAGGAATCATGTCGACCCTGCAGAGCCATGGCGAGTCCTCAGAAGGCGAGTACGAAGATGAAATGACCATGCCAGAAGGACACTGGCAGGCTCAACAGCAGACGTCGGTGCTGTCCTCGGCTCCCCTTGATAGCAGCTTGGTCACGACAAATCAGCCCAGCACTCCTGCGCGAATGCAGAAGCGTAGACGAGTGACGAGAGCTTGCGACGAGTGTCGACGAAAGAAAATCAAATGTGACGCGAAGCAGCCTTGTACTCATTGCACGGTCTATAGCTACGGTTAGTAGGATGTTCGATCAACTATGTCTGAGACCGCGTTGCATAGTTGATTCGTACACAGACTGCACCTACGATCAACCCTCGAATCGAAAACGAAACCCTGCCCCTCAATATGTTGAGAGCTTGGAAAAACGTCTTCAACGGGCCGAAGCTCTCCTCAAAACAGTTCTTCCAGATGTAAATCTGGACGACCCCAACTTCGATACCGCCGTCCCACAACGCACGAACAATCCAATAAAACGTGAAACGCAGGCTCTACCATCCGGCCAAGCAAGACCGTGGGCGCCGTTGGAGAAACATGAGCAGAGACCTAGTCAAGAAAAAGATCCGATGTTGGAGTCTATGGTCACCAATACTGGATCCTTGGATCTCGATGACGAGGGCTATTGGGATTTCCACGGCCACTCTTCTGGGCGGATCTTCCTACGAAGAATGCGTGATCAGTTCGGGGACTTGATGGGAAAGCCAGACGCGATGCCACATCTGAATTACACGCGCTTGTCACAGCATACCGAGCCCGTCAGTCCTCCCAAGGTCTCAGCGAATACTCCTATGGATCCAAGCGTACCAAAAACACATGATCTTCCAGCAAAACATTGTGCACTGCTGTTGAGCGGAAACGCGCTCGACGATGCTGGGGCTATCATACGCATCGTTCACCAACCTTCATACTACGTTATGCTACATCGAATATATGACATGTCTTACGAAGAATTTGGCGATAAAGAGCACAAGTTCCTGCCCCTTCTGTATGGTGTCCTCTCGTTAGGCGCCTTGTTTGCAAGAGCGGAGCAAAGCGAGTTGCAGACGAATGGCTACGAACATGCACTCGATCAAGGGTGAGCTTCGAATGAGTCCCTGCAAATAGATCACGGATTAAAATGATTGCAGATATCATTGGCACAGAGTCTCCCGCTCGATGATTGACATGACTGATTGTCGAGACCTAACATCGCTACAGATACTATTGTATTTGATATTATTCCTGCAATGTTCTGCACGCCTTAGTACGTGCTATTCATATATTGGCATAGCACTGAGATCTGCAATACGTATGGGCCTGCATCGTTCAGTCTCCAACGTTTTCAACCCAGTCGAGACCGAGCTTCGTAAGCGCATATTTTGGATAATTCGGAAATTGGACATCTATGTAGGTGCCCTACTTGGCTTGCCGCAAATGTTGAGCAACGACGACATTGATCAAGAAATGCCCTTGGAAATTGATGATGAGTATATCACGACGGAAAAAATCTTACCAATGCCGCCTGGAAATCTGTCGCTTTTCACTGCATTAAATGACCACACACGACTGGTGGAGATCTTAGCCAAGACAATGAAATTTATTTACCCAATCAAAGGAAATCACCACTCGCGAGGTAAAACAAGCGATTCATACGTGGTCAGTCATGCCAGCATTCGAGAAATAGAGCAGGACCTTCAACATTGGATGGAAGCCTTGCCCATGCAATTTAGGCCTGGCGAGGAGGCACCACCAGAGTTTATGAGGTAAATCTTCACTTGCCACCATGATTTCATATGTGCTGATCTCACCAGGATACGGCACCTTCTTCGAATGGCTTATGCGCATATTCAGATGGTCTTGTATCGCCCTTTCCTTCACTATGTTTCCCAGTCATATCGGGCAAAGAATATCGACAGAAGATCATATGCCTGTGCTGCTGCCTGCGTGAGCGTTTCTCGCAACATAGTCCATCTGACCGGTCAGATGAAAAGGAGGGGACTGTTGGTAGGTTCATACTGGTTCTACATGTACACAACCTTCTTTGCTATCATATCATTGGTTTTCTACATTCTTGAGAATCCTCAGAGTCCAGAAGTAGAAGAAATTTTGAAGGATGCGTATGAGGGTAGAGACACACTTGCCGCACTTGCGGCGAAGAGCTTGGCAGCTGATAGATGCTCGAGGACATTGACAGTAAGCACGGTATCTGGATCAGCAACTTGGCTTCATTCGAGTGTTGCTGATGGTCTCAAAAGGAGCTTTTCGAGCAACTTCCTGGCAAGCTACAAGAGCTACGAAATGCTACCTCGCAAAAGACACAGCCAGCTCCATCTTCGCACTCCACTCCACAACAGCAAAACTTGCACAGCGCTCAACCTCATACCTCAAGAACCATGGCTAGTAGCCAACCAAACAACACTGCCCGTAAAGACGGCTTGTCACCTATTAATCATAGCTCCTGGCAGCGTGCTTCGGTCCCATATGATCCCTCATCGCCCCGACACCATATCCCTCCTAGTATTGATCTAGACTATGGTCGGGTACCACAAGATCCCTACAGCCCGTCGAACCTAAACAACGCCGGTATGCAGAGCCCACATGGTCGAAGCAGCCCGCAGCCCTCAAGTGCGACTCAATCCGTCTATAGCTTGCAAAATCCATTTTCTGGACAAAGTATTCCAGATCTTTCAGCCTTGATGTTCCCCTCCGCCGACCCGTTCGTGTACCCCAATCAGCCGATGACTACCCTAGAGAGCCAGCAATCTATCAAGGATGAGAATTCCCTGGATTCTAGTATGTTCAACTTACCCGGTCCCACTACTACAAGCGCTCCCTACGAAAATGTAGATGCACAGATCTATGGTCATTCGCGGCCGTTCTTAATGCAAGGACAACAACCAGGATATGTGCAGGATGTAAATCAATCGATAGGTCTGGATAGCACGAATAATATCGCTTCCTCCAGGTCAATGCAAGAAAATAATGTCGGAGGCTGGCCACAACAGCAGCAACAATTCGATCAGCTCTTCGGAGAGGATTGGGGAGGCTGGATGAATCAAGGATATCGGTGATCATTCGTAGCCAGTAGCTACGGATACTCGACTGTACATTAGGGAGCTCACTCAATGGTTGACATTTTCTTGTACATAGATAGCACGACGTCGGATCATGAGGTGTGTTTGATGCCTTCAGCACGGGCTTATAGTGAAGGAATAGATGCAGGTAGATGTCAACATTAGCGTGACGACGCAATGGCCGAAACCCTTCCACATAGCGGCATCGATATATGCAAGACGCTCTGTCTAAGGTTGTTATTGGTCGGTCAAAGAATAAATGACGCATTCCGGAATAGCCGCTTCCCGCGTATTACCCAACAGGCACAACCACAGGAAGTAGACATCGAGACATCCCATCTGTGTCAGAAGATGTTACCTCATTGGGTAAAGCCCGCGTCAGCATGGCTCTTGGCCACAGCGGAATGCTTGGAATGCTTGGAAGACGGAGTCGCCTAGAGGGGCGCCTCGGGCGAAAAGTATTACTAAAGATAGCGTAGAGCTAGAACTTGGCGGTGAAAGTTTGCACATAGAATTCGCAGCTAGTAAGCCACTTGTTGAGGGAGGTACAACGTTATTCAGCACAAGCATTGTTGAAGAAGGCGCAGGGCAGGAGACTACTTTACTTTAGCTTTTCGACCCCTCGGACCGCCAAGGCTCTCCACTCCGACAGCCAAGCGCGGAAGACCGCCAAATTACTTCGACCTTCTCTTCGCCCACTTTCTTAACTTTAACACAACTCCCAGAATAGCCCTCTTGGTTCCATCAACATCGTAACTCCACAACACCGGTCATCGTTGTTTTTGCGGACGACCACAGCTTGTTCTCGATCAATATCAAGATCTTTGAGCTGTTCGGTTGACAAGGTTGAGAATTCTTGGCATTTGACAAGATGTCGCAGAGCCAAGAGCCTGGGCATGATTCCCATGAACATCCTCATCATCAATTAGAACATCCTCACCAACAGCTAGAACGGCCTCATCAGCAGTTGGAACATCCTCATCAACAGCTGCAACAACCCCTTCAACAATTGCAACAGGCTGCTGTCTCACCTCTACAAAGCAGTGATGGCCAGTTCGCATGTCAGTGGAATGGCTGCAGCGACCGTGCAGCAAATGCGGAAACGCTCTACGTATGCGTCCACTCTCCCACCCAAGAACACAAGCTTGAGCTAATCACCATGATCATTGGATAGGACCATGTCTGCGAGAGCCATATCGGACGCAAGAGTACTAACAACCTCAACCTCACCTGTGCGTGGGGTAGCTGCCGTGTCACCGTCGTGAAACGCGACCACATCACCTCGCACATCCGTGTCCATGTTCCCTTGAAACCTCATCGATGCGAGTTTTGCGGCAAAGCTTTCAAGCGGCCTCAAGACCTCAAGAAACACGTAAAGACGCACGCTGATGACTCGGTGCTGCTCCAGCCTGGAGCCAACGGAGCAAATCGTGGCCAGCAGAATGGCCAGCAGAATGGATACAATGCGCAACAGCAACAGAAAGGTATGTAGCCCCGAGGCTCATGCTCCGCAATCCTGACGCACCTAAAACTTGATCACAGACTCGCCAGCTTTCGCTTCCACAGCTCAGGACTTCTTTCCTGGTCAGCAGCCACTTCATTCCAATATGCCCATGAGCTATCCACAGCATCAATCCCATAACGGGCAGAACTACTATGCTCCCCCGGCCACATCCCAGGCTTCATATTCGTACGGAAACGTGTCTTATGCTGTCAACCATGGAGGTGAAGTCGGCAATCAGGCCACAATCGAATCCCAAAAACAGGGGCTTGAGACGATCAGGGACCTCGTCTTGGTACGTCTAGTGCTGTCATCTTCTCTATCCGCGTAATTATCGTAGGGATCAGTATCTCCTTGGCGGTCAATATCAACTCAAAGAAGCAGAATACTAACTTACATCTTTGATCAGGACGGTAGGGCGGGTGCCCTCGATACCAACTCATATAACCAGATATCTAGCCGTCTTGCGGCTATCAATGGAAGCAGCAACTTAGCCTTCCTTGGAGGCCACTCCATGGGCGAGTACCATTCTGGTGGTGGCAGTCCTGGCGGTGGAGTCTACGGGCCAACCGCTCAATACGCACTCCCAGCCATACCAAATCTAAGGACTAAGGCCGATCTTATCAATGCCGATCAGGTCTTGCAAACCATGCAGACCACAATTTACGAGAATCCTAACGCGATCGCAGCAGCGGGTGTTGGTCAGCCAGGGGCTCAGTACGTTCAAGCCATCGGTCAGCGACAGAGCCACTCCCCACCAGGATTGCAGTTACCATCTACACACAATGCTAGCTATGTGCCAAACATGGGTGGTCAATCTCCACAATCACACAACAGCGGTACTCCCGCTCTGACACCGCCCTCGAGCGCTCAATCATACACTTCAGGAAACTCACCACCTTCACTCCAAGGTATCAACAATTTTGCACGTGCCCCGCCTGCAGCCATGTACCCAACTCTGCCAGGAGTCTCTTCAGACACAGCAAGTGGTTATACTTCTTCCAACATGGCACTAGCGTCTACTCTTGGATCCCAATTTGACGACGGCCACCGACGTCGTTACACTGGAGGCAGACTTCAGCGAGCACAGCCGACCCACCGTGAACCTAAGACTGAAGACGCTATGGATACTACCGAAGATGGCGCGAAGACCCCAAAGAACGCAACTTCGTCCAGCTCATCTGCGAAATCTCAATCAGCCACTAAACCCCAGACCCATCGCGAAAAGGCTGATTTTTCCTCTTCCAACTTGGATCCAGCCTTGGGTGGTATAGCTTCACCATCTTCAGGCGAAATAGACGAGGTAGCAATTAAGGGAAACGAGATGTGGGTCGGCAATGCTCGGACTGTGGAGAGTATCAGGGCTTGGCTTAAGCAGCGCTTGGAATCCAATGACTATGAGAGCGATGAGGAAACGGAGGGGAAGCAACCCAAAAGTGAGGAATCTGCAAGTCTTTACCCAGTTCTTTCCGAGGCGTAGGAGGAGATCATTGAAGACAGGAGCTCGGACCGCTAGGCCTTTCGACACCTGCGTCGGCTCTTATAATAAGGCGTTTGACAGGGCTGCATGGCTTACTATGCGACTTGTATGTTCTTTTGTGTTTTTCATGACTTTATTCAATGGCCAGGGACGCATTTACTAGGTACTATCCAATATGACGAGACTGCACAACGACCAGTAGCCCACAGCAGTACCAGAGACGTGAAGTTCCTACGCTTGCTACGGGGAAAAGTGGCAGTATCTATCATAGCTTTAATTGATTTATGCAGGTGCTGCAGGCCAGTCGAGAGACATGTTGTATGCTGAGTTACAATACACCCTGCAGCCTGCATTCTAGTCCAATTTACCCTTTGGACCAGGCGTTCCAAGATTTCTTCGTAAATGTTAACTTACAATCAAAAAGTGGGTCTGTGGATCGCTCTCACGGCTCTCTGTGGGTCATAGATTTTACGCGAGGACCTTCCAGCGACTGGAAAGTTCTGATAAGCACCTTGTTACAGTATCTGACTAGGCTACGAACTACACCACCAACCATGCCCCACTTAGTCCAAGAAAGCTCTACATCCTCACATTCTGTTGTTTCTGAATTTGAGGCTTCAGATGATTCTCTCAACAATGTCTCCGAGCCCGTGGAGTTTGAAGAGGGTCATCCAAGAAAGAGAAGAAGGCTATCAAATATCTCAGCAGCAGAGCCCACACCTCCTATCTCTTCCACCATATCCCGCGTCAAACCTCGAACGTCTGCTTCCGCAACCCGAAACCCGGCACAGATAGAACATCCGACTGTCCTCAATGGTAAAGTGGTTGATTCGAAGGCCAGCTTCGCAACCCTCGATGTGACACCATGGCTCATTGCCTCCCTCGCGGCAATGGAGATCAAACGACCTACTGGCATTCAAAAAGGCTGCATACCCCAAATATTGAAAGGCGATGATGTTATAGGGAGCAGCAGAACGGGCAGCGGAAAGACCGTAGCATTCACGGTACCAATACTACAGAAATGGGCCGAGGATCCCATGGGTATATATGCAATCATACTTACGCCTACGAGAGAGCTCGCATTGCAGATCTTCGAGCAGGTCAAGGCGATCTCAGCACCGCAGTCACTGAAGCCTATACTTGTCACTGGAGGCGTAGAAATGAGACCACAGGCATTGGAGTTGTCGAGGAGGCCGCATGTGGTTATTGCTACGCCCGGAAGATTGGCAGATCATATACTCACCTCAGGGGCAGACACGACAATTGGATTGCGCAGGGTCAAGGTCGTTGTGCTTGACGAAGCCGATCGTCTATTGGCTTCTGGGCCCGGCAGTATGCTGTCGGATGTTGAAACGTGTTTGAATGCTCTACCACCATCAGCAGAACGCCAAACATGTCTCTTTACTGCTACACTAACACCAGAAGTCATGGCTCTCAAGTCTCTACCTCGAGGGAAAGGCAGACCACCTGTTTTTGTTTGCGATGTCGACACCGCCGACCTTGCTGTCCCTACGACACTCTCACAAGTGTACCTCCAAGTCCCTCTGACCTACCGCGAAGCCTACCTCCACATCCTCCTCCTGACAGCCCGCACCGCAGCGAAAAAGTCCATTATTGTTTTCTGCAATCGAACCGCGACTGCGAACCTTCTTGAGCGTTTACTCAGACTACTCGAACATAGGGTTACATCCCTCCACTCACTCCTCCCCCAGAGAGATCGCACAGACAACCTTGCTCGCTTCCGCGCGTCCGCAGCACGTATACTAATAGCCACAGATGTCGCCAGCCGTGGTCTCGATATCCCCAAGGTGGATCTAGTAATTAACTACGACGTACCCCGCAACCCTGACGACTACATCCATCGCGTTGGTCGTACAGCTAGAGCAGGTAAAGAGGGGGAGGCGATTACGTTGGTTGGCCAGAGAGACGTGGCCTTGTTCTTAGCTATAGAAGCGAGGATAGGGACGAAGATGGAGGCATTTGAGGAGGAAGGCGTTAATATTGAGACAAGGGTAGTAAGGGATGGGCTGAAGGATGTAGGGGAGAGGAAAAGGATCGCACTGTTGGATATTGACGAGGGGAGGGATGTGAAGGGAAACAGGACTAGAGGAAAGATCAGAAGGCTGGACTAGCGGCCTGAAATTTCAGTGCACAAAGACCCACCTCAGAGGCTGATGCCAGCATATTTTTCTCAGGGGTAGTCTGTCTATGTGGAGCCATCTACATGGTTCCACTAAAATGTCTGTACCCCAAAATATGGAGCCAGGCGCAATCCTCAACAAACCAGAGAAACCTCCAGTCACGATATTGGTTAGACCGTAGAACATTATTGCCAGCTCCAAAGTGGATATATTGTGGACTGACCCAAACATTTCATAGAAAGTCTTGGCCATTTGTTTGTTGAAAATACCCTTCCGGCTAGCGCAGGCAAAGTAAAACCCACCCAAAGCTCGAATCCACAAAATGCCCACGGGCCAGTATCCTTCTACACAACCCGCGGATGCCCATGGTTGTCTTTGTAGTAATGAGAAACATTCTATAAACAAACATTTCCACACTGCGACACAAGCTCTTGAAAAGTGAATCCCAATCCCGCGTCGGGCACGCGTTCTTTACATTCGCCCTGTCAAGGGGATCCAATTATCAATCACCGACTGAACACATACACCCATCAACAAGCACACATTGCTGAAGGCACTGTCTATATCGCAACGCAGAGCATTCTTATACAATCCGTTGAGACACATCCTTCAGCCGTGGTACTCCGCAGGTGTTCTCTATTCACGGTTTGTCCCCCCCCACAAACTCTGACGTATGCAAGGTCCCACTTGGTAGATCTTTTGGGCTTGTCAACACTGGGACACATCGCGCATTGTGGCCCCAGTCTGCACCATTGACTGCCAAAGAGTCGTGTTCCTCGCTGACCTTATCGCCGTATAGTTTCGGGTCCGACATGTCGACCCCTGCTACACGGCGGAGTGAACGCAAGCGGGCTGTCAATACCCGCATAGCGGACCTCGACTCCTCGCCCACACAACGAGCGCAGCCTTTCTCCAGGAAACGAAAGGTTAGCTGCCCGTGCTTATAGACTACGGACTGACGCTAACGCTTTGAGTCAGGCCAGCAACCATGCGCCGTCTCGCCCTCGACCCAGACTGAAAACCCCAGAGGACGAAGTAGTCCATCGACATGACGACTCGGATGACGAGACAGCTGTCGAGGATGAAGACGATGATGACGACGATGACGACGATATCCCCAAAGATGCCGAAGTAGTAATACCTCATCTAGGCAGCTCGAAAGAGCCCATTGTGATGACTACCACACATGATAATAGCATCGTCGAAAAGACCTACGGCAACGAGAGTATACAGGCATTCGCAAAAGTCTCTGGCAGAGAATGGACGTACTATGTCCAAGCTCCTATAATCAATTTTGGACGCGAACAGGCTCCCCAGAGTACTGATGGTGCTGGGACGACTGCACAGGAGAAAGATGACGAGGCAACAATTCACATTGACTTGGGGCCCAGTAAGGTGGTATCGAGGATACATGCGTCGGTCAAGTATGGTCAAGTGAATGGCCATTGGCATCTGGAGGTCTACGGTCGCAATGGCGTAAAGATCGATGACGAGGACCTGCGTAAAGGCCAAGTAAGGCCTTTGCACAGTGGCACGGTCATCACTATTGCAGGGACTGAGATGCTCTTCCAAATAGCAGACCAAGAGGCCAAGATACACCAGAAATTCATTGATAGGGTTTTCAAGTACGATGAAGAGCTGGATGGGGGGGGCATGTATCAGGATCCTGGAACCGGTCCCCTTCCTCCCACTCCTTACTACCCTATGTCAGGCACCCCCCAAAATGGAGGACCGGCCCTCTCTCACTATCCCGTCAATAGAGGAGGTTACTACGGCCAATGGAGCATCGCCCCACCGCCAGTGGGTTTGAATCGCCGTCCAGTCACTCCAACCCCTTCACCACCAAAGCAGGCGGCGACAGGGTCAATTAAGAAACGATCGCCCGGAGGGCGACGTGGGATTAACGGGATGATGATGGAGTCGACGGAGCAAATCGACTATGCGTTGGAAAGCTCCAAGGCGATCAAACCCGCCTGCAGTTATGCGGCTATGATAACCTGGGCGATTCTCTCCGCGCCTGAACAATGTCTTTCCTTGGCTGGGATCTATCTCTGGATCAAAGCACACTATGCCTTCTACCGCAATTCGCAAGGCGGATGGCAGGTAGGAGAGAAGCCGAGCCTCATTTTGATAGCCTAAGCTGACAGATCATAGAACTCGATTCGACATAACCTTTCGCTAAACCCAGCTTTCTTCAAAGTCCCTCGACGCCCTGATGAGCCAGGGAAAGGCATGAAATGGGCCCTCGAACCAGCCCACCGTGAAGCAACTCTTGCACAAGCCAATAAGAATGCAAGTAAGGGCGGCGGACGCATTTCATCGGCTCCGGGTACACCAATCGGAGGCCCATCGTCCTCAAGCGGATTTCCTCTAGCTGCTCCCAACGGTGACACGAAGTTATCTCCAAGGTCGCGCACACCACCTCTGTCTTCGTATCCGCCTACGCAGCCAGAGTCTTACACGCCTACTCGTGGCCCTCCCATGCCTGCTCCTGCTTACACCCCTCAGATGCCTGCTTACGCGCCTACTCAAGGCTCACTTCCAGTCCTCTCTGACGAAACCTCACCAATGCCGAGACGTTGGACGAATGGCCAACTGACAGCCCTCGACTCATCGCCTACGCTCACATCTGGCACCTGGGCCCATGACGCACCAATGCGTACACCAGCACCCAGGCCTCACAATCTCAATGTACCTCAGCCCAACACCGCGAAGCTCCCTACTAGTCACATGGCCGACAGTAGCCCTGCGCCATTCTGGAGGTTTGACAACCCTAACAGTACACCAGCCGGACAATGGCCAGATATCAGTCCAATGAAGAACGGTGCTGCCGCGCCAGATATGCCGAGTAGCAGTCCGCCGCCAGTTGCCAATGGGACCGAAAGTCCAACAAGGAGGTCTAGACCTCCGGTGTTTGCTGGGAGCCAGAATGGAGCGTCGAGGGGAGAGGATGAAGATGACAGTATCGATATCACGAGGTAAAGCCCCGGTCGATTTGGTGCTTTTCGATGCCCGATGTGAAGTTGACCGCTAGCCCAGGGGATTTCCGAAAATCAGCTCCTTCCACGAACAACGCAGCAACGGTAATAGCAACAGCAACGGCAACGGCAACAGCTCCGCGAAGTGAAACTAGCTGTTACGCCCACGATGTAAACGTTACAAAGCCATGACTTGCCAATAGGGCATGACATGACAAGATCAGACGATCCAGAACGCTATTCACGGTACGATTCCGCAGTTTGCTTGCTTCATTTCTTGTATATTCTTGTCCCAGGTCTTTTCGACCACTACCATTGCTTGCGCCGGCAGAGATTCGCTCTCGAGGAAGATGATTGGAGTAAGGTCTATGTCTTTGCATGCATTGCCCATGAGGCTCCGATTGTCTTACGACGAGATAGCTCGCTCCGCTGTGTGCGCTTGTGTTGAGGGATATTAGGCATGAGAAGGGGAGGATCGATTATCATTCGTGCAGATAGGATAGTTGCTTGTTTGCTAGATTCAATGGGAGACATTCGCTGCTACACCCAAGTGCCCTAACTCAACACTGACTATAATCCATATATTCATGGGCTGCTCTTTGCGCGGCAATGCTAATTCGAAAAACGAATCAAATGGAGCTCGAGCAAGATGCTGCTCGCTGGCCTTGATATGTTTTCCTCCACATCTATTCTATCCAGCACAATCTTGCATCAGCGTATTCCACAACACGCAGCACCCAATCAACCTTGCAGCCACCAGGATCCATCTACAGCATCCACAGCCAATAAATCTGAACCCACTCAAGCAATGTCGAAATCTCCTATACTACAACATAATCGCAAAGCTGTCCTTGGAAATATACCACATCATCTCTATACAACCCAGTCCTGATCGGTCTTATCTGAAGACGTACAAACCGACCCCTTTATGAATTAATATCAGGTGGGTTTTTTCTTCTAGTTCTATGTCGGTTCCCATATCAAAATAATGAGTATCGATTCGGCTACATGTATACCAATGTATCGAGGGGGAGTGTGTATTAGCTTGATGTTCTGAGGATTATTAGCAGTCTTTATGAGATATTTAGGGGTGGACTGGAAGGGGGTGAGTTGGGGGTTTGGTTGTGATGTTTTGAATGCTGGGGTGGATTGGGGGTCGTGGGTTGGTGAGATGGGGGGGGGAGGGGGTTGGTGATGTTGGGGTTTGGGCCTGTCTTTTGGCGGGGGGAAGGAGGTTTGTATTGAATGGGTTATGGATGGAGGGTGGTGAGGTTGTAGGTTTACTGCATACTGTATAAGAAATAGTGCTGCCATTGAGAACGAAGTGTTTGTTAGCGGTCAGGACGTGCAAATTTGCAAATAATTTGTTGATGAATATCAAATACTTCTAAGTGCTTGGAGTTTGGGCATCGTGGTGTCTCAATTCGTGTCTTCAAGACTTTATCCCAGGTGAATTACATCAGGCTACCGAGCATTTTGAAGTAAATTTAAGCGTGGGTTCAATCGTGGGTATCGTATACTCATCACAGACATGAATACGTATGGGTATCATAAGTGTAGAAACAAAATCAAAATCCGCTGTGCCCATTCCTTCAAGCCTTGTTGCTTTCTTCCACCCAAACTCCAATCCTTTCTGCCACATCACTCACAAATTTTCGATATCTCTCGCCGTCAACGAAGAAAAGTCCACAATGTGCTCCAACTTCATCGACACCTGGCATGAAGACTCTTATCCAGCAAGGATCAATTTGGCCGTTGATCCGGGGTGGCAGCATGCAGAATTTCTTATCGCGCTTGGGTTTCTCTGGCTCTGCTTTGGCTTCTGGGTCTTGGGCTTCAGCATCCGGGACGGGTTTTTTTGCCGCCAATTTTGCACTCTCAGCTTTCATTCTGAGCTCTTCCTTTTGCAGCCTCGCTTTCTCCTTTTCCAATCTCTGTTCTTCCGATCGTTCTACCTTGGCTCGCTCTCTCTCGCCTTTTTCCATGCCTCGCTTTTCTAGTTTTAGCCTCTCTTTTTCCTCGACTTTGATCTGCTTCCCGCGCTCTTTGGCTGCGTTCTTCTCACGCTTCTCGAGGAATTTGCGGCGGTCACTGAGTGCTCTTTCACGGTCCTTGACAGCCAGTTTGTAAGCTTTCACCTGACGGGCATGGTCCTTTTCAGCCAGCCTGCGCGTGTCTTTGTCGGTGTAAGGAGCAGGGTCGAATGGTGAAGGCTCCTCGGGTTCTGCGGGTACGGGGGGAAGGTTGGGTACTTTTTGTGTGGGTTGGGGAATAGATGTAATTGATGGTGGCTTTGACGGGCCAGATTCAGATGAGGCTACAGACGGCACTGTCTTGAGCACCGTTGCCCCATCATTTCCATAGAGGTTTTCCTTACGTTCATCGTCACTCATGGGAGCTGGGTCCATGTGTTCCATTGCTTGGCTGGTGTCAGACATTGCACCCTCGTCATCGCTACGGCCTTCACCAGCACTAAGAAATTCCTCGTCTGGATCTTCCGCATCTTTCGTAGGTACCACTGAATCTTCTGGTTTGTCGATGGATATTCTAGGACCCAAAGACGGAGACTGGGCAATCGCTGTCTCTAATTCCATATCTTGCATCCCCTCGTCCACCAGCAACGCCTGACCATCTAGCTGATCGGTCTGCGTCCTAGATACCGGATTTGACTTCGGTTTCTTCGGCCTACCAGTACTTGCAGTATAGTAGTTAACAAACCTGATCCTGGTCTGTTGTCTCGAGTCGACGTCTTCCAGAGCCCTTGCCTTCTCGTAGCGTTTCTTCAATCCATTGTAATCAGCCATAGCTCCTCCAAATTCTAGATGGGATTTTACGTATGATTGAGTAGCTTTGGTTAGCCCGTCGGAGTGCTTGTTGATAAAATGCAAGGCGTTAGCCCAGCCACTACGCTGTGGTAGTCGTATGTCATTTACGAATGGTGGGTCGTAATTTGGGTCTTTCACTGGCAGATCAAGGGATGACGATGAAGGCATTCGCAATGTGGCCGTTGAGCTGCTTTCAGTGCGCATGAGTGTTGTCGATGAGCTGGAATCTGGTCCAAAGTACGAAGACGAGCTAGACGATTGGGTTCCTTCATCGGTCGCTGTTCTTGATACAGCTTGCCCCTCGGCTTCTTCTTCTGTAGGCTTTGGTGCAGGAGAGTCCAGCGCTGGCCTGAACAGACTACCTAGCCCACTGGCTATCACGCCAGGGTGCATCCCAAGAAATGGCGTATCAAAGCTGATAGTTCCCAAGATGCGATGACTTTCTAGTAAAGCTACTTCGGTCGAAAGAATGCCTCCCATGCTGTGACCAAGAAGGATAACATCGGTAGCCGGAGATTCATGCGGACGGAGCCAGTCACAGAATCCATCTCGAGCAAATTCAATGTGTTTCCTACTTTTGTATTTTGGATAAATTTTTGTGTGCACCACATGGCTTTCCGCCAACCTCACCGTTACGATGTTATGGACATGAGCCGGGAAACTCTGAAAACTTGTCTCATTACCCATGAAACCATGTATATAGACCAGAAGCAACGTGCGTTTTCCATTTCCTTCAATTGACTGGTGTGGTACCAGCGATTGTGATGAGGAGGAGCGAGGATCTTGCGCAGACCACGATCGAGAAACTGGCTGCGAGTGATATGTTGGTGGTGTTTCTCCATAAGGAGGTGGTGCTTCTGGACTTTCGTCTACAGCGTTTGGTATGGACGTCGTACAACCGCGGGGTGGAAGAGGAGGGGGACGACCGAGTGCAGGTGAAGCTGGCTCTGGTTGTATTGATCGGTCTGCAGGCCGATAGGTCTCTCCAGCATAGTCCTGATCCCCTTTACGTCCCATCCTCTTCTTACGTTGCAAGGGCACATAAGTAAAGTAGAAGGGGCCTCAAACATTGTTGATCGCCGGGTAGCATGGGTGAGTGACCAGTGAACCTCATGTAGAGCGTTTCCAACTCACTATGTGCAACGCTATCACGGCCTGACATTAGAGATTGATCGCGAATTTAACAACAGCCCAGCGACAAATAATCCTACATAAAAACTTCAGAGGAGAGGTACAGTTGATTTTACTGATTGAATTCCTATGAACATTCGCACATGGTATCTAGCGATGCACAGACGCTGCCACTCCTCGAGGCCATTGCCTCCCGAGCAGCGGACGCGAGTTTGGGGCCTCCTCGCTATTATACATCGCTATTACAAGAATCTGCTCCAAAGTCCTTGTCAAATATCCTACCCCAAGCCAGCCATTGATCCCCCTACAAATTGTAATGACGTTGTGGTGGCCTGCAGCTTGAGTGAGCTAACAGACCATAAGATGATGAACATGGTCGTTGACGGTGATTTGTGAATGGATTGGAGATGCATATGTAGATAACGGCCATCTATGTGTGAACACAGACACCTATTGCATGGCCATAGTCGAATATGGAGCATGGTAACCAGCCATCCACACGTGTGGAGAAACGCTCGCTCGCTGAGCTATCGGCATGAGATTTGGACTGAACTGCCGGCGTGATGAATCCATCAAATGGTACGTTAGGGACGTTGAGCCACCTCCTTCATGGAAAGCTGGCCGTATGCGAAAAACGCGACGTAGGACTCTATCGAGTCATGTTATTATTACACAGCGACCACGGATGGTAAGCCGTTGGTGTTGGAAGAAATCGCTGATATTCATCCTTTGGTAGGCAGGGAAAAGATTAATTACACAAGAAATCGCGGGTAGCGGCGATGAACCAAGACCTCGGGGTATGGTGCAATATAGACATTAGAAGCGAAATTGATGGTGATCGGACTTAAGTCTGAACGTTGGAGCCTTAAGGAGGAGTGGTATCCTCCTGGAAACGAGATCCTCGTGAACCGTCTTGACTAGGATGACTTCGGCCTAATCTATCCCTGGAAGGGTTTTGAGGTGATGGCGTGGCTCGTACCAGGCGTGAAGGTTGTTGCCTGGCTCTTGACGGTGTACGGATAGGGATAGTGGCCGGCTCATTAATTACAGGCGTACGAGCGGGGCCAGGTCGATTATGCGGTAGGCTGTTGGAAGAGCTCCCTATGCCCGCAATATTGAGAGGCGCAGGGTAGGAGGGTGAGGTAGAAGGAGAGCTGAAGGCGTCATTCTCTTCCTGGGGGGTTTCTTCTGGCACGACACCGCCGTAAAATCCACGGGAGTCGCGGTAGAAGGATGAGCCTGATAAAGAATGAGGTGGAGAAGGTCGTAAAGCAGGGGCCAGGCCAGTAGATGGGCCCTGGTTTGGTGCGATACCTTTGCCTCTGCTAGCTGGTGCAGCAGGGTCAGTAGATGAACTAGCTGTAGCCCAACTAGATGAACCAGCGGTAGCATCAGTTGAACCAGCCGCACGAGCAGCAATGCCGCCAGCGGCCACAGCAGCCGAAGGACCGGCGGCAGCACCAGCAGAAGCCTCTCCGTACCCGTCACCACCAGACGCAAGGACTGACGGAAGCTTTCTGCCAGAAACCTTCTGGAATCCGCGCTCACTGGGCGCCGTGTCGGCAGTTGTTGCTGTTTGAGCAGAAGTGGGCCTTAAGCGGCCAAAGAAGCCTGCTGCGGCGATAGGTGTCGAACTTGATCGCTGCGTCATGTTGCCAGCTTGCTGCACGCCTGCAGGCTCAAGGGTTTGGGGGGTTGTTGGAGAGAGATTTCTCCGCTGACCAATTTTGCCTCGTCGCCAGCGGAAGAGAAGCAAAAGTATGAGAAGGATCATGGCTGCTCCGGCCACTCCACCCACTATGCCTCCAACAAGGACTGGAGTAGGGGGAGTACTACTACCTCCAGAGCCAGACCCTGAGCTTGACGTGGGTGAAGGAGCAGTAGAAGTGGCAGTGTTACCACTGCTACCAATGCCACCTGCACCAACGCCGGTACTAGAAGCAGTGCCTGATAACGAAGAGGCTGATGCTGACTGGCTTAGGGGGTGCGACGACGCAGATGTGGATGAAGCGAGAGTAGTGGGTGTGGAAACGATCTGCGTGGAGGACAACCCAGAGCTCAGATCCTGGCTGCTCCGAGTGGAAGTTGCGAACCCGCTGAGGTTGTGTGTTCCAGAGGTCAAGGCGGCCAAGGATTCTACACTGGATATGGAAGCCTGCGAGGTCGTAGATTGTAGGGGAACAGAGCTCGTCACTGCGCTTGATCCTAAGCTCAGACTACTGAGGCTCGAGGATGCCGATGATGCAGCGGATGCAGCGGAAGTACTAATACTTGAAGTCGAGGGACTAGTAGCTGAAGCTAAAGTTAGCGAATACCATGTCATGGGAAAGTATGATGATCTTACAAGGCACAGTAGAGTTGTCACTGGTCTGCAGCTGGGAGTTTTGTGTAGTAAGGATTTGTGAAGAAATGGGAGTATTCGTAGTTTGCGATGAGGCCAAATTAGGTACTGATGCTGAAGAAGAGGAGAAGTAAGATACAGATGAGCTAGCTGAGGACTGCGGTGTTGTTGGGACAGGAGTTGATGGCGATGAGAGAACTTGCTGGGTGTGAGACTCCGAGAGACTGATGACCATGGAAGCCATTGAAGCTTGACTAGTACTTGCATGCTGAGCTGATTCTGCACTGGATGGTATTGGTGCATCGCTCGTTGGTACTGGCTCGGTGCTTGATGGTAGTGATGCCAAACTCGGGGGTGCTTGAGGTACAACGTTCAGCTGCTTTGCGATAGCCTCTTGAGTTTGTAGTGCCTGACCTCGTGCCTGAGAGGCTGCGACAGCTGGTGGCGGCGTGACGGCGGCTGGGTTGAATTCGGCATTGCGGGATTTGGTTTCCGGTGCTGTTGCAGTCGGAAAAGCTGCGCCATTCGTCATGGTTACAGTTGGAACGGTCGCGCCGTTCGTCATAGGCAGCTCTCCGTAGCCAGGGATCCAAACGGTTTTTGATGCCATGGGCACGTCCAATTCGGAAACGATGCCATTGCCATCGATAACAGCAATAGCCAGAACGGTTGAAGCAGAATCCGCCGCTGGTTGTGCGAAGCTGTTGGCTTGGGTAGGAAAAAGCTGTCGAGCATGGATTTTCTTGGGCAGCTCTCGACTGGAATTTGGGGGTTGCTGGAGGCGCTGAACCCGCTGGCGATCTCCTGGCGCAGGAAGCACAAGTTTTGGCATGTCAACGACCTCCATCTTATCACCCGGACTCCTCGCGCGCTCTCTTCTCGCTTCCAAGTTGTATTCTCCAACTGCTAGCCCCTCGTTTCTCTGCACTTTCCGTCTCTTTGGACGATGTTCCTCCATTGGAGCCTTTTGAGTGACCTGAAACGTATGATTGCTGTTGGGAATTGAAAGTGATTATCAACAGTCGATGCTCTGATTATGATGATTAAAGTTGTGTCTTGAATAATGATCCAAGTAGATTTAGATTGGCGCTTGAACAATTGTTGCCGAAGATAAAGATCGTGTCGCTACTGAAGGTCTTGAAATGCTAGATGTGCTGCCTTGAACCTGACTTGCTGGTGACTTTGATATAATAGGATCTGTCTTTGTGCGGACTGAATCGCCTTTCGCGGTCGATCCTGGATCAGCTATAGTGTTGCCTTAATAGATGTGTCTTGTAATGAGTGGCTGCCAGTCATAGACCGACGAAATGAAGACTGAGCTGGTGAGTGTTAGTAATTCAGACTCGACACCTGGAACCGTCCGAAGTCGATGCAAAACCCACCTGTTTCCTAGATGCGCATTATGAAATTTGTAGTATTCCTCCTGTAGGGAAAAGCCACTACCGACAAAGGTGTTCAGTAAATAACGAGTGTACTGATAAATGATTTCTGTCGTGCGATGGTATTCCTAGCACCCCTTGTAGTCTTACACCCTCTCGTCGCTCGACCTGCCCCTTCCACTTCCACTCAATTATTCCTACTGTTCTTGCATCGAGAACAACGCCGACGACAGCTCGGCCGTTGCTGCTGCTTCTTCTTCGGATCGCGCGAGGTTGGGTTGAAGAAAGAAGAAGGGGTGCTGTTTCATTCACCAATGGCGCACGGTTGATCTAGCCCGCTTTGCGACTAGTCCCAGCAGCGGCGAACCACAAATGAAAACTAAAACTGTCCTAAAAGAGATTGCCTACACTAATCTAATCTCCGGCCCTTCGAAAAGATTCAGCCAGTCGCAGGTCTGTTTGGCTGCAAGAGAGACAAATAGGTGATCTTTCTGACCACCAAGCAGTGGGTATACTTTCTTCGTGTTCAGAGACATTCGCCAATCCTTTCTCATTGATGAAGGACTGCGAAGGAGATGACGGAGTACGTAGATTGCAACTCAGCCAATCCGATCAAAGCTCGTCCGTGCCACACCAGTAAGATTGCGCACTTAACAGGTGCATGAACCCTGGTACATCTTCATTGCCGACCCGCGGAAATCCCCTGGAGTTAAGCACCTAGCGCTCTCGATCTCAGATCTTGCTCCGCTCTCTCCTCCGTCGTACCGTCGAGACACCAAGATGACAATGGGCGACCACTCCATTTTCATCGCTTCGGCTCTGTATTTCGAGACCTCATTGCTTAGTGCGGGATCACGTTTTCCTAGGAGAAACAGATCCACGACAAAGGAAGCTTCGGATACAAAAGGAGAAATCTACAACTATGCCCGCCCGTTACTTGCATGCTTGTACTCTGAATCGTGCTTCTAAATTCTAATTGGCTTTCGTGCTCTCTTGCTGATTCAGTTCTCGTTCCCTTAGTGAACACGAAGGGACTCTCCGTCTCTGATTATTTCATCTGCATCTAAAGATATCTCGAAATACTTCTATAACCGTAACGCCTGAGAAGTTCTCCCTGATCCATGCTCAATATGCCGAGATCTTAGGCTCATTGCTTGTTTGGATGATTGTCGCTCTAAGTATCAACCGTATGGCGTACTTGAGTCACGTGTCTATCCTAGACCCAGTAAGCTGATCTATGGCTACTCTTAAAAGGGTCTGGGTCCTTGTTGTTAGTACTGGAGAACTTGGATATTAGAAGATACTTTGGCTGTCGGAAGAAAGGGCCTCGTATTGATGCGCTCATACTGCTTGGGATTCAGAATAAACTCAGCGCTGTCAGCGAAGCTTGGCGTGGGAGGTACAGAGCTGGAGGTTGGGCTACTATGTACCATAACAATATTTTGCGGGGACCGAAGAATCTTTAGCGTAGAGAGCGAATGCGTTGGGGCAGAGGGCGAGTACCTAGGTGACGGCAGCATCGTCTCAGATGTGGTCGGTCGTAGTATTGATTTGGACCGAGAGTACAATATTAGACGAATGGTTTTAGTGATATACCAAAATTCTCAATCGGGTTTGATCAGAGGGTTCAACATCATGAAACCGCCGTCCATCTCAGACCAGATTGTGACTAAGCTTCGCAAGCACAGTTATCAAGTTCCACGGCACTTGCATGTCTACATGCAGTGTCTCTATAGAAAAGCTGTGTACCGTGTAGCTACGAGCACATGAAAGGGGTATGGCTGAATCAAGGAACATGGTCAAAAACGTCTGTTCATTCACAATTGTTGGGTATCTTAAAGTGAAGAGCCACAAGCAAGCAATAAAAGTCTTGGGCATGACCCTCTCGAACGGCCACAAAGAAGAGCAAGCCATCATTATCATACAAATTGTCTCCACGTGGAGTCATAAAGCAGGCTGAACAATGGAGACACCTCCGAGCATATGGGGATTTCCTAATCATTTCTTGCCGAATTTAGGTCTGCAATCCGGGCAGTACCACTTTGACCGCCTGGGAGGTGAT